>Ga0114971_10000712_pt1 | contig 22337 bp, 22 predicted proteins | sample M_140625_MF_Meta_FD_87320 | JGI IMG/M metagenome (GOLD analysis project Ga0114971, IMG submission 87320) | Freshwater microbial communities from Lake Montjoie, Canada to study carbon cycling - M_140625_MF_MetaG | ecosystem: Environmental > Aquatic > Freshwater > Lake | place: Lake Montjoie...
AGCAGCAAAAATAGGCCCAAGCACCCCACAGTTCTTAAAAAATTGGACCCCATTTTGCTATCTTCGTGCATTTGAAATACACCTCATTTTAGATCAAACAAAGGACACGCTTCAAAAAGAAAAGCAATGCTCAATCGGTATGATCTTCAGCAGGTGCATTCGAGTAGCGATCGGCCAGTAAAGCGGCCATGACAAAGCCACCGGCGACGGCACCATTTTTCAACAAGTGGTTCAATTGATTGCCCAGTTGCGCTGGATCAACGCTCCAAAATTGATGGGCAATCAATCCAGCTGCAATGGAGAACGCTGCCATCAAATAGGCGACCAACTTGATACGCCAGCCAAGCAAAAAACAAATTGCCACAATAAATTCAAATGCAACGACCACATACACCGTGATCTCAGGAAAGGGCAAGCCCAATTTACCGAAATAGGCAATCGTGCCGTCGATCGAAGACGCTTTCCTATAGGCGGGTACAAAAAACAAAATGCTCATTAAAATTCGGCCAAGCAAGAATAATTTTTCTTCTAACTTCGAAGGTGAATCCAGTGTATGTTCAGACATGTTGTACTCCTTTATAAAATTCAATTGTGAGGGAAGTCTATGTGAAAACTCAAGATCAAAATACAGGGTTTACGATGTAAAAAAATTTCAACTCAAAGATCATGCGTGCCCTTGATAAACATCAAACGAGCATGAGAGATGAACATCCCATGTCACACCCTCAATCAATCGAAATGTTGGCCTCTTTGATGATCTTTGCCCATTTATCGGTCTCACTGCGCATGTAACTCATCATGGCAGAAGGCGTGCTGGACTTGAATTCACCACCGATTTCTGAAATTTTGGCCTGCACATCTTTATCAAGCGCCACTTTGACTATCTCGGCATTCAAGCGTTGAACGATGTCCTCGGGCGTTTTGGCCGGCACCACAATACCCTGCCAGGCCCAGGCCTCAAAGCCTGGATAACCACTTTCTGCAATGGTTGGCAATTCTTTTAATTGGTCCAAGCGCTTGTCACTGAGCGCCGCAATGGCCCTTAATTTACCCGATTGAATGTGTTGGGCCGCAGTTGCATAATCCAGCACCATGGCTGGGATCACACCAGCCAACAAATCTTGTGCAGCAGGTGCGCCTCCTTTGTAGGGCACGTGGGTCATTTGAATCCCTGCCCGATCAGCAAATAGCTCCATGGCCAAATGGTGAGGAGAACCCGCGCCTGGACTTGCAAAGTTAATTTGTTTGGGCCTAGATTTGGCATAAGCCACAAACTCAGACAACTTGTTGGCGGGCATGAAAGGGTTGACGACCAAAAGAAGCGAAAATTTTGCAGTCAAGCTGATAGGCGCAAAATCCACCATGGGTGAATACGGTAATTTCTTGTACAAACTTGAATTCACTGCATACGTGGAATTGTCCCCTAAGAGCAATGTGTACCCATCTGCAGGTGCCTTGGCCACAAACTCTGCACCAACGATGGTCGCAGCCCCTGGGCGGTTGTCTACAATGAATTGCTGGCCCAGTGCATTCGACAATTTAGGCGCAATCACTCGAGCAAAGGTATCTGAGCCGCCTCCTGGAGGATAGGGCACGATCAATCGAATCGACTTGCTTGGGTAATTATCGGCTCTCGCCTCTCCAACCAAAGGGAGCAGTGAAGTAGCACCTAAGAAAGATAAAACTTTTCTACGATTTTTCATGATTTTACTTTAACAGAGTTCAAAATTTTTGCGTCAAATTTAAACGACACCCACTCCACCCATCGATCAGGCCCTTAAACAATATTTTTCAAAGCAACCTCTAAATCCAATTCAAACTTTTCAACACTTGCATGCTCTAGAGATTGAATCAAGCACAACTTCATGAGCATCAACATTTTGTTTTTGTCATCAATGCAATCCATCGCATTGCCAAGCAGTCGATAGATTTGTTCAGGCACCGTATAGGGTACATCGATAGATTCGAAATGGCCTAGGGTTTTCCCCTGCAAGGCAAACCCCATTAATTTTTGTAGGGCATTTTCTACAATTGCTGCATCTAATTTTTTCCATCTGCCCGCGATGTGATGATCGGGTCGAATTAAGTAAAAACCCCCATCTTCAGCAGAGAAAATTTGATGCAAATCGGGATGTGTCACTTGAACGGCGTGCTGAACACTCACCGGTGCTTTTGAGATGACAATCAGATCAATGTTTTCAAATGTCCTCAAAATCGCCAAATCAGACAAAGCTCTTTTGTCCATCTCATGCGCTAAGAAATAAAAGCCACAAGTCTTCAACTTCACAAGCTTTTGCAAATGGGTGTCATTGGCGTTGTGGCTTTTTATAAGCAACACATCTGGGATGACTTCACCCACTTTTGGCCCACCATCCCAGTGCTCGACCTCAGGCGTACTCAAGGGAGAATCGCGCAAGGGGACATAGGTCGCTTGCTTGGGATTGAGAATATCCTCAACATCTGTGGCGCCCAAGGCCAGGGAGAGGACCGCATCTCTCAGAACCCGAATACCCGAATTGGGAGGCGTCATGAACAAAGCATTCCTATTGGCCAGGGCAGCATTTTCTAGGAACACTCTTTTTCTCTCTAAAGAGTATGCATCCAATAAGCTCTCAGGTGACTGCCCAAGGATCACAGATGAAAGCTTCCAACCTAAATTCCAAGCATCCTCAACGCCAGAATTCAAGCCCCGAATTCCAAAGATAGGCATCAAATGGGCAGCATCGCCCGCAAACAAAACTCTCCCATGATTAAATGTATCAAGTGCGCGACTATGGACCTTGTAGGGGCTGAACCACACCAATTCCCACGCCCCCCTTTCACCAATGAAGTCTAGATGCGCTTTGATTTTGAGATGGATATTTTCAAGCTTCAAAGCCTGCGTTAAGTCCTCACTCTCTCCCAACTGATAATCCAAACGCCAAATCCCATCAGGTTGACCGTGCATCAAAACCGTCAGTCCTGGATTTGAAGGTGAATCAAACCAACAGCGTCTCTCAATGATGGAATTTGTTTTTAATTTGATATCAACAATGATGTAAGTTGCCTCATAGGATGTGCCATTGAGATTCAAACCGAGGAGAGACCTCACAGAGCTCTTGGCGCCATCACAAGCCACAACATACTGAGATGACGCTTGATAGACACCGTTTGGGGTATCGATACTCAACTCCATCACGGATCCTTGTCGCTTAAGCGCTAGGAGCTTACTTTGCCAGCGCAAATCGATGTGTGGACTTTGATTGACTTGATTGACCAAGAATTGCTCGGTGTAAGACTGCTGAATATTAAACATCGGGCGATACATCACGCGAGGATCATCAGCCATCTCGAAATTTAAAATTTCTTGATCCTTGTAAAAACTTCTCCCCCCTTTCCAATCCAGTCCCTTTTCAATGATTTCATCAACCGCACCCAAAGCATCCCAGATCTCCAATGTTCGCCTTGACATCCCAATGGCTCGACTGCCCTCACAGACTTGGTGATCGTCTTCAATCAACACACAGTCAACGCCTGTTTTTTGTAAGGTAAGCGCCAAGGTCAAACCAATGGGGCCGGCTCCAACAATGATGACCGGGTGAACAATCGATTTGGGACTCATCTCCTGTGGGATGCCAAAGGGATCGCTTTTCGCACTTTGTTCGTATTTCATTTTTTACACCTTCAATAGAAAGTCACTTAAATTAAAGGATTGAATTTGAGCTGTGAAAATTTAGGCTCTTTTTTTAAACCAGCTTTTGATTACATGAGAGGCTTTTTCGAGGGCTTTTAATGCTGGCTCAAGGCTTGCTGTCCACATCAAGAAACCATGGGGCAATTGAGGAATGATGCACAGCTGTGGAGTTGCACCCAAAGCGCTCAATTGATTGAAAAGTTTTTGTGTGTCTGCAATCAATGGGTCATCCTCCCCCACTGCCAACCAAATTGGCGGCAAATTGTTTAAATCCTCTTGCAAAGGCACGGCGCCATTTTGATTCATAGGACGCCCTTTGCCAATATACTGCTCCCAGACCCACTGAGAATACTTTCTGGCAGAAGGCTTAAATCCATCTGCATTACAGTAAAACAAAACCAAACCGTGGAGTGCATCGTCATTCAAGTCTCTTAATTTCTGAGCAACGGAAAGCGCAATCGTAGACCCCGCAGACTCTCCGAAAAGTATGGGCTTTCCTTGGATTTGATACTGTGCTTGACGAGCACAGAGATGGCTTAAAACTTCAATGACTTGATTGACTTGCGTGGGATAGCAATACTCAGGCGTCTTGTAGTAATCAATGGCACAGACCACACACGAAGATAAATCGGCAAGGGTTGTCGCTGTCTGGGAATGCGAGTCCAAACCTCCAGCCCACCAACCCGCACCTCTTATAAAAATCACACAATGAAAAGGACCCAGGCCCAAGGGATACGTCAGTCGAACAGGGATGGGGCCTTCCTGGCCTTCTACGTAAAGATCTAGGATTTTTGAGACGCTTGGCAAAACGCCTTTCAAAGAGTCGAAATATAGATTTTGTTTTTCCCTGGCCTCTTGAATGGGCATTGACAAGGGGTCCCCGGGGTCAAGCCCCAATTTTTTGTGGAAGGCTTGCGCTTCTTGAAAGGTTTTAAACATCAAGACAGGGGATTATGTTGCTCTTCTTGGTGCGCCAGACATGGGCCTCGCACTCGGATCGGTCACCACATCAATGACCACGGGTTTCTCGCTCATTAGAGCCCTCTTGATGGCAGACGAAATTTCTGCGGGATGCTCAACTCGGATACCTTCGCAATCAAACACTTTTGCCAAATCCGCAAAATTGGTATCCCTATAAACATGAATATCTTTTTGACCCGTTTCAGATCGGTCTTTGTACACTGCATTGATGTTGGGCGCACCTTGAGCCAATTGACTGTTGTTGTTGATGACGGTGATTGTTTTGATCCCCCAGCGCCTTGCCGTTTCCAACTCAGACTGGTGATACATGAAGCCGCCATCTCCGGTGAAACAAAAAACAGGGGTTTTGGGGCGGGCGCATTTGGCACCCAATGCAGCTGGGAACGCCCAGCCCAAAGATCCAGCAGCTCGCAGATACCTTTGTTCAGGGTATTTCATCTCTATCATCGTACCCGACCATTCAGACGAGTACCCCGTGTCGGCAACAACAAGCGCATCCTTTGGCAAAAAATTTGACAGTTGATGGCATAAATGCGCTGGCTTGATGGGGATGGAGTCGTCTGTCCAATGTTTTTCAGCATTGACTCGCCAGTTCTCAATGGCCTTTTGAATGGTTTCCAACCATGGCGCTCGTTGGGTATGGATGTCCATCAGCATCAATTCAGATAAAGTTTCACGAACATCGCCATGAATCAACTTGGCATTCTCAAAGTTGCGCCCCAACTCAAAGGGGTCAATGTCAATTTGGATGACTTGAGTGCCACGGGCAGGAAGCGTCCAGCCCGCAGTCATCTGGTCTCCCGTGTCACTGCCTGCAAAAATCACCAAATCCGATTGAGCCAGGATTTCATTTGCACACGATCTCGAGTACGTTCCCGCAACGCCTGCAAACCAAGCATTCGATTCAATCAAGACGGCTTTGGCATCCAAAGAGGCGACAACAGCCACATTGGCCACATTTGCAAAGGCTTCAATCTCCCTTTGTGCTCTACTCTCCATTGCACCTTTGTCAACCACCAGTACAGGTCGATGACTGAGTTTGAGCGCCTCTTGAACAAATACCAAATCCTCTTTAGACGGCCTTGGCCTAAAAGGTGTATATGAGCTAAATATAGAGTCCACCGCCGGGGCCGAATCGATGTGCTGTGCACCGATCAAGTCTCCCGTATGGCCTGCAATATCCAGATGCACGGGTCTGGGTGAGCCGCACATGGCCTCCCTAAACGCCGTTCTGATCAAGTGTGGCAATTGAGAGATTTCATCAACCCGAGCTGAAAATCGAGTGACGGATTGAAACAAGGGTTGATGAGCAACCTCTTGATAGGCGTTTCGATATTGGTTCACTGCGGCTTGCCTGCCCGTCAAAGCAATCACGGGCGAATGACCTAAAAAAGCATCCTGAAGGCCTGAGGCCAAATTGGCAGCCCCCACCGACTGTGCCATACAGACACCAGGCTTATAGCCCGCTCTGGCATACCCATCGGCCATGTAGGCGGCGGCTTTTTCCGAGTGAGTGAGAATGCGTCGAATCCCCAGGTGTTCCATTTCTATCAAAGATCGACGAAGAATTGCATCCATGAAAAAAACATGATCAACCCCGTGAGCTTTCAACACCTGAGCCAAGTACAGGCCGCCTGTCATTGACATGTTAATCAGACCTTCTCTGTGCCAGAATTAGCATCAAGCGAAAACTTCCAACCATTGGCTTCCAGCTTTTCGATCATCTCGTGTCCATACTTTGCAACAATGGGATCCGCCGCTTGGGGCAATCGACCCACATCGTTGAAATCTTCTTTTTGACCTTGGATGATGACGAGTAAATGGGCGTCTTTGTCCGATACATTGATGAATTGACGAGCGACTTTGGGTGGCATCGAAATCATGTCAAAGGGGTTCAAAATGATGTGCTCCTGCCCATCATCGCCCCAACGAATTTTCCACTGTCCACTTAAAGCCATGAACGTTTCCGTGGTTTTCCAATGCACATGCAAACCAGGCCCGTCGCCAGCCTCTGCCAAAGCGATGCCAATTCTGATGTCCCCCTTGTCACCATCTTCAATGGCGGGATTGTTTGACAGTCGTCCAGGCATATTGGCCGGCGCCATCAACACATAATTCGCTTTTGGGTTGAACATCCTCAGCACATCCATGGGAATACCCAAATCCTTTTCCCAATTGCTGGCCCTAGGCTTGAGCTCATTGAACCTTGCTATTCTTGATTTCATTTCCTCTTGCGTTGGGCATATGGTTTTCATCGCTTCTTCCTTAGTTGAATTTCATGTTGTTGGTCACTGCCAATTTTGACCACTTTTCATAATCATTTCGAATGAACTCGGCAAACTCAGCCGTGCTTGACCAAAGAGGCGTCACGCCTTGTTTTTCAAGCCTGGCTTTTGTTTCATTGGTTTTCATGATTTTGGTGATCTCGCGATTCAATCGCTCAATGATTTGAGGATTTGTGCCTTTGGGGGCCAATAAGCCATACCAGGTATCGGTCACGAGTTCAGGCATGCCAAGCTCTACAACGGTGGGCACATCTGGCAGCAGGGGACTTCGCTGTGTGGTGAACAAGGCCAGTGCCCTTAACTGCTTGCCCACCACCAAGGGCGCAGAGGTGGGCAAACCCCCAATCACCATGTCAATTTGCCCGCCTACCAAATTGGTCACTGCGTGGGATGCAGATTGGTAAGGGATGGGCAAGACTTTAATTTTTGCGATCGATAAAAACTGCTCAGTTGCAAAATTATTGGATGCCCCAGGCCCACCTGTTCCATAGGTCAATTTGCCGGGAGCGTTTCTAGCAAGTTGGATAAATTCATTGAATGTGTTGGCATTGACCTGTGGATTGACCACCATGACGTTTGGAATGGCTGCCACCATTGAAATGGGCATCAGATCTTTAAGGGGGTCAAACTTCAGATTTTTTTTGATGATCGGTGTAATGGTCAAGGTCGGAGACGTCACAAATAGGGTATACCCGTCAGGAGCAGCTTTGGCCGCGTACTCCATGGCAACCAGTCCCCCAGCACCGGGCTTGTTCTCAATCACAACCGGTTGTCCTAAAGACTCGGAAAGACCTTCAGCCAACAGTTGACCCACAAAGAAAGTCCCCCCTGTTGGGAAAGGCAATACCAATTTAACGGGCTTTGTAGGGTACTCTTGGGCCAGGACATGGGCAATGGGTTGCAAGAGCGAACTGCAAAGCACACCAAGTATGAATAAAAGTCTCATCCATTCTCCCAAGTGTTTGATGTTCATTGTTCTTGCAACAATTATCAAGCAATTGCGATCCGACGTAACTATAGGAAACACTAACTTCGTCTATGGCGACAAGTGATGTTAACTTCACCTTGGATATGGATTGATAGATTTCCCAACCGAACTCATCAGCTCCAAGGAAGTCAGCTTGGATAAAACCACAATTGGCAAGCTAGAGATTCAAGGAGTAGCTGCTATGAAGATCCAAAAGATATTTTGATCAATTCAAAACACCGTTTGTCGTATTTAATATGTTGGCCACATTGCGGTAAAAAAATGAAGGCTAACGAAAGCCGCAAGTTCGCATTTCAGTCCTATGTAGATAGGGGGAAAACGACCGCTGATTTGCTCAACTAAGTCAAAGCAAATGATCTAGCGCTATAACCCTGATCAGGTCTTTATCAACTCACTTCGATCTTTTATCAACAATTAGTGGTTGGGCAATTCATCACCGGGCGGCGCAGGCGCGTTTGGCACTGAGTTTAAAAAACGATCAAAGTCGCCCCGGTTTCCCTTAGCAGCCTCTTGCTTTAGATAGTCCACCGTCATCACTGAGGCCATCTTCTCTGACACAGCAGCTGCAATGAATTGGTTCACTGAAATTTCGTCGCGCTTGGCCAGTTCCCGTATTTTTTGGTGAACGGAATTGGGTAGTCGAACAGTCAATGCGGTCATGATTTACTCCTCAGCAATGTCAAGAATTCTGCCGGCGTGATGGCATTCACCTTCAGTTCCGGGACGCGCTTAAAGTCTTCTACATTATGCGTAACGATAAACTGACTGGCTGACGCAACAGCACACTCCAAAACCATATCATCGTCTGGATCACGCAGAAATGGACGCCACAAAAAGTACACGTCTTGTAAATGGGCAATCGAAGCCAAGTAACGTAAAAAACCATTCACATTTTCCACACTGGCACCAGGCGGCAAATGTTCTGGCCTGGTCAAAACAGATTGCCACTCCGTATAAAGGGCCACTGAAAGCGCAATTTCGAACTGGGTACTAGGTAGCATGGAGAGCAAACAATAGCTTGCGCCCTTACGCGATCTCGCTGCAGCGACCAAAACTGATGTATCTAAAATGACTCTCAAATGGTTATACCCGCATACCTAGTTACACCGATATAACCAAATTTAACACTTTAAGGGTCACACTGCAATGACCATCAGCAAAAAAACCACTGAACTCAGATCGGACTAGGAATTGCACCCCTGATCATTTGAGTACAAACCCTAGGTCGTTCACATGTTTCTTAAGATGTTCACGGCCACGAAGCACTTTATCTCCTGAGACCCGACTCAAAGTATGAAGGTCCCAGTCTCCTGGAGTCTTCATGTTTTGTTCGGTGTAAAAGCGGTTCATGACCACGTTGTACTCGCGGGTTGCTTGCTCGAAGGCGTTGGGGTCGTATTGCTCTTGATGGAGAACCGCAGACATGGGCAACCTGGGTTTGATGCTTGCGGGCTTTGCTGGATCAGGGTAACCCACACACATGCCAAAACAAGCAAAACTAGAAGGTGGTAGACCCAACTCTTTGGCCACGATATCGGCCGAATTGCGAATACCGCCTATATAAACGACACCAAGACCGATAGCTTCTGCCGCAATTGTCGCGTTTTGAGCGGCCAAAGCGGCATCGATATTGGCCACCAAAAATGACTCCAAATAGTCCAGACTCTCGTGGGGCACTTGGCGCTGCTCACCCAAGGCCCTGAGCCTGGCCAAATCGGCGATCCAAACCAAAAATAAGGGGCAAGTTTCAATGCTCTTTTGTTGTCCAGAGACAGCGTTCAGGCGAGCCTTTCTCTCTGGATCGGTCACACGCACGACACTCCAGGTCTGAAAGTTCGAGGAGTTGGAAGCCGACTGGGCAGCAGCCACCATCATCTCCAAAGTGTGCTCGGGCACAGGGCGGCCGTCAAAGGCGCGCACCGAACGGTGCATCAGCAAACTCTCAAAAGTTTGATTTTTCAATGCACCCAGCTCTTTGGCACCCAGTGCGCTTAAAGGATGTTGACTTGTGCCATAACGGGCCTGAAGAAGTTCTGCAATGGACATGGATGGTGTGAAACAGTGAATGAAAAAAACAAATGCTCATTGGTCAAAAAGACGCCATCGCCTTTTAAAAGCATTCATGCATCTTGGCATTTTATCGCGCAAATTCAATCGTCTGAACAAAGAGGATCGAAGACTCGAAATTTCAATTGCAAATAGGCACCACAAAAGCACCGCACTTAAATTGATTTTTGATTGACTCTTTGAGAGAGCTCTTGGGCCGTTTCTTTGCGTTCACTGTAGCGCTCTACCAAGTACGGCGCAGCGTCTCGCGTCAGAAGGGTGAACTTGACGAGTTCTTCCATGACATCCACCACCCGGTCATAATAAGCTGAGGGCTTCATTCGCCCCGCTTCATCGAACTCAAGGAATGCTTTGGCCACCGAACTTTGATTGGGAATGGTCAGCATCCTCATCCAACGACCCAAGATGCGCATTTGATTGACTGCATTGAAGGACTGGGACCCCCCACAGACTTGCATCAAGGCCAAGGTTTTACCTTGTGTGGGTCGCACAGCACCCAAGGACAAGGGGATCCAATCGATTTGGCTTTTAAGAATACCCGTCATGGCTCCATGGCGTTCTGGCGAGCACCACACCATGCCCTCAGACCAAGTGGCCATTTCACGCAAGGCTTTGACCTTGGGATGATCATCGGTTGCTGCATCGGGTTGGGGCAAATCCAATGGGTCAAATACTTTGACTTCACAGCCCATGGCCTCCAAAAGAGTGGCGGCCTCCAGAGTCAACAATTTGCTGTACGAGCGCTCGCGCAGCGAACCATAGAGCATCAACATTCTTGGTCGGTGCTTGGATGTCGGCTCAACCCCTAACAAAGGCTGCTTTGGCACATGAAAGCTTTTGGCATCGATATTGGGCAATGGATCTGTCATGGTTTTTGCTGCCGATCAGAATTCATCAGCTCATACAACCATAAGCCCAAGATGGCGCCCACGATTTGAGCAAGGACAAAGGCCGGCACATCGACGGGTGAGATCCCCGCAAATGAATGGGTCAGCATGCGCCCAAAAGCGGCAGCTGGATTGGCAAAAGAAGTGCTTGCTGTAAACCAGTAAGCTGCGCCGATATAGGACGCCACAAGCCAAGAGGCTTTACCAAGGGGAGAACTTAGAATCACAAAAATCAATCCCCCCGTTGCAACCACCTCAGCCAACCACTGCGATGGCCCCGTGCGCACCTTGGTGGACCATTGAAAGATATCCAGATCAAACATGGCATGCGCGAGCCAAGCGCCCAAAGCAGCACCCATCAACTGACAAATCACATACGCAAAGAAAAGCTCAAAGGGCAGCTCTTTGCGAATGACAAGAACCATCGACACCACTGGATTGAAATGCGCACCGCTTAGAGGCCCCAAGGTTTCAATCAATACATAAAGAGCGAACACGGTGGCCAGCGTGTTCGCAAGCAATGCGATGGCTGCATTGCCGCCAGACAATTGCTCGGCCATGATGCCTGAGCCAATCACAGCGCACAGCAAAGCGGCTGTGCCCAGCATTTCAGACAGACACCTTCTCCAATGGCTCATGTCTTCGCCAATTTTCGTGCCGAGGTCTCTAAGGAGATCTTATTGAGACTGGATGACGGAAGGCTGGTGAACAGATCAAGTCGGCGTTTGATTTGATGCAAGGTTTGCCTAAAGGCGTCCAGCTTTTCAGCCTCGGTCCCCACTTTTTCTGAAGGGTCTGCATAGCCCCAGTGGGCGGTGGCGGGTTGACCGGGCCAATAAGGGCAAACCTCTCCAGCCGCGTTGTCGCACACCGTGATCACCAAATCCATCTGAGGGGCATCTGCAGTTGCGAACACATCCCAGCTCTTGCTGCTTAAACCTTCCACTGAAATGCCCGCGTTTTGTAGAGTCGCAATGGCCAATGGATTGGGCTTTTGGTTTTCTCTTGGACTGCTTCCCGCGGAATAGGCTTTGAACTTTCTTCCTCCCATGTCGTTGAGCAAGGCCTCTGCCAAAATACTGCGTGCAGAGTTGTGGGTGCATAGAAAAAGTACATTCAAGGTTTTTGCTTCAGTCACTTCTTTTGTCCTTTAGGTTTAGCAAGTCGTGCAACTTGGGTCAGGAAACACTTCACAGCCTTCCCCTTGGCAACAGTTTTGGGTGAGGAAGGTCAATACGGCATTCATTTGCTCATACTGAGCCCGGTAGATCAGGTTGCGGCCCATGCGCTCTTGAGAAATCAAGTCCGCCGCCATCAACTCTTTGAGGTGAAAGGACAGCGTGTTTGCAGGCAAACCCAGTTCTTCAACCAACACGGCAGGGGTCAAGCCTTCCGGCCCCTTGACCACCAAGGATCTGAAAATCTGAAGTCGATTGGGCTGAGCCAGTGCAGATAGGGCTTTGATGACGTGTTTTTCTTCCATAATTCAATTGTATTGGAAATATATGACTATTAGATGTCAAACTCACCACCTATGAAGATTTGATCGATAAATTGGGCAGTGAAACGGTGCGCACTTCGTTTGACAAAGTCCGCCTGGAAGTTTTGATCAGTCGCTTGCGCTCTAAACTGTTCAACTTCAAAGGCCAAGCTTTTGAGATTAAAACGGTTCACGGATCGGGATATCGTTTATCGACACCCTTGAAAGTCAAATCCAACTAGGAAGTGCGTCGTTGTTGCCCTGCTTCATCTGTGACCAGGCTACCTAACTGAAAACCGATGCGCTTGCGGTCTTTTCTCAAGATGGGAATCAGTCAGGTCAAAAAAGACAAAGAAGACGAATGAAACCAGGGAAGTCTTGCCTTTTGGTCTTTAACTCAACACCACGATGCCATCGCCCGCCACCACACCCAAGCCTTTTGGCAAAACGAACAGCGGGTTGATCTCGACCTCCAAGAGATGCTCATTGAGAGATTGAACCATTTCAGAGAAGGTAACAAGGGCTTTAACCAAGGCATCCACATCACATATTGGCTTGCCGCGGTAGCCGTTGAGCAAAGGCCAAGTTTTCAGCTCTTTGACCATTTCAAGTGCCTCAACTGAGCTCAACCCACCCTTGAAGGGCAGCATTCTCATGCTGGTGTCATGCAGTAACTCAGCAGCAACACCCCCCATCCCTAATAAAATCGCCGTGCCCAAGGAGTCTTTGTACATGCCCAACATCAACTCTGTCCCACCACGCACCATTTCTTGAACGATAAACTGCTCTGGGGCTTTTCCAGTCATCTTTTGCACATCCAACTTCATTCGCTCCAATCGTGGACCTACCGTCAGTTGATCCAAACCAACGGCCACGCCGCCCACTTCGCTTTTATGAAGAACTTCTTTGGACAAGATCTTCAAAACCAAGGGTCCCTTCATTTTTGCAGCCACCGAGGTGGCTTGACTTGCATCGGTGACCACAAACTCGCGCGTGCAAGCAAGACCAAACTGCTCAAACAAGCGCTTGGATTCAAATTCATCTAAATTTCCAGACCCAGCTACGTTGACATGGGGGAGCTTGGAGGGCCTCACAACCGGCGCACGCCATGTCTGAACGTGGAACATGCCCAGCAACGAAGCCGCAATACTTTCTGCCGCTGCAAAGGCCGGCACCCCATAGCTTGTGAGCAACTGAGCCGCCTGTGGTGCATGTGGACTGATATAGGCCAGCACAGGCTTGTCCGACAAGGGCAAGCAATCCTTGATGGCGCCCGCCATCAATTCTGGCATGGCGATGCTGGAGGATCCAACCACAATCACGAGCGCATCGTAACTTGGACTTTGCAATAAAATCTTAATTGCACCTCTGAGCAAATCAGGCCTGAGTCCCGCCAAGGTGACATCGATGGGGTTGCGATCCAACACCGCCTCTTCACCCGTTTGTAAAGCTCGCAACGCTTGAGCCGTCAACTCATCGGGTGGCGGTGTTTCAAAGCCACTGACACCTAGCACGTCAGAGATCAAAGTGCCCGCTCCCCCAGTCGTCGTCAAAATGGCCACTCGTTTTCCATGCAACTTCTTTTGGCTTGCCAGTGACATGGAGATATCCAGCAAGTCACTGAAAGTTTGCGCCCTGATCACCCCAGTGTGTTTGAACAGTGCGTCATACATGCGATCAGAACCTGCCAGGGCTCCAGTATGGGACACTGCGGCTTGGGCACCAGCCTTAGACTTTCCGACTTTAAAGGCCACAATGGGTTTGCCTATACCAGCGGCACGAAGGGCCGCAGCTCGAAATTTTTCCGCATGCCTGATCGCCTCGATGTACAGCGCAATGACTTGAGTGCTTGGATCGTCCACCAAATGGTCGATAAAGTCAGACAACTCCAAATCCACTTCATTGCTGGTTGAAATCAGTTTTGAGAGTCCAATGCCTTTGGCTGTGGCCCTGGACAAAAGGGATCCCAAGATACCCCCACTTTGAGAGACCACCCCAATGTTGCCCGCTTTCAAATCCTCCATCTCCAAGGCGCCTGAGGCAGACAACACAATACCGTCCGTCAAATTGACCAAGCCAATGGTGTTGGGCCCCAAAAGCCTCATCTTGCCAGCAGCCTCAAGCAGTTGCGCTTGACGAAGCACCCCGTTCTCGCCCGTTTCTGAGTAGCCACTTGCCAAAACGATGGCCGCAGCCACTCCCAAATCTGACAACTCTTTGACCGCCAAATGCGCTCGCTCGGCACCCAACAAAACGATGGCCACTTCGGGCACTTCAGGTAGAGCGGAAATACTGGCGTAGCACTTGATCCCATTGATTTCAGCAAGCTTGGGGTTCACAGGATAGATGTGCCCCGCATAGCCGTTCTTTTGCAAATAGGCAACGGGCCGACCTGCGGTTTTCTTGGGGTCACTTGAAGCGCCAATCACTGCAACACTGGCAGGACTAAGTAGTTTTTGAATGGAGAACATGCTCACTTAGGTGCTGATTTAGAGAGAAACGCCATCACCGATTCCCGGTGCTCGGTGCTTGAGTAGCAAATGCCTTGGGCTTGACTGCCTTGCTCAAAGATTTGATGAGAAGACAGCTCGAAGGATTGATTCAAAATGGTTTTCGTCAAGGCCAATGCCGTGGCTGAGCCCGCACTCATTTGCGCGGCCCACGCTTGCGCGTCAGTCAAGAGCTTTTCTGAAGTGGTCAATCGGTCCACGATACCCAGTGCCAAGGCTTCGTTCACGTCCACTTTTCGACCTGAAAAAATCAACTCTTTGGCTTTTGCCAGACCCACACGTCTGGGCAAAAAGTACATCCCTCCCCCGTCAGGCACAATGGCTCGATTGATATAAGACCAGGTGAAGTTGGCATGCTCACTGGCCAACACAAAATCACAGGCCAAGGCGGTGTCAGCCCCCAAACCCGATGCGGCCCCATTGACCGCAGCAATGACGGGTTTGGGCAAGGTGTGCAAGAGGGACTGGGTGTAATGCACGCGTTGCTGCCTGTGCCAACCGTTAAAAGCGATTTCACCTGTGGGTGAATTCATTCTCCTCTGCATGCCCGCCACATCACCGCCAGCGCAAAAGCCTTTGCCGTGCCCTGTCAAAACCATGGCCTTGATCTTTTTATCAGCCGCCACGTGCTCAAACACAGCAATGAGCTCCAGTCTCATGCTGTCGCTGATGGCGTTGCGTTTGTCAGGCCTGTTGAGGGTCACTGTTGCGATGTGGTCTTGAAGTGAAAATTCAATGAGTTCAAAATTTTGCATGCATTGCTCCTTATTCTGCTTTGATATTGGCGGCTTTAACGACGTTTCTCCAACGCACCTCTTCAGCCTTGACGTAGCGCTCAAAGGCCTCTGGCGTGCCCGCGCTCACAATCAAACCCTCTTTTTCTATCTTTTGTTTAAAGGTGTCTGATTGCGCTGCTTTTTTTGCAGCCAAATTCAACCTTTGCACAATCGCCTCTGGCGTGCCCGCAGGCACGAACAAGCCATACCAACTCTCGGCCACGTAACCGGGCAGACCGGATTCAGCAACGGTTGGCACTTTGGACAAAAGTGCAGTGGCTGAGCGCTCCGAAGTGGTCACGGCCAGAGCACGCAGTTTGCCTGTGGTGATGAAGCCCCCGACTGCCGAGGCCGTTGCAAACATCATGTCCACTTGCCCGCCCAAGAGATCCGTCAATGCCGGTCCCGCCCCCTTATAAGGGATGTGAGTGATGTCTGTTTTTGCCAAGTAATTGAACAACTCACCCGCCAAATGGGCCGATGTCCCCGCACCCTGAGAGGCGTAGGACAATTTACCCGGATTGGACTTGGCCGCATTCATCACATCTTGAAAGCTCTTGAAGGGACTGCTCTCAGTGACCACCAACACATTGGGCGAGCGACCAATCAAGATGACTGGGGCAAACGCGGTCTCTTGTGAATAGGGTAACTTGGCTTGAATGCTTGGATTGACAGCGTGCGCCAAAGTGGCCATCACCATGGCATACCCATCGGGCGCACTTTTGGCCAACGCGTCGGTGCCAATGAGGGTGCTGGCTCCTGGTTTATTTTCGATGAGAACGGGTTGCCCCAAGTCTGAGGACATCAAACTGCCCAAGGTCCTGGAGATGAGATCTGTGCCTCCACCTGGTGAGAAAGGCACAATGATTCGAATCGGCTTTTCAGGAAAGATCGCAGAGATGGCTACCGAGTGAAAAACAAACACGAGGCCCAAGCAAAAAAGCTTGGAGCGTGAAAATTGATTGTCCATGTGATACCTCCATCACTGATAAGAGCACATACATCCAAAGAAAACGTTTTTTTTTTTTGAAAAATGCGGGTATGAACTCATTTTTTTCTAAAACACCCCTCTTATTTGCACCCCTAAATTAATGAGCATTATGTATAAAAAATTGTTTAAAAACAATAAGATAAAAAGTTTGATCGAAATAGACCATTGACATCACTCGAAATATCTATTTGCAACTGGATTCTTCTTAGAGCGAGTTTGCTTGCATTGGAAACTCTGAAAATAAGATGGAACACACAACGGCGCTATCTGTAGATTGACTTTAACTCAAACAGAACATCTTCTCTTGATAGCGCCACATACCCAAAGAGGGAGAAATCACTCCAGCGTTTGCATAGACCATGGATACTAAAAATTTAAAAAAAAATCTTGGCGTAGCAAGCTAAAATCCAACAACCATTCAACAACCATTCAACTGCAGTTCAAATCCAAATGACTCAAAAAAACTACCGCTACTACGACTTTATCGTGGTCGCCTTTGTGACGGTGCTGCTGTGCTCAAACCTCATTGGTGCTGGCAAAGTGGCCACGATCGAATTGCCTCTCCTGGGTGAAGTCGTCTTTGGTGCTGGCGTTCTTTTCTTTCCCATCTCCTACTTTTTTGGAGACATTCTCACCGAAGTGTATGGCTATGCTCACGACAGACGGGCAGTATGGTGTGGCTTTGCAGCACTTCTTTTTGCAGCCATCATGTCCAGCATTGTGCTGGCTCTTCCACCCGCAACAGGCGACTACAACACGGCTTTGCAAAGCGGCCTAGAAATTGTGTTTGGCAACACGTGGAGGATTGTTGCGGGATCCATGTTGGCCTTTTGGTCTGGCAGTCTGGTCAATGCCTTTGTGCTTGCCAAAATTAAAATTTGGACTGAGGGTCGTCACCTTTGGATGAGGACCATTGGATCGACTGCCGTGGGTGAATTGGTGGATTCAAGTTTGTTTTATTTGATTGCTTTTTATGGCATTTGGCCCATTGAACAAGTGCTGATGGTGGCCACAGCTCAATACATCTTAAAGACCTCATGGGAAGTTCTGGCCACGCCCTTGACCTATGCGGTGGTTAATTTTCTCAAGCGCCAGGAAAATGAAGACTACTATGACACATCGACCAATTTCACACCCTTCAAAACTTCGCTTTAGTCTTTGATCGATGCTCCAGTGAGTTGCCTCTCACTTGCCAGATGAAATACCGCGCCAGTCGATGATCATCTTGAGACATTGCGGGTCGCCAAAGGCCGTCTCATAAGCGAGCTGAGCATGCTCTGGCGTTTCAGTATGGGTGATCAACCCCTCCAAAGACAAGCTCCCGTCATGGAACATGGCCGCCACGGCATCTAAATCGTGCTTTTTCCATTGAGCTGCAATGCGAACCGTGGCCTCACGCATGAAAGCCGGTGCATAAGCAAAGGACAAGTCTTGCTTGTAAAAACCCGCCAATACCACCTCCCCACAAGGGCGCATGCGAGGGATGGCAATATTTAAAATTCCAGCATCTCCACTGACATCGCAAATGCAACTGTAGTCCTTGCGCAAGTCTTCTTCTGGGTGAATCACTTGGTAGCCAAGAGCGCCGCTTTGACGCAAGGCTTGCGTCTCCCAAACAACGGGAGCGGGCTTTCCCGCAGCGACAACCATGCGAGCCAATAAGCGACCCATGATGCCGTGGCCAATGATCAAATCTGGGTAGACCAACGCCAAACCCTCCCGACCAACCGTAAAGACGTGATGCGCTGTGGCAGCCAAGGCCAGCAAGACCCCTTTGTCAGCCAACTCGTGTTTGAGTTTGACCGCTCGCTCAAAAGGCGCCACAAGCTTGGAGCCTGAGCCTCCGAATAAATTTTGAACACCTTGAAACGCATACGAGCCTGGCAAGAACACCAAGTCGCCCACATTGAACGATGTAACTTGCGCACCTAAGTTGGTCACCACACCAACGGTTTCATAGCCCGGTACCAAGGGATAGGACAAACCTGGAAAGGGTGGCATGGTCCCATCCCAGAGCAAGCGCTCGGTACCCGTGCTGATTCCACTAAAGGAGACGGCAACCTCTAAATCACTTGGCCCCATAGGGGCCAACTCCAGGGCCCGAACAGTCAAGGACTTGGGCGCTTCAAATACAATGGCTTGAGCTTGCATGGAAAAAATTTTAATCGAATTGAATGCACAGTCTATCAAAATTTCTCCACACGCATTTGATTCCTCGATCGTGGCTCTATGGGCTTCATGCTTTGTTGAACGCGCTGAGACTTTTTGAATGGAACACAAAATTCACTCGCTCTATTTTTGCCCCAAGCGCTGAGAGTGGCTTTTACGCCCTCATCTGCCTCAAGGCCCCGAGTCAAAAAAGATTTTTTGCACAGGCTTATTGATCCGTTCTTTTTAATCCATACAATGATTCAATGAATAAATTAATCAATGCTGTCCTCTTCCAACTGGGTTGGTGGGCTTGCGTGCTCAGCGTGTCTCAAAACTTAGAGCTGCCGGCCCTCATTTTTTGTACCTGCTTGGTTGGCGCTCATCTTTACGCCAATCCCGATCGCAAAAAAGACCTTCAATTGCTTGTCATGTGTGTGCCCATAGGAGTTGCATTTGACACTTTGCTTGAAGCTTTGAACATCATGAGCTTTTACGGATGGGCTTTGGGCTTTCTAAGTCCATTTTGGCTTTGGATGGTTTGGATTTTGTTTGTGTTGACACTCAACCACTCCTTGTTTTTTATCAAGCATATCCCTGTCGTTTTCACAGCATTGTTGGGCCTAATCTTTGGGTCAGGCTCCTATATCGCTGGTGCAAAACTGGGAGCCGCATCTGTGCAGATGGATGGCTCTGGCCCTTTCCTCATCGCTTTGCTATGGGCCGTTTTGCTGCCAAGTTTGGTTTGGCTCAGCAAGAGACCCTCAAGAGAACTAATGTTTTAAATACCACGAATTCACTGGAAATTGAGGATGAATTTGAGCGAACCACTCTCATGTATAGGAAATAGAATCAAAACACATGAATCAGTCGACGTGAGCCCAAAAGGTTTCACTATCTGAAAACAGATCCCCGGGATAGGTCGTTCAAAGCATTTAACTTCTGATATGGCGCAAATTAATCAAAAAGTCAGGGAAAAGAGTGGATATGTCCATCGATTTTTCAATTGGCTTTCAAGCTTATTGAGTTTCAACTCAAGCCCAAGACTCTTGAATTCATTTGATGTTGAAGAACTGATTGCACACTTTAACATCACCAAAGAAGCCAAGCGGCTTGCCAATCTTGGACTTCCTGCGTACCACACCAAAGAGCTGACCAGCATTGAAGATGATATTTTCAAGCACATCCAAGCTTGCAGAGACCGCGTGCACGATGAGTTCACGGCTTGCCTGGAGTCCTTAGAGACACAGTTCACGGACCTTGAGCGGGCGTACTTGCACATCAAGGCAGAAACGCTTTCCTCAGAATTTGACAGAAAAGCTCGTCAAATCATGGACACGCAAGGCGCGTGGTTGAAAAAATTGGCCCAAGATGCGTTGTCAAAAATTGCTGAGCTCAATCAATTCAAGACAGACAACAAGATCAATAGACTGGCCAACTTCCCAGATCAAAGCAGAGTGACTTACCAATACGCCTTATTGGTCTTTCTCATCGCGCTAGAGGGCATTGTGAACTCTGGCTTTTTTGCCCAAGGGCTTAACTCGGGCATCTTGGGCGGATTTACTTACGCGGCACTCTTGGCAAGCACCAATGTGATTGGAAGTTTCTTTTTGGGAAAATTTTTGATCCGGTGGGTCTTTCACAGCAAAGTCTCGGGCAAACTCTTGGGGCTCTTGGGGCTACTGATCTGGATGGCTTTTGTGATTTTCATGTCCCTTGCCATTTCACACTTGAGGGAGTCGATCATTCAAGGCCTGCCCAACCCCTCTGAGGCCGCTTTGACGGCCATCCAAAACAAGGCCTTTGAAGTCAAAGATTTGATTTCTTGGTTTTTGATGTTGATCACCTGTGGGTTTGGCTTAGGCGCAGTAATTGATGGCATTTTCATAGACGATCGCTATCCGGGGTACGGGAAAATTTCTCGCCGTACTGAGTTATCAAAGGACATCTTTGAGTCCGAATTTGAGGACATTCAACTTGAATTGGAAGAGTTAAAGCAAGAAAATCTTTTGTTCATTGAAAACCATCTCAGCAAGGTTCGTGAGTTGATGTTTTCGATGCAAAAGAACATTGAAGAGAAAAAACGCTTGAGTCAAAAATTAGAAAAAACACTCAATGAGAGTGAAATTGCTCTTTATGCACTCTTGAGAAAATTCAGATACGACAATGAAGTTTCACGCACCGATGGCTTAAAGCCAGCTTACTTCAGCACCATGCCCGCTTTGCCCCCTGTGAGCGCACCTAAATTTGATCTGCACAAAGACAATCACACGGTAGTGACCCTTCAAGACTACTTGAAGTTCTCTGAATCAAACATCGCCAATCTGAGACAAGAAGTGTATACAGTTTTTGACACTTACATCACACAAATCAATCACCTCAAATACTACTAACCCCTCTATTTCAAAATGCCTAGACAAAGTAAAGTTGCAAAGAAAAATGCCAGATACAACATGGTCAAAACTGGGTTTTTTATTTTCATTAACTTGGTGCTCCTTGCCGGTGTTTTTTGGTGGTTGAACAACAAGCCTGAAGGCGTGAACGCGCAAACCTTGTGCCCAGTCGATGGCGCCAAAGGCCAATATGCCATCTTGATCGATCGAACTGAGGCATTTAACGAGGCTCAAAAAAGCTCATTGAGAAACGTTGTCAATGAGCTCGTGATGAAACTGCCCGAGGGCTATTTGCTCTCCGTCTACATTTTAGGAGATGATTTTAAAAAGGAAACCCAAGCGCTCTTTGAGCTTTGCAATCCAGGGGACGGAAAAGGAAAAAGCAGTTGGGTTGAAAACCCTCAATTATTGGCCCAAACCTACAAAGATAAATTCTCTGCACCCTTGCAAACTTTATTGTCCCAGCAACTGAGCTTGGAGTCGGCCAAAGAGTCCCCCATCTTGGAGATGCTTCAGTTGGTGAACTTGAATTCGCTTCACGACCCCAGTGTCAAAGGTGCGCGAAAATTTTTCATCATCTCGGACTTGATGCAAAACAGCAAAGCGCTGGACTTGTATAAACATGCGCCTGATTTTTCAAGCTTTGAGTCCTCCTATCAGTCCAAGAAACTGTGGGTCGATTTTTCAAACATCGATGTGGTGGTGTATCTGTTGAACAATCACCCCAAGATTCTGAGCTCAAACTTCATGGACTTTTGGAAGGCTTATTTCAAAAGTACAAAAGCACTAAGCTTTCAAGCGCTTGAGCTCCCCGGCTAAAGGAGTCCTTTGGTCCAAAGGCTTAACAGAGCCCCCCTTTCCTCGCTTTAAGACCAGATGCCGCGGCCAAGGGCCAAGGGCCCCAAGCCCCATGGCCCTAGCTAGAGCCCCAAACCAGGGTTTAAACGCAGGCCCCAATTTGCCCCTTTTTTTAAAGTTTCTGCCCAAACCTCTTTTTTCAAAACATCGGCTCAAAAGCGTTTGCAAATGGCATCAAAAACCCTTAAAAGCGTCAATCCAACTTGACATTTATTGGCGTATAAAAGACCATACTGAGAGTTTTAATTTTGGAAAACGTATGGCGAAAACTTTCCCATTTGCTGCAATCATTGGGCAAGA
>Ga0114971_10000716_pt1 | contig 22314 bp, 19 predicted proteins | sample M_140625_MF_Meta_FD_87320 | JGI IMG/M metagenome (GOLD analysis project Ga0114971, IMG submission 87320) | Freshwater microbial communities from Lake Montjoie, Canada to study carbon cycling - M_140625_MF_MetaG | ecosystem: Environmental > Aquatic > Freshwater > Lake | place: Lake Montjoie...
CCGCACATTCTTGAACGATCCAAAGGTGCACGCCACCACCGCGCTCAATGCGCAATTTGCATTGGGCGCCGCGCGGCAAGCCTGGAATCAGGCTGGATTTCACACACATCCGCCCAAGGACCCAAAGCGCGTCGGCTTGTATTTAGGCGCCGGCGAAGGCGTTCTTGACTTTGATAATTATGCCGGCGCGTTAATTTCGGCGTGGGACGCCAACACGCAAAAAGTGGACGGCGTGCGCTGGGCCAAGGCCGCGCTGGCGCGTCTTGAGGCGTTGAAAGAAATTGAGCAAGAGCCAAACATGTCGCTGGCGCACTTGGCGCGCGAGTTTGGAATTCGCGGACCCGCGTCCAATTGTTTAACCGCGTGCGCCGCCAGCACGCAGGCCATTGGCGAAGCCTTCAGCATGATCCGCCGCGGCGACGCCGACATCATGATGTCGGGTGGAACGCACACCATGATTCATCCGCTGGGCGTGACGGGTTTCAATCGCCTCACCGCGCTGAGCACTTTCAAAGGTGATCCAACATTGGCAAGCCGTCCATTCTGCATGAGCCGCGACGGCTTTGTCATGGGCGAGGGCAGTGGCATGGTGATACTGGAAAAACTTGAGCACGCATTGGCGCGTGGCGCCACGCCGCTTGCGGAAGTGATTGGCTATGGTTCCAGCGCCGACGCATTTCGCATCACGGACATTCAGCCCGAAGGGCGCGGCGCCGCGGCCGCCATCAACGCCGCTTTGCAACAAGCGCGCATAGATCCCGCCGCCGTTGGTCCCGACGGGCGACCGCTTATTCATTACATCAGCGCGCATGGCACGGGCACCAAGGAAAATGATTCCATTGAAACGCGCGCCGTGAAAGTGGTCTTTGGCGAGCGCGCCAAACACATTCCAATGAGCAGTATTAAGAGCATGATGGGCCACTTGATCGCGGCCGCGGGCGCGGTGGAATTTATGACGTGCATTCTGGCCATTCAACATGGCATGTTGCCGCCCACGCGCAATCACCATGACCCAGATCCCGCGCTCGACCTTGACTATGTTCCAAATGTCGCGCGCAAATGCGCCGTGGACACATGCATCAGCAATTCATTTGGTTTTGGCGGGCAAAATGATACTCTTGTGGTGACGCGTTACAAAAACTTGTAAGTCTTTTGTTTCTGGGTGTACTTCATGACAAGCACAATTGAGACTGGAACAATTCCAAAGCAAGTTCGTCGCCGCAGGTTGGGGATACAAATTTCCCTGGCGCTGGTTTTCTTGGCGGTGGCATTTGTATTGTCCAAGCGATCGCCTTCGTGGTTTCAACATACTTTCACAAGCGACGCGGCAATGGAAACTCGCGGCGCGGATTTTGAGCAAGGCATAGCCGCGCAATTCACCAAGGTGCGCGGCCAGGACCGCGAGTGGGCCATCAAGATTTCAGAAACCCAGATGAACGAATGGCTGGCCTCGCGCTTGCCCAAGTGGCTGGAGCACCAAGGCAAGAGCGCGCAAGAATTCAACCGCAAAGTGCAAGTGCGTTGTCAACAGGATCGCATGGACATTGCGGCGGAAAATTTCTGGGGAGTGGGGGTGATACAGATCTCGCCAAAGATGCAACCCGCCACTCAAGGCAATGTCACCGGCGCAACATTGAATGTGTCGCCAACATCCGCGGCCATCGGGTCATTGTTTGTTCCAACATTTATCATTTCCACATTTGGCCCCACAGATATGTTTGAATCGCTCAACAATGCCGAGTTTCGCCTAGCCGATGGACGGCGCGTGCAGGTGATAGATGTTGAAGTGTTGCCGGGTGAAATCCGCATGCAACTCAACACATCGCCCACCAAAGAGTAAGTCTTCTCAGCAACAACTTCAGCATGCGCTTTCCATGGCTGGTCGCGCTGATGTTGGCGAGGCATGCAACACCGAGCGCCGTGACAAGACCCAATATCCACAAAAGCCTGAATTTAGTTGCTTTGCATGCAACCACTTACAACGTTCCAGCGGATATGTCCTTGGAAACACCAACAAGTGAATCCGACATTGAGGTGAGGGAAAAGAGAGGGCGATCGCCATGCCTGGCGCGAGCCGATTGTGGGAATTGGAAACAAATATCGCAGGGATTTGAGGGAAAAGAAAAGGCCAAGAGCAGGTTTGTGTTGTCCCATGGGTTGGCGCCGCGGTGGTCGCCAACAGGACAATTCAGCCTCTTTGCGGGCTTGGACCCAGAAAACTGCAACCAGTCACTCCCCCGTAGACGCGTCCGTGGCTAACCCCGCGGACGCGTTTTTTTTTGTTTACTAGACTCTCACCTCCGCAACCCATCAAGAAATTCCACACATGCCACAACTCACCATTAACGGCAAGACATGCTCCTTTGAAAAGGGCGAAACCATTTTGCAAGCGGCGCTTCGTCACGACGAGGAGATTCCGCATTACTGCTACCACCCCGGACTTTCCATCGTGGCCAACTGCCGCATTTGTCTGGCTGAAGTGTGGAGTCCAGATCCAAAGACCGGCGCCTTGCGCGCGGGCAATAAATTATTTCCAACGTGTCAGACGCCAGCGGTTGAAGGCCAAGTGGTGTACACCGATTCTCCCAAAGCCGTCGGCAATCAAAAAGCCGTCATGGAATTTCTGCTCATCAATCATCCAGTGGATTGCCCTGTGTGCGACCAAGCGGGCGAGTGCCACTTGCAGGATTACAGCTATCAATATGGACGCGGCGAGAGTCGCTTCAAGGAAGCCAAGAACAAGCGTCCTAAAAAAGATGTCGGCCCGCATGTTCTGTTGTACAGCGATCGTTGCATCATGTGCACGCGTTGCGTTCGCTTCACGCGCGAGGTCACGGGCACTGGCGAGTTGATGGTGGATGGCCGCGGCAGTATTGAGGAGATTGATATTTTTCCAGGCATCGCGCTGGACAATGAATTAAGCGGCAATGTTGTGGATATTTGCCCCGTGGGCGCGCTACTTGACAAAGATTTTCTGTTTCAACAACGCGTTTGGTTTTTGAAGAAAACCCCCAGCATTGATGGCATTACCGCCAGTGGCGACAACATCAGCGTGGAGCACAATGAAGGCGTGATCTACCGCGTGAAGCCGCGCGACAATATTGAAGTGAACAAGTGGTGGATTACCGACGAGGTGCGCTACGGTTGGAAGTTTGTGCATAGCGAGAACCGTTTGAAGTTGCCCACGATCAAGGGACGCGATGCGTTTGTTGCCGATGACGCCGCCGCCGCATGGAGCGACGCGTTGAGCGCCACCATGAACACGTTGGAGAGCGCGGTGAAGAATGGTGGCCGCCTTGGCTTGATGGTGAGTCCAATGTTGACCAGCGAAGATGCGTACTTGTTGGCCACAACTGTTCTTGCAATTGATGCGCAAGCCGAACTTGCCGTTGGTCCAATTCCTGTTTTAGGTCAAGACAAAATATTCCCGGGTGGCTTCACCATGTACGCCGAGAAGGCGCCTAACGCGCGCGGAGTTCGCCGCGTATTGGAGGCGCTTGCCAAGGGACGCAAAGTGCACGACGCGGCCAGCTTTGAAAGCGCCGCAAAGTCCAAAGCGATCGCCGCCGCGGTGGTCACGGGAAATTATCCAAGTGACTGGGTCATGCCATCCCTGCACAGCGCGCTGAGCAATGTGAAGTTGATCGTGATTGACACCTTGCCAAGCACGCTTGCGGACATTGCCCAAGTTGTGTTGCCTGGCGCCACATGGGCTGAAAAAGCCGGCACATTTGAGAACGCAAAGAACCGCCTGCAAAGCTTTGATCGAGCTATTTCCACCGTTGATTTTGCCAAGGGCGAAAGCCAAATCGCGCTGGAATTGCAAGCTGTTCGCGCCGGCGTGAAGACCAAGGCCTTTGATGCAAGCACGACCCGCGCCGACATGGCGCGCGTTGTTGGCTTGGAGCGATTTACAACGGATCTTCATGCGCCGCCCAAACCTGCCAAGGTCGCGGGCGACATGGTGTTGATTGAAATCTAAGTTGTCCCCCGTGCTGTCAACAAGCGGATCGAACGCGCGTGGTTGAGCGGCATCCAATTCGTGAAGTGTGGGCGCAGGCGTGGCCAAGCGTTCTGACAATGGTCAGCTACACCATGATGCAGTTTGTGGATTCGCTCATGGTGGCGCAAGTGGGTCCCATTGAAATGGCGGCGCAAGGCAACGGCGGTATCTGGAGTTTTGTTCCGCTGGCGTTTTTGTTTGGCGTGTTGAGCATGGTCAACACGTTCACCGCGCAAAATGTTGGCGCGGGTCGGCGCGAAGAAATCGCGCGCTTCGCCTGGACTGGTTTTTGGTTCTCGCTTGTGGTGTGGGCGGTGATCATGTTGCCGTGGGCGGCGTGCTTGCCCATGGTGTTTCAATATTCCGGGCACTCGCAAAAACTGCTCACGCTTGAAACTCAATACGCGGTCACGCTTGTGTTGGGCTCCATCTTCGCGCTTACAGGCAAGTGCATGAGCAATTTCTACTTTGGTTTACAGCGGCCAAGGGTGATCGCGGTGGCGGCGTTGGCGGGCAATATGGTGAATATTGTGCTGAATTATGTGCTTATTTATGGGGAAAATGGCTTGCCTTCCATGGGGTTGCCTGGCGTTGCCGGCGTGCCGGCGCTTGGCGTATTGGGCGCAGGAATCGCCACGGTGTGCGGCACGATCGCCGAGGTCGCCATTCCCCTGGCGCTATTTTTCTCGGCGCGCTTTGCCAAGGACCACGGCGTCTGGCAATCGTGGCGGCCATCTCTGAATGACTGCAAAAAACTTTTACGAGTTGGCTGGCCCGTTGGAATTCAATTTGGAAATGAGATTATTTGTTGGGCGATCTTTATGACGGTGCTGGTTGGAAAGTTTGGCGAGATCCATCTCACTGCGGGGTGGGCCACTTTGCGCTTCATGCATTTGTCATTTATGCCCGCGGTTGGTTTTAGCGTGGCCACCACGGCGCTGGTTGGAAAATATATGGGAGCGGGGCGGCCAGATCTTGCGGCCAATCGCGCGCACTGGGCGTTGTTGTTGGCCACCATCTATATGACGCTGTGCGGATTGGCCATGGCCATCTTTCGCGCGCCACTTATTTCACTTTTTACTTCCACTACGGATGCCGCCACCACCGCGGACATTATTCGCATTGGTTCCACGCTCATGATTTGCGCGGCCGTGTTTCAAACCTTCGACGCCATTGGAATTGTCTATAACGGCGCGTTGCGCGGCGCGGGCGACACGGTTGTGCCCGGCCTGTACACCATCGCGTTCAATTGGGTTTTTATTGTGCTCGGCGGATGGCTGTTTGTTGTCTTGTGGCCGGCTTTGGAGAGCCTAGGTCCTTGGATTGCCTCGGCTATTTACATCATTGTGCTCAGCGTGTTCCTGACCAAGCGCTTCGAAGGCGGGCGTTGGCGGCGCATTCGCCTCTTGGAAACAAACCCCATTCACGGTTAGACTGCCCGACCACCTTTTACCACTGGAGATTTATGTCAAACACTGGCCTTGATACCGTACTCGCCGCAACAAGTGATCCCGCCGCTTCCCAAGTTTTTATGAAGCAAGGAAAAGCTTTCGAAGCCGACGCCAAATTTTTCGAGGCGCTTGAGGCCTACAAGAATGCCGCGCTCGCCAACCGCACCACCACCACGCTGTTCAACTTGGCGCGCATGCAGGATTACCTGGGCTACGACGACGACGCTATGCGAAGTTACGAGGAGTGCACTCGACTTCCAAATCCTCCCATCAACGCGTTTTTAAATCTTGCCGTTCTGCTTGAGGACGCCGCGCAATTCACCCGCGCCAGCAAGTTGATTCAGAAAGTGCTTGAGGCCAATCCAAATCATCCGCGCGCAAAATTATTCATCCGCGATGTGCAAGCCAGCAAGAACATGTTGTACGACGAGGAGCTCGCGCGCATGAAGGGCCGCGAGGAGGCCATGTTTGAATTGCCAGTGGCCGAGTTTGAACTCTCCATCCGCGCGCGCAATTGCTTGAAGAAGATGAGCATCCGCACGCTGGGTGATTTGCTTCGCATTGGCGAGGCCGAGTTGCTTTCATACAAGAATTTTGGCGAGACCAGTTTGGTTGAGATCAAGCAAATGCTCACCGCGCGCGGCTTGCGCTTGGGTCAGCAACTTGACCGCGGCCACTATGACAAGGTTCGCAGTGAAGTGCTTGAAAAGATGAAGGGCACCGTCGCTGACGGCGTGTTGGGCCAGACGGTGGGAACGCTCAACTTGGGCATTCGCAGTAGAAAAGCCCTGCAATTGCTCGGTATTCAAACGGTCGGTGATCTTGCGGCGCGAACCGAAGCCGAGTTGATGGGCGTGAAGAATTTTGGCGCCACAAGTTTGGTGGAGATTCATGAGCGTCTTGCTGAACACGGACTCGCCTTGCGTACGCTTGAGTGAGGACAAGCCGCTTGAGGCGGCGAAGGAGCCTCGATGGCGGTGAATTCTGGATGGCAACCACCCTCGCAAGCTGGAAGATTTTTTGCCACGCTCGCGGCAATTGTGATTGTGGCGTGGGGCTACATGACCATTCCAAGCGGATGTGAAACGGAGGGTGCGGCGCGATCGCGCTCCTCTTTGCCAGGTAGTCCACTGGAAAAAAATTCCACTGGATCCAATGCGACCACTGCCTCCGCAAGTGTTGGCGTAGCCAAAGATTTTGTTGAAAAGCCAAAGACTCCGCCGCCATTGGAGCGGCCATTGCCGCCGACGGACCAGCCCAACATTCGCGTTCGCGTGGCGGCTGTGCGCGACGAACCCGTGCAGTTGACCCATCCCTCAGGATGGCTTTGGCTGAAGGGCGAGAACGCGCAAGCGGGTCGAACATTTCGCGCGCCCATTGCGGTGTATCCGGTGGTTGATGGCTGGCGAATTGTCGAGGCCTTTGGAACCACGCAAGCGGTCAGCTTTCGGTTGAAGGAGATTGGATCGCTACACGCCAAAGCGCCGCAAAATTCCAGCGGCGCGATTCAGTTCAACGGCAACATGTATTTGGGCAACGCCACAATGGTGCGCCGTGCGGATATCAATGAAAATGCCTCGGATTTGGTGTTTACCGTGCCTCTGGAGGAGTATTTGCCAGGAGTGTTGGCCAAGGAATTATTCAAGGGTTGGCAAGCCAACACGTATCAGGCGCAAGCCATTGCCGCGCGCAGTTACGCCGCGTGTGAAATGGAGTGGTGGAGAAATCGCCGCCACTACGACGTGGTCGCGGGTCAGGCAAGCCAAGCGTGGGTGGGCGCAACCAGCGACGCGAAAAGTTTGGACGCGGTCGCCAATACGCGCGGACAATATCTTGTGTTTGATGGACGGGTTGTGCCGACGTACTACTCCAGTTGTTGCGGTGGATTGCCTTCGTCCGCGGTGGATTCCATCCGCGACGGAACATGGACGCAGATCGCGCCGCTTACGATCACCGAGAAGGGGCGCCGTACAATGTGTTGCGAGAAGGCGCCAGTGGCAAAGTGGCAGGCGTCATTTTCAATTTCTGAAACGGTCGATCGCATGAATGAATGGTCCAAGCAAGCTGGTCGCAAAGATTTGGGTCCAATGAATGGCATAAAAAGTTTTGTTGTGGGTGAAAAGAATTCCGTCGGGCGTTCCATGACGTTTCTGATCACCGATCGAAATGGAAAGCGATTCACGTGGGACGCCTCGGACTTTCGCGTGGCCATGAATGCCTCAGCCAATGGATCGAGTGATAGTTTGAAATCATCAGCGCTTGAACCGCGCATTGACAATGGGCGCATCATTTTGGATGGCCGCGGCTACGGTCACGGCGCGGGAATGTGCCAATATGGCGCGGAATTCATGGCAAAATCAGGAAAATCTCCGCGGGCGATTTTGGAGCGCTACTACCCCGGAGCCACCGTTGTCACCATGCCAGAAACTTCCAGCGCCAGCGCCACCACTTCGGCGTTGGTGAGTTCCCCCAAACCTTAATCGTCGCAAGGATTCAACAGTGTTCACAGGAATTATTCAACATATGGTGGCGGTGGAATCGCTCGATGTCACGCCGTATGGCAAGAAATTGGTTTTAAATTGCGGCGAGTGGCCGGGCAATCCCACCATTGGAGAAAGTATCTGCGTGGATGGATGTTGCTTGACGGTGAAGGAGATTCCGCGCGGCTCGCTGTCCTTTGATGTTGTTCAGCAGACATTGCAACACACCACGATTGGCAATTTGCGGTGCGGCGACATGGTGAATGTTGAACGCGCTTTGCGGGCGGATTCATTGTTGGGTGGCCACATGGTTCAAGGACATGTGGACACCACGGCGTTGGTTCTAGAGGTGGATCGCGCCAACGGTCAATGGCGCGCGCGCATCGAGTCGCCAGCCTCCATTGAGCATGTGTTGCAAGAGCGTGGCAGTGTGGCGGTTGACGGAGTGAGCTTGACCATCGCCACCAAAGGCCAAGGTTGGTTTGAAGTGGCGCTGATTCCAGAGACGCTTGCCAAGACAGCATTGCGGTTACGACTTCAAGGCGCGCGCGTGAATATAGAGGCTGATTCCATGGCAAAAATCATCGCCGCTGAAGTGGCTCGACAAATGCAACTGTTGCGAATACCAGGCGTTTGAACCACAAAAATTACTTTTGTATCCACACGATCGCCGCCCAAATTTAGTTGGCGCATCTAAAGAACTTTGAACGCGATCAAGGTCAAGTCGTCCGTGAATTTTTCCTGCGGGTTCGCGCTGAGCAGTTGTTGATCCAGCCTGCGCTCCATGGCGGCAATCATGTCCGCGGGTTCGGTGATCGAAAGCAGTGCGTGAAGTTCATTCACATAGCGGGGCGAACTTTTGTGTGGTGAACTTTGACTTTCTGGAGGATCCAGAAATGCAAATTCAAATCCATCCGAATACAGAAGTATTCTGTCACCGGGGTACAGTTGAATTTCTTTCTCCGACCACTCCACGCCATCAAACACGCCAACCAAGCTACCGGGACAACTGACCATCTCGATGGATTGTGTGCCACGCATCACCATGGCGGCGGGATGTCCCGCGATGGACATGCGCATGACGCGCGTTCGTAAATCAATGATCGCGTAGATGGCCGTGGCAAATCGCGTGGTGTTGCTCTGGCGCGCCAACAACTCCCGATTGACGCACGCCAACGCCTCGCTGGGCTGAATGATTCGATATGTGTTTCCATTGATTTCCTTGGTTGGAAGGCCACGCGCGATCACCATGGTCAGCAATGCCGCGGGCACGCCGTGGCCAACCGCGTCGGCAATAAACAAGCCAACGTGATGCTCATCCAAGCGCCGCACATCGTAGATGTCGCCACTGACATAGTTCATGGGACGCCACAGAGCGGCCACGGCGCCACCGGAAAAAGTCGGCAGTGTTTTGGGAAGAAACTCGCGTTGCACTTGCCCCGCCAAATGCAACTCATCCTGCATCTGGGTGACTTCGCCAAGCAATCGATCGGTTTGAATTTCCGCTCCATGGTTGGCTTTTCGAAGCGCGTCAATTTCCAATTGCCGTGAAAAAAAACCGCGCAACATGGCGGCCATCACATGCGGGGATTCATCCATGGACAAGGAGTTCCATGACAAGTCCATTGACGTCTCGGTGGATGGAGCGTCGGATAAAATTAAAATGGGAATGTTTCGCATTTCAACGCTATCCAGCACATCGGCCAAGCCGCTGGAATTGTCATTGCGGCTTAGGCAAATCATGACAGCGTGAACGTTGGCGTTTACATGTTCGCCCGCGGCGCGTATGGACACGCACTCGAAGTGGACTCGGTTGTTTAAAATAGTCGTCAGCGTTTCGGGCAAAGCGCCCAGCTTGGACTTGGCGGATTCCCCGGTCACAAATAGAACCCGAATTGTCGATTGGGGCTGGGGGATATCGTCTTGTGCCAACATGGCTGGCGATTCTATCGGCGATTCATTTTGGCTTGTTTCAAGCAACATTTCAAACTCAGGAACGGTTAAAATAATCGCCTGTATGAAAAAACTTTCTCAACGCCAAGTGGATTCCCGCCTGGCCAAACTCCCACACTGGAGTCAAAATGGCGACGCAATTCAGCGCACCTTTCAATTTGAAAATTTTGTGGGAAGCATGCGTTTTTTAAATAGCGTGGCGGAAGCGGCTGAACGCGTCCAACACCATCCGGACATTTTGGTGCGATGGAACAAAGTCACGCTGACATTGTCCACGCATGATGTGGGTGGAATCAGCGAGAAGGACATGGCGTTCGCGGCCAATGCCGATCAGATTTCTGGATTGCCTTCGGCGTAATCGCCCAGCGCCCGTCGCACCAAGATCGCGCGGCTTAAGCGCCCCTTTTCCTCCTCGGCCGCGAATGGATCCATCTGCGCCAGATGCGCTGGTTGCACTTGTAGCAAGAGTTGCTCCACCGTTTCAATACTGAGATTGTGCAGAAGCCCGCTGGAAATTCCAAAGCGCAACGTGGACAGCAATTTAGTGGCCTCTTCGGCGCCAAGCAAGCGCGCGACTTTTAGCGTGGCGCGGGCGCGGTACACCTTGTCTTCAATCAGCGGACGATTTTTTTCCAGCAACATTTGCCGCGCCGTGCGCTCATAGTCGATCAACTTTGGAATCACCTCGTCACGGAAATGTTGAAGCAATTCCTCCTCGGTCGCGCCCAACGTCACTTGATTGCTCACTTGATAAAAGTTGCCGATCGCGTCGGTGCCCTCGCCGTAATATCCTCGCACGGCCAAGTGCAGATCCTTGGCGGCGCGCTTCACGCGCTCAATTTCCCCCGAATAGCGCAACGCCGGCAAATGCAACATGGCGCCTAGGCGTATGCCGCAACCAACATTGGTTGGACACGCGGTGAGGTAGCCCCAACGTTGGTGAAACGCAAAGTCAATTGTTTCCTCTAGCGCTTGATCAAATGATCGCGCCAGATCAAACGCCTCGTTTAAACGAAATCCAGGCAAAATACTTTGAATGCGCAGATGATCCTCTTCATTCACCATCACTCCAAGTTGCTCGCTGTGTCCCAAGCCAAGCGCGCGGGGAAGCGTGCTTTGAGCAAAATGTTTGGAGACCAGGTGGCGCTCCACAAGAAGTTGCCGCTCTTGCGCCGAGGCCTGGATCATGTTTACCCACGCCAAGCCGTCGGGAAATTCCGCGCCCAGTGGAGCATGCGTGACCATCTGCAAAACTTCCTGCCGCTGTGAATCAGAGGCGCGCCCCGTGAATGGAAATCCAGCCAAATTGCGGGCTACGCGAATTCGAACGCTGACCACAACATCGTTGTCATTGTTTAAATTGAAATCGTTTTGGTCGTTCATACTCAAGCGGTCGGTTCGGTTGGAGGATTTTTTGTGCCACCCAATTGATGCAGGCGTCCTTGCAACGAGGCGGCGCGCTCGTATTGCTCCGCGGCAACGGCGGCCTCGATTTCCTTGATCAATTGACGACGCACAGCCGCGCGATCGGCTTGGCCTTCGATGCGCTTGGGCGTGCGTCCGCGATGACTTACGGCGCCGGATTGCGCGCGTTCAATAATGGCGGCCACCGATGGCATGAACGCGTCGTAGCAGGCGGCGCATCCAAATCGACCAGTCTGGCGAAACTCGGCGAAGGTGAGTCCGCATGCTTCGCAACAACGCGCGGCGGCTTTCTGCGCCTTGAGCGATTTTCCAGTGGCCACGAATTGTTTTAGAATTTGCGTCACCGGAACCGTGGGCAAAATATATCCCTTGGCCGCCGCGTGCTCGGCGCACAAATGCAACTCCATCTTGTTTCCATTTTGGATGACAACTTCATGCACCATTGCCGGTTTGTCGCACATATCGCATTTCATGGTGGTGCCATTATAGGCGACAGTGGCGGCGCATCAGATTGAGCGCGCGGCAATTTTTACAAATCATTTATTGGTGGCGGCGCGGCGGATGGCCTCGAGTGTCCTACACAATCCAGGCACACTGCTTAAAGGCAACATGGTGCTGGCGTCGCTAAGGGCCTTGGCGGGTTCCGGGTGGCATTCAATAAATACAGCGGCAACTCCCGCGGCAACTGCCGCTTTGGCCAGTAGCGGCGCGCGTTCTGGTCGACCGCCCGTGCGATCACCCTCGGCGCCGGGAAGTTGCGTGCTATGCGTCGCGTCAAAACAAATCGGAACTTCCAGCTCCATCAAATCACCAATGCCCATGAAGTCGTTCACCAATCGGTTGTAGCCAAAGGTTGTCCCGCGTTCGGTCAGCATGATCATGCGGCAACCGCCTTCGCGAATTTTCGCCACCACATGACCCATTTCTGCCGGGCTCATGAATTGACCTTTTTTCACATTCACCGGCTTGCCCGTGTCTGCGGCGGCCAAAAGTAAATCCGTTTGCCGACATAAAAATGCTGGCACCTGCAACATGTCAACTGTTTGCGCAACCAACTGGCATTGACTGGCATCATGGACATCCGTTGTCACTGGAACACCCAGCGACTCGCGCAATTTCGCCAAGCGCTCCAGGCCCGACTTGATTCCTGGCCCGCGCGGACTCTTCACGCTGGATCGATTGGCTTTGTCAAAGCTGGCTTTGAAGACAAAGTCCAATCCCAATTCCGCGCAGGTGTCGCGCAGTGTTTCCCCAATGTGGTGGTTGATTGCGTCCGACTCCAATACGCACGGGCCACCTATGACCAACAAGCGTTTGTGCGGATGGGCGAAAAATGATTGAAGAACATCGTTTTGGTGGGGCATGGTCATTAATTTTACGGTTTTTTAGGAATTTCACCCGACAGTATAAAAGCTGTAATACACCGTATGTGATATGCGAGCCGAGCGTATCGGACGCGTGCAATGGTGGAGCGCTTGAGGAGGTCAAAGCATGGAAGCATTTCCGAAGAATCCCGAGGATTTTACTGGCTTTGTGAGAAAAATTTTTCTTCGCCAGTGGTCTAGCCACAAGTTTGAAATCGCCGGCCCAATGGATTTGGTGATTGATGGCCGGCATCTAGGGCTGGAAAATCTTTGGCGCATCGCCAAGCAGGATCCAGCGCGCGCCGAAACGATTGTGGAAAGTTATATCGACAAATTAATGGAGGGGGATTCCATCGGCGGGTTGCCCATGCCATTTTCCCTGGTGCGCAATCGCATCATGCCGCGCATTCAGCCAGAAAGTATTTTCTCGCATTTGGACCGTGAGCAAGTGGCGCACATTCCGTTTGTGAATGAAACCGTTGTTGTGTTTGTGATCGATATGCCGCATGTCACCGTAAGCGTGACGGTGGAGCAGATGGTGCGTTGGGGAGTTCAATTGGATGATCTGGAAATTTTAGCCAGGGAAAATTTGGCCCGCTACGCGCCGGAGTTGAAGGTGCGCATTGTCGAAGGTGAGGATGGCGGCAAGGCCGCGATTGTCGCGTTGCAAGATGGGTATGACGCCGCGCGGCTTTTGCTTGATTCACTGCATGTCAAACTTGCGCCGCAACTTGGCGGCGACTTTTTTGTGGCCACGCCTGCGCGCGATATGTTCGTGGCCATGACATGCAATCCGCCCAGGTTTGTGGAGCGTATTTCACAGCGCATTGGCCGCGATTATCAACGACTTCCATATCCAATCACCAGCTCGCTGTTTCTTGTCACCCGCGATGGAGTAGCGGGCACCGCCGAAGAGGCCGCCTGAAGCGCGCGTTTGGCTTCGCTAGCATCGTGGCGTGGTTCTGCTGATCGATAATTATGATTCATTCACTTGGAACTTGGCGCACCGCATGCAAGAGGCGCGCCCTGGCCTACGCGTGGACGTTGTGCGCAATGACGCCATTGATTGCGCGCGCGCGGCGGCCATGAAGCCAACACATCTTGTGATTTCTCCGGGTCCATGCACTCCCAAAGAGGCCGGGGTGAGCGCGGAGTTGATTCGATATTTTCGCGGGCGCATTCCAATTCTTGGCGTGTGTCTTGGGCATCAAACGATTGGTGATTGCCACGGCATGACGGTGCGCCGCGCCGACAAACCCATGCATGGCAAGACCAGTGAAATTCATCACGATGGTCGTGGAGTATTTCTAGGTTTGCCCCAGCCATTTCAAGCCACGCGCTACCACTCGTTGGTGATTGATCCCGCAACTCTTTCAAGCGAGTTTGAAGTGAGCGCTAAAACCGATGATGGAATCATCATGGGAATTCGCCTGCGAATAAAGCCAGGCGAGGCGCCGTTGGAGGGCGTGCAATTTCACCCCGAAAGTTTTTTAACTCCTGATGGACCAAAGTTATTAGCAAATTTTTTAGCCATGTCCGCGCAGGTTCGCTAAACTCATTCCCATGCAAAGCACCGCCAGTGACATCACCCGCGCCGTCCTTCAACACATGGATGGCGACAAAATCATCTTGGCTATTCCGTCCACCGATTATCAAATTCACTTGATGTGCTCCGGCAACACCGCAACGCAAGTGGGCAAGAGAATCCAAGGCGTGATCAACATCAAGGCATTGCGCATGCACAAGGCGAGCGCCGGCGGATCCTTCATCGAGCCAATTTATGGGCACCCCAGAGTTGTGCAGGGGCGCGTGTTGGCGATTGATCTTGCAAAAAATCGTTTACTGTGCCAGGTGGTTGTGCCCATGTGGATTGAACCGTTTGACGGTCAAAGCGCCGCGGATTTTAACGCTGGCGACATGGTGAATTTTTACGCGCAATCCGGCGCGACATTCACGCCCATCGCTTGAACGCAAAATCCAGCTTGGACAGGCGGATAAATTGAAGCCAACCTATTTGCGCGCGCTCAAGCCTGCGCAATTTCAAGGCGAGGACAAAATACGTTTGCGCGTGCCATCATTGGAATAACTGGCCACTTCGCCGTTGGGTTGCGCGGCGGCACGCACGGTTTGTTGGCCATCGCTGTTGCGCAAACTGAGCAGGCCGCCATCGGCGTCCACTGCGACGCCGGCAACAACAACCGCTTTGCCCTTCATATTGAACAGATTTAAAAGTCCGCCAGTGGGTCCGCCACTCAGCGCGGCCATGCGCGTGGCTCCCGCGAAAATTTGCACTGTGCCGCTTTCTTCTTTGCCTTGATCCATCAACGCGGCGATTTGTCCGGTGGCGGTGCGCACCGTGGCTCGGCCGCCAAAATTCTCCTGCACTTCAAATGACAGCGCGGCCTTGCCGTCATGATTTCTAATTTCGCTATAGCCACCGCGCATGGCTGTGTTGCCCAAAATGCATCCACCCGCTCCGTTGGTTTCTCGAACCGCAAGTTCACCGCCACCATCCCGCACGATGCATTCAACAGCGGTGGTTCCGTTTATGTCCGCGATGCGAAATTCTCCACCAACATTGTTCACGCCGCATTCAACGGCGGTCTTTCCATTGGCTCCCGCGATGCGAAACATGCCGGCATTTTTTGAGTCGCAACCCAAATAGGCGATCTCTTTTTCCGCAGAGTCAAGCACGCTGAAGGCCGCGCCATTTTCGCTGGAGCCAAATCGAACCACTGGCTTGCCCGTGGAGTTTTGCACGGTGCCCACGGTTCGTTCAGCGTTCACGCTCAGTTGCAATGCATTGTCCTCGCTGTCGCTATGCGTCAACACAAAGTCCGATCCATCTTTGGTGGCCTCTAAAAATCCTGCCAGTTGACCGTTGCCACGGGTCACTTCCAAGCGACCGCCCGTGCTGTTGGCAAACAGTCCGGCCACGGGCTTTCCCGCGGAATTCCAAACTGTTAGATCGCCACCGGATTCACTGGATGAAAGACGCGCCACGTTGGAGCCGCCACTGCCCCACACATCAAGTTGCCCACCGGTTGGCGAGTTTGAAAGCAGGCAGGTGATTTTTCCATTGGCATCTAAAATTTCCAGCCGGCTGGCTTGAATCACTTGCGGCTCGGGCGCGCGGGTGAACCCCACAAGAGCCGCGGCGCCAAGCAATGTGGCGCAAATCAAACCTACGCATCGCTCACGGCGGTGTTTCTGCTTGATCAGTTGAAGTTGTAATTCGATGTGTTCAAGACGGGTTTCGATTGATGTCATGGAAGCTCCTTAAGTTGAGCCGTTAGCATACGGCGGGCATGAGTCGCGGTGTGCGAATTCATGGCTCGGCGATTCAACGTAAAGACAAAGTGACGCTATGAAAAAAACAAAATCTAAACGAGCGTTGAAAACCAAGTCCATGCGAGAAGTTGGAATTGGTCTTGTGGGAGCGGGATTCATGGGACGTATTCACGCCAACGCGTGGCGGCAGGCGCCTCTTTTTTTTAACCTGAAGTGCGGGCCAAAGTTGACCGCGGTTGCCGGGGGTCACGCCCGTGAATCAAATGAATTTGCCTCAAAATGGGGCATTCTGCACGCCGCCCAAAGTTGGCAGGGTTTGATCAAGGACCCACGTGTTGGGTTGGTGGATGTGTGCGTTCCGAATTATTTGCACGCCGAGGTTTCCATCGCGGCGTTGCAGGCGGGCAAGCATGTGGCGTGTGAAAAACCATTGGGCACCAACATCACCGAGGCGCGCGAAATGGCTCTGGCCGCCCTTGGCGCCAAGAATGGCGCGCGCACATTTGTGTGGTTCAACTATCGACGATGTCCCGCGGTCGCCCTGATGCGCGATTTAATTCTGCAAGGGCGCCTGGGTCGCATCCGCCATATTCGTGCGCAGTATTTGCAAGATTGGGGCAGGGCGAGCACGCCATTTTCATGGCGCTTTGATTCAAAGCTTGCGGGCAGTGGCGCGCATGGTGATTTAAACGCGCACATGGTGGATATGGCGCGCTTTGTCACGGGCGATGAAATTGTTCAAGTGTGCGGCGCCATGGAGGCGCAATTTGTTCATGAGCGCGCAGGGGTGGATGGACATTCAAAACTTTTGGGTTTGGGTGCGCAAAAAAGCAAGCGTGGCGCCAAGCGGCAAGCATGCACGGTGGATGATGCTTTTTTGTTTCTTGCGCGCATGCACAACGGCGCGGTGGCCAGCTTTGAGGCCAGTCGAATGGCCACGGGAAATAAAAATGCAAATCGCATGGAGATCAACGGGGAATTAGGCAGTGTGAAATTTGATTTTGAGCGCATGAATGAATTGCAATGGTGGGACGACACGCTTCCCGCGCGTGAGCAAGGCTGGAGCAGGATTTTGTGCACTGATCCATCGCATCCGTATGCCGGACACTATTGGCCACCAGGGCACGTGCTTGGGTATGAGCATCAATTTGTAAGCATGGCCGCTGATATTTGCGCGGTGTTGGCGGGTGAAGAGCCCGCGCAACCACTGGCTGATTTTGTGGACGCGTATAGAACCCAGCAAGTTCTAGAGGCCGCAATCATCAGCGCCCGCGAACGATGCTGGATGCGGACCGACGCACTGTAAAAAGTTGGAGCGACCCGCGTCGCTGGGTATACTTTTTATCCGTATGAATATGCAAGTAGCAACAACGCCAACAACAAGCGCCGATTCCGCGGCCATGCGAGCGTTGCGCGCCTGCGCCACATCGGCCAACAACGCGCTTCGCGTGTTGCAAAAAACCGACGGTCATTGGTGCGCCGAGTTGCAAGGTGATTCCATTTTGCAAAGCGAATATTTACTTATGAAATGGATTTTGTCGCAAGAGAACGCGCCCATGGGGGACGGCCGCCCCGCCGATACGTTGCTGAAATTGGTTCGCCAACTTCGCAATCAACAGCGGCCCGATGGTGGTTGGGGGCAATATCCTGGTTCGGATGCGGATATCAGCGCCACGGTGAAGGGTTACTTTTGCCTGAAATTGCATGGAGATTCGCCCGACGCCCCGCACATGAAGAAGGCACGGGATTTGGTGCGATCCATGGGAGGCGCGGAGCACTGCAATAGTTTCTCCAACTTTTATTTGGCCTGTCTGGGTCAGATTTCGTGGAATGCGGTGCCGGCGATTCCGCCAGAATTAGTGTGGGCGCCAAAGTGGTTTTATTTTCACCTCAGCAATATGAGCGCGTGGAGCCGAACCATGTTGTTGCCATTGGCCATCGTGGCAACCCTGCGGCCAACGCGCACGTTGGCCGCCAGCCAAGGCATTGACGAACTTTTTGTGGATGAAGGCGCGCGGCACCGATTGAAGATGCGCCAAGATGTGCCACGTGGCTGGAGGATTTTTTTTCACGCCACCGATCGCGCCCTGAAATTAACGCACACTATTTTTGGAACCAACTGGCGCAAGCGCGCCATCGCGGCGGCGTTTCGTTGGAGCGCAATTCGGTGTGGTCAAGATCTACCCGCGCCCACCCGCGGCCTTGGCGCAATCTTTCCGCCAATGGTGTACATACAGATTGTGTTGCACGCATTGGGTGTGCGCCGCGGCGACGCCATGGTGGCTCGCGCGGAAAAAGAGCTGGATGAATTTTTTATTGAACAAGGTGATTGCATTCGTATTCAACCCTGCTTTAGTCCGGTGTGGGACACCGGTATTGCGTTGTATGCCTTGGCCGATTGTGGCTACACCGTGTCCGACGCCGCGGTTGAAAGCGCCGGCGATTGGTTGCGGGAAAAAGAGTGCAGATTTCGCGGCGATTGGGCTGAAAATACAAAGTCTGGCACCGCGCCCGCGGGCTGGTTTTTTGAATACGCCAACGCGTGGTATCCGGATGTGGATGACACCGCGATGGTGGCCATGGCCCTGAAGCGCATTGGTGGACCCGCCAACGAAGCGGCGGCCATGCGCGGTGTGCAGTGGATGTTGGCCATGCAAAATAATGATGGAGGATGGGCGGCGTTTGATCGCACGCAAGATCGCAAAATTTTTGAGTATGTTCCGTTCGCGGATCACAACGCCATTCAAGATCCAAGTTGTCCCGATATCACCGGGCGCGTGCTTGAATGTTTGAGTTGGCATGGAATCAAATGCGATCATCCCGCGGTGCGAAACGCGCTTGAGTACATCAAGTCAAAGCAGGAGCCCGAGGGTTGTTTTTTTGGACGATGGGGCGTGAATTATATTTACGGAACATGGCAAGCGGTGATTGGTCCGATTCGATGTGGCGTGTCGCGCGATGAAGCGTGGATCGCCAAGGCCGGCCAGTGGATCAAGTCTGTGCAAAAGCCGGATGGCAGTTTTGGCGAGAGCGCCAATAGCTATATTGATCCAGCACTCAAGGGCCAAGGCGTCAGCACGGCCAGTCAAACCGCGTGGGCCGCGATGATCTTGCAGGAAATTTATGGCGCGCATGACGCCGATCTGGCGCGCGCGCTGGCGTGGTTGGCGCACACGCAATTAAGTGAAATAGACGCGCAAAATCCGCTACAAAACCCCGATGGGGACCCCGCCGGATCCTGGCGCGAGACTGAATTCACGGGCACGGGATTTCCCAAGGTCTTTTATTTGCGTTACCACTTGTATCGACTTTATTTTCCGCTGATGGCTTTGGGCAGATATCTACAAGCCCATGCAAAGAGTGAAGCCGTGGGCCGCAACGCGCCACATGGTGGTGCGCCGTCTCATTAAAAGAAATGATTATTGATTCTTATTGAAACGGATGCGCCGCGGTGAACGCGTAGTTGTCCCACGACAATTCGCTGGCGTGCAAACATAATCGCGTCGCCATGTGTTTCACGTTGTCTGGCGCGTATAAGTCATCGCAAAGAATGGGATATCCAAGCGCCAACAAATGCACGCGCAATTGATGGCTACGGCCAGTCATAGGTTCTAAACGAAATCGCGCGCAGTGGCACGTTTCGCGCGAGGTGGCCACGGAAGATGGAACGCGCTCAAGCAATGCTTCAACTGTCCATCGCGTCACGCTTGCCTTGCCTTGCGCATGGCACACAATTTGGCGCGCGCTACCCAGGGCCTCTTTGCGCAGGGGCAAGTTAATTTCGCCGGCGGTTTGCGCGGGGTGTCCAAACGCGATGGCGTGGTAGGCCTTGGTCACGCGCCGCGCCTCAAACAACATGCTGAGCGCGCGATGGCTTTGGGTGTTGAGCGCCATCACGATCAACCCACTGGTGTGTTGATCAAGGCGATGCACGTTTCGCGCGCCAGGAAACACAAGCGCGACGCGAGTCGCCAAGCAATCGGCGTTGTGCGCGCCAATGCCAGGCACCGAAAGCAATCCCGAAGCTTTTTCAAGCACGACAAAATCGTCCTGCGCATGCACCACGCGAAATCCGTCGAGTGAAAGGCTGGGTTCTTTCATGGTGTTGAGCGTGATCGGCGCGCAAAGCGCGGGCGGAATGAATATAAATCCAAAGTACAACATAGAAGTGGCAAGGCGTACACTTTGGGATTATGACATTGATACTGATTTTCATCTGCGCCTTGGCGCAATCTTCCGCGCCAACCAAGGACAAGGTTGAAGCCGTCGCGCCCGCCACCCAAAGCGCCAACAGCGATACGACACGCGCCCAGAAAGATCCCGTGGATTGGCGCAAGGCAGAGGGTGTGTTGTCGCATCAAATGCAACTCACTCTGTCCGAGCGATTTGTGAAAGCTGGCGAGGCTTATTTTAATTCAGACGCCACGCAAATTGTTTTTCAAGCCATTGAACATGACGCGCAGGGCAATCCAGAGAGCGAGTATTACAGCATGTATGTGGCGCAATTACGCGACGAGGGCAAGGGACAATCCTTCGGGCCAGATCTGCGGCGCTATCGCTTGAAGCACATTCGTCGGGTGAGTCCAATTGGTAGCGCCAATACGTGCGGCTGGTTTCATCCCACTAAGCCCAATACGTTGATATTCGCTAGCACCATCAGCGCGCCCCTCAAGCAAGAGACTCCGGGCTATCAGCGAGGCACCAGAAATTATCGCTGGAGTTTTCCACCCGAGATGCGCGTGGTGGAATTGGATTTGGGCGCGAAGGAAATCACCACAGAAAGTTTGAAGACGATTGTGGGCGACGGCAAGGCGTACACCGCCGAATGCTCCACAAGTCCCGATGGCCGCACGTTGCTGTATACAAGTCTTGAAAGTGGCGATGGCGATTTGTACGCCATGGATATGACCAGCAAAAAAATAACGCGACTGACCGCGCTGACTGGCTACGACGGTGGCGGATTTTTTAGCCCAGACGGCAAGAAGATTGTGTGGCGGGCCGACAGAAATGCCGATAATTTACTGCAAATTTTCGTCGCGGACGTTGTGTTTGATTCCACGGGCGCGGTGGTTGGCATTGGCGAACCCATCGCCGTGACCAATGATGGAGCTGTGAATTGGGCGCCTTATTTTTCGCCCAATGGCAAGGTGATTGTCTACGCATCAAGCCGTGTGGGTCACGACAATTATGAACTTCTGGCCGTGCCTGTTCCCGCGGATCGCTTGGCGCCACTCGGGCAACCAAGGCGTGTGACGCATGCGGGGGGCGCGGATCTTTTGCCTGCGATCAGTCCCGATGGAAAATTATTGATGTGGACAAGCCAGCGTGGACCTGGACGCTCCAGCCAACTTTGGTTAGCGAACATGTCGCAGAATGATTTGCTGATGGGCGAACTTGTCGCGCCCGTGACAGACACATCCTCCACACCAGTCACAACCACTCCGTCAGCAACCACTTCAAACAATTCCACAAACGCTCCAGCCGAGAAACCCAAATGAATTCGTATCACGAACGAGAAATGTTGATTCCATTTCGCTCGGCGTTACTGCCGCAAATTTTTACCGATGTTGTAATCGTGGGCACGGGCGTGGCTGGATTGCGCGCCGCCATCGAAGCTTCGCAACGCCACGATGTGATCGTGTTGGCCAAGGAGTCGATTGATCTTTCAAATACTTCGTGGGCACAAGGCGGAATTGCCGCCGTGATGAATGCAAAAGATAGCGTAAACGCCCATATTCATGACACTTTGGAGGCCGGGGTCGACTTGTGCGAACCGAACGCTGTGAGCGCATTGGTGCAAGAGGGACCCGATGAAATCAAGCAACTGCTTGCATGGGGAATGCGCGTGGACCGCGATCAAAATGGCGAGCCCGCGCTGGGCCTAGAAGGCGGACACCATTGCCATAGAATTATTCATAGCGATGGCGACGCCACCGGTGTGGAATTGGCGCGATGTCTTGTGGAGAAAGTTCGTCTGCAACGACGCGTGCGCGTGTTTGATCGCTGTTTCGCAATTGACATTTTGGTGGATCAACGCAAGGGCGCGCGCCGCGCGGCGGGTGTGTTGACTTGGCATCCCAAGCATGGCTTGCAAATTATTTGGGCCAAGGCCACGGTGTTGGCCAGTGGTGGTTGCGGACAAATTTTCCGTGAAACCAGCAATCCAAAAGTTGCCACGGGTGATGGAGTATCCATGGCGTGGCGCGCGGGCGCCAACCTGACTGATTTAGAATTCATGCAATTTCATCCCACCACGCTGTATGTCGCGGGCGCGCCGCGACACTTGATCAGCGAAGCTGTGCGCGGCGAGGGAGCGAAATTGGTGGATCGCGAAGGCGAGTCGATCA
>Ga0114971_10000717_pt1 | contig 22304 bp, 17 predicted proteins | sample M_140625_MF_Meta_FD_87320 | JGI IMG/M metagenome (GOLD analysis project Ga0114971, IMG submission 87320) | Freshwater microbial communities from Lake Montjoie, Canada to study carbon cycling - M_140625_MF_MetaG | ecosystem: Environmental > Aquatic > Freshwater > Lake | place: Lake Montjoie...
ATTCTATATTTATGGGTAATAGTAATACTACTTATTCTGGTATTGTTGGATATACTGGTATTCAAAATGGATTATCTATTTCATCTGATAATATTCTTCTTAAATCTGTAAATTCGATTATCGATTCTTCTGCTGGTAATATCTATTTACAACCTTCTGGTGGGAAAATCGCTATTGGGAAAAAATTTATTACCGCTTCTTATGTGGTTGATATTAGTGGGGCTGTTATTATTAGTGGGGCTCTTAATATTAGTGGTAATACAAATATTATAGGTACTACATCTATATCAAACGCACTTACTGCTTCTGGTGGTGTCTACACAAATGCTGTATTTATGGGTAATAGTAATACTACTTATTCTGGTATTGTTGGATATACTGGTATTCAAAATGGATTATCTATTTCATCTGATAATATTCTTCTTAATTCTTTAAATTCGATTATCGATTCTTCTGCTGGTAATATCTATTTACAACCTTCCGGTGGGAGAATCGCTATTGGTAAAAAAAATATTACTTCAAACTACACTGTTGATATTAGTGGGGCTGTTATTATTAGTGGTAGTGTTCTTACTTTAAATGGTAATAATTTACAAATTTATGGACCTGGAAATGGTATTCATTTAGATACTGATATTGGACGACCTAACCCGGCTAGTCAGATTCTTGCTATCGATATTAGTAATGGTAATACGAATGATATTATATTTAAAACGGCTCCTGTTGGATCTATTGGGGTATATAATATGAATTCAGAAAGAATGCGTATTTCAAATTCTGGTACTGTCGGTATCGGTACGAATAATCCATCTTCTCTATATAAGGTTGATATTTCAGGTTCTCTACGTATTAATGAATCGGTTGGATCTGGAGGTATCGGTTCTTTTTCTTCAGGATCAATCGTCCTTCAACATGCAAATAATAGTAATGGATTATCATCTATTTTATTTAATAATACACAATATCCTACATCTTATGGTTCTTTTACATATTATGATAGTACTTCTGTTAGTCAGGGGTTTCCTAATTATAATATTAGTACAGCAACTATATTTGCTATTGATTTATCTGGTAATAGTATTGCTAATAATACATTAAATAATATGGTTATACGTACAAATGGTTATTTTATTATTGATACTGGAAATAGATATAATACTTATTTTATTAATGGTGTTACTATTGGAAAAGTAAATTCATTATTTAATTATGCATTAGATGTTAGTGGAACGATAAATACAAATATTTTATCCACTGTAAATGTTATTGTCGCAACAAATGGAAATATTTTTGGGTCTTCAAATACATCTATTTATGGGTTTAATATTAATTCTCCATCTATAGTTTCCCAAAATATTAATAGTGTAAATATTACTGCATCAAATATTACTACTTCTACTATAAATATTTCAGCATTAACCGCAGCAACATTATCTTTATCATCTACTGCTGATAATATTAATTATGTAACCGGTGGTTCAATTTATACTGCAGGAGGTATTGGATGTGTTGGTTCTCTTACTGTTGGTGGTAATATTTTTGGTAATATATTTAGTAATATTATTAGAATTAATCCACTTCGAGATAATAATAATAATATTATATCATATGGTAATTTATGGGTTCAAACGGGAAGTTCTATATATTGTGATAATGGTACTACTATTTATGGTAATTCGATTGTAATAAATCCATTTGGTAAGATTATATCAAATGCAATATCTATCACGCAATCAAATATTACTGTTAATTCTGGTTCTGATATGTTTATTAATAGTACATTAACTGCCGGCGCCGTTAATATTAATAACAGATGTATTTTTGGGTCAGGTTCTACAGTTACTATTCAAAGTACTAATGATACAACTATTTCTGGTTCATTAGTTACGCAAGGTTCAATTACTGCAAATTATGGTTTATCAGTAACAGGTTCTGCATTAATCGTAGGTGCAGGATTAAATATAAATGGTTTTATTAATCCATTAAATTGTCAGGGTCAAATTAATGCTCAAAATACGACAAGACCATATGGATTAATAGTATCTTCTCATGCAAATATTATTGGTAATGCGATTATTGGAGGTAGTATTGGTATTGGTACTTCGACACCCGCTTTTCCTCTCGATGTTAGTGGTATTATTAATGCTACTACTTATTATCAAGGTAATTCTCCATTAGTTGCATCGCAATGGATTACATCTAACCCGAATATTTATTTTTTAACTGGAAATGTCGGTATTGGTACTTCAACTCCTGGTTTTAAATTAGATATTAATGGTATTATTAATGCTACTAATTATTATTTAAATGGTAATTTATTTACTACATCTCAATGGGTTAATGGTACTAATAATAGTATTACGTTTACTGCAGGTAGTGTACGTGTTGGAAATGATTTAGGTATTGGAACTGTATCTACAGTTAATTATTCTCAAACATCTACATTAGGATTTGGATTTGCAGGCGGCAGTACTGGTACTAATTATAGATGGAAAATTGATGATATAACATTAAATCGAGATAATGGTGCAGGACCTAATTTTGATTATGGTGCGCAAAGTAAATTAATATTTAGTTGTAAATCTAATAATTTATACGGTAATGTATTAAATGATCAACAATATTTACAAGGTCTTACTTTAGTTCCAAATAGTGTTGGTAATGGTGGATTAAGTACTGGGATTAATGTAGGTATTGGTATAACAACCCCTACATCTACTTTACATGTCATTGGAACAATCACTGCAACATTTTTTAATGCTACTTCAGATTATCGTTTAAAAAAAAATATTCAAATACTAAATAAAAATAAAACTATCGATTTATTACAGCCAGTAGAATACGATTTATCTGGTGGAAAGCATGATATGGGATTTCTCGCTCATGAAGTTGAAAATATATTTCCTTTCTTAGTAGATGGTAAAAAAGACGGTGATGAAATGCAAAGTATTAATTATAATGGTTTTATTGCGCTATTAGTAAAAGAAGTACAGGATTTGAAAAGGGAAAATAATAGTTTAAAAGAGAAAAATAATTTATTTGAGAATAGATTACAAGCACTTGAATCTATTGTTTTACATAAATAGTTTCGTCCCATTTTTTATCTTTTCCAAAATATAAATATTCCATAAATATTTATCTTTTATTATTGTGTAAATTATGGTCCGATAGTAGAATTTCCGGTAATTCATCCTTTCTTTGTCGATACGTAATAATCCATCCCATATTTACATACCTTCTTTGAACAAATACAGTCTCTCGTGACTTGTCCATTAGTAAACTTGCAACATTTTGGGGTATATATTTTATTAAAACGAAATATAGGAACTGGTAACTGTGGTGTATGTAATATGCGATTTGGTCGAGTATTTGTATTTACGCATTCCTGAATATTTACACAATTTGTAGTATTACTGTCCATATCAAATATTCTTGATTGTCTAGGCGTAATTAATTTATTGAAACAAAGTTTTGTATTTGGTATTGTTTTTGAGAGAGAATATGATTTTAATTCTGTGTATAAAGATGGGTCTAATACGGATGGTTGTTTTGATAAATCTCTCGCAAGAGTTGTATTTTTTAATAAATCTATATAATTATTTTGAGACATGTCTTATAGTATATTTTAATATATTATTTGTATCATATAATTATACGTTCCAAATATTTTTTCGTTATCCAAAATAATATATATCCTAGTGATGATCCGAATATGGATCCTACGATTAATTGTTCAATTGTATGTCTTCTAAAACTCCATCTCTGATATATTGTTAAAAAATAAATAAATAGAGAGAAAAGTACTAATGATATGTTGCCTCTTGTTAAATATAAAATTGTAATCGCAAATGATACTATTTGCGCATGTCCTGATGGCATTCCATAACTATTTGCACCTTTTATTTGATTATCATCTATATAATTTATAGGATTCGATGGTCTCGGTTGCTTTATTGATAATTTTAATACTCCAATTAATGAATAATTTAATAATGATCCAAAGATAAATATAAATAAATATGGAGGATTTTCAAAAAGTGATATTCCTGTTATTATTGATGTAATTATCGGTCCCATATATCCAATATAGTCGAGTATATCTTTTATAAGATTCATTTTTATTGTTATTATTAATTATTCTTAGATAATTATATTATTTCCGATATAATTGTTCACATAATAATGTAAATGACCAATTCGATTTATTTAAATCTACTATATCTCCCTTATCATTTTGTAATTTTACAGATATTCGATTAATATTTACTGGTCCAAAATAATATCTTGATTGATTCTGAAGATTACCACCGGCTTCAACATAATAAGTTCCTGGTTTTTGACCTGCTATTCTTAAAGGAATAACACCGAAAACATCCTGTACATTTGGACTTTTTGAATATATATTATTAGATGGCATTTGAGATATTCGTGATTGATTTAATGCGTAAATTTGTTTTTGGGTTAGTCCATCTTTATTTGTAGTTGATATTGTTGTAGTTGTATACGTTGTTGGATCGCATAATGTGCTTGTTGATAATGATGCATAACTTGGTAATGGAATACTTGTTTCGCTGCTCGTTATTGATACTAAACCATCATTTAAATGATTTTGAATATAATCATCTAAAACTATTAAAAAATAATTATAAATATTTGTCGTTGTTGTTGTATCCCCAGTTAAAGTAATTATAGTATTTGTTAAGTTATTTATAAAAGTAATACTATTAATATCATTATATGTATATTCACCACTCGTTGAATCTAAATATATTTTACTGTTAGTTAAAGTCGTTGTTTGATTTTGTTTTGTTAATATATAGTCTGTATAATCATGAAATCCTAATATCCAGCCTAATGTAGAATCCCATGAAGTATTTCTTACTGATTTTGAACCAACATAACAATTTATAAAACTATTTGTATCATAAAATATTAAACTATAGTCTTTTGTCGTATAAATGATATTTATATTTATTACTAATTGTACATATTCATTACCATCATCATCATAAAAAAGCGAAAAATATGATCCGTATAATTTTGGAATTTCATATAATAACATATTATTTAATTCTATTAATAATGAGTTTGTTGTATATGTAGTTTGTGTTAATTTAAGTTCGAAATAATTTTCAATCGTATCAGCACCACCATTTTTATCATAAAATGGATTTATATTAATTGTATTTGTTGTATTATCTAATGTTAATTGAACTATATCAATGGATGATTTACTAGTTAATAGTTTTGTTTGATTTGTTTGATTTCCTAATAGATTATTTATATTATATGAAAAATCAATATTTAATTTTTTCCAAGAATTTAATGGGTCTGTAATATTATTACTAGTATCTAAATCTTGAAATTGTATTTCATAATTTTGTTCAGTAAGATAATATTTTATATTTAAATTTAATGAAATAGTATATGTTTGTTGATCATTATTTAACGTTGATGCTATACTACTTTGTGATAATGGATAATATATATTATTTGTAATACTATCTGTAATTTTAAAGTTTCTTAATTCGTTATTTATTTGATTCTTTAATGCTGTCCAATCAGAATATGTTGTTGTAGGTATATTTATATCTCTCGAAATTTCATTTTCGTTTCCATTTGTGGTGTATGAATTTGTTTGGTTTGGAGAGTATGTCAATATTTTAGTTGTCTGAGTATTAAATGTATTTAATAATTTGTTTGTTTGTATAAATCTTGTATTTGTTAAATTATAATTATTATTACTTAAATCTTGTAAATTATGTATCCCTGAAGATATTCCAAATATTTGTGTTAATATTGATGTTTGATCTATGTATATTTTCCATGTATCATTCGTATATTCTTTTGTAAAATCTAGATTTATATTTAAAAAATTATTTTTATCAATTACTGCGAATGAATTCGTTGTAAATCCTGGTTGAGATTGTAATTGATATGTAAATGTATTTATATATTGCGATATTGAATAATTCCCCTGTGGAATATTTATAATAATATCATTTTTTGAAAAATCGTTAATAGATGCATATTCAGGTGGACTAATACATTTAAAATATAAATAAGTAGAATTATTTACTGATATATTTGAAAATACATGCGGAGATTCTCCACGTATAGTATTTAATTCATTTATTAAATTATCAAAGAAAAAACAAGATTTATAATTCGTGAATTTTTTATTTTTTGTCCATACTGTATCTCTATTTAAATTTGTTTCATCTGGAAAAACAATTCTATAATTTGTATACGGTACTGGTTTTACAGTATATCTATTTATTTTAACTCTCATTCTATAATGAGAATATGAATAATTTATATTTGATGTATCAATGATATCTATTTTTTCAAAAGATGAATATGAACTATCAAATATATTTGATGACTGAATAGCGTAACTAACATTCATTTGTATTAATTCACGTGACCAAGTACCATTATTTATTTTTATTGGAAATATATTTATTATTTTTTCTGTAATATTTTCATATTGAATTATATTGATTGTATTATTTGAATCATCTATTGTAAATGTTTGTCTATTATCGCTATTTAAAAATTCTGTTTTATAATATTTTTTATTCGAATTAATCGTAAATGGACAATATGATATATCATTAAAACCTAAATATGATGCAATCGTTTTTGATCTATATAAATTCAATTCATTTTGTGAAATATCTGAAATAGATGGGTTTGCAGATGGGGACCATGATTTTGAGAAATCTATATTAAAATAGGATTCATCATATGTTTTTTGTATATCTAATTTTATTGTTGTTTTAATTTGTCCTAAATCAAATGATACTTTAGTTGTACCAAAATTTGTATCTATATTTGCATTTGATAAATCTGTTATTGCTTGATTTAATGTAGTTATTATATAATTTGGTTGTGTACTTTCTAAAACATAATTTCCTGGAGGTATCTCTATTTTATAATCATGAAATCCATTATATGTTGATGTATTTATACCATCACTTTTTCCTTTTAGTATAAAAAAATTGGCTCCATAATTTTTACTAATTGTATACCATGTTATTGGTAATTGTATTGATTCTAATTTTAATGATACAACGTCTCTTAATGGTTCAGATAAATTTAAATTAAAATCGGTTGATATTGATGTTGATTTATTATCTCTATACTGACTATCAATACTTATTATACGTGTTATTGTCTGTTTTAAAAGTGGGTTTAATCCGAATTTATCCTCTGTATAATTAAAATTCGTTGTATTTATAATATCTGTTGCAGTTGCTAATTGTTTTGTTGTTTTATTTACTAATTCATTACCTACTTTAGATGTCCCAGTTGTTCCTTTATTAATAAATAAATTTTGTGTATCAAACCCTTCTTGTATTTTTTCGGTAAAATATTCTTTTTCTATATCTTTATTTTGATTATCTTCTTCTGTATCAAAAAAATGATAATAAATATTTTGGAAGAAAACCGCTAATTTATATCCAGATTCATTTTGTAAATTCGCATATTTATTTATCATATGAAGTATTTTCGCTTCTAATTCTCTGTCTGATGGATTATTTAAATCTAAAATATCATATAATTCGTTATCTGTATATGTCGAAATATCATATTTGTCATCTATGATTTTGAGTTTTTCATTTTTATTATTTATATCCATTTACTTTGTTGTATATTGATTTTTTATATATGATTTTCTATATATTTATTGTTTCGTTATATTTTGTTTTCTTTTCTTAAACATATCTACTAATTCTTTTTCTAAATTACGTAGGGTTAAACAACGATATAATATTTTTGTTGGGAATGTGCGAATACCATGACCACGTTTTGAATGTAATTTCCCTTCGAAACATAATTTATCAAATATTTTCATTGTTATTTCCTCCTCTTCTGACATTTCCTCTCTCGTTATACGGTCCTTTCCTAGATAACAATATCTATTATACCCTGGATTTTTATAAATTGTATATGAATTCATATTACGCCTATTTACTAGTAGACCTATTCCTATGATTCGATTTTGATCGTTATTCATTTCTAAAACAATCATTCTTGCATCTGGGTTTATTGCTCTTGATATTTCTACTGGTGTTCCATAAATACAGTAGTTTTCTATATTTTTTTTAGCGCGATATATTTTATTTTCTTCTGCTGTTTCGTTATTAAATCGTGTTGTCATTATTTGATATCTTATAGTACGTTCATATTCACGTATCTTTCGTTTTTCATTTGCGATTGCGAGTTGTTTTTTTATTTGCGCTTGATAGACGGTTTCGTTATTATTTGGTGGTTTTTTATTATAATCTGGTTTTTTATTATAATCGTACATCGATGATTTTATGAGAGAATTTGTAATTATAAAATTTAAATCAATTTTTTAGTGGTTGTTTTTTCTTTCTATTCATATATGCATTTTACAGATGATGAATTTGTTAATAAATTAAATCATAGTCTTGATAATTTACGTTACTATTATGATTTAGTTGATTCATCTAATATTGTCCAAAATAATGCTTCTATTGATACTGTTAATATACCATCTTATCCAATAAGACATTCGTATAATTTTATGGATTATTTCTTCTCTTCAGATAGTCCGATTTTATCGAATACAAATAGCGATAATGAAAACTCGGATTTGGAACAAGAGGAAGAAGATTGTTTCGAAGAATCAAATGAATATATTCCAAAACGTTCTCTTCGGAAATTAACCCTACAAAATATTAAACGTTCTCTCGATAAATATTATGATTCTGAAGATAAATATTCCAGTGAACTCGATATTTTAACATCGTTTTTAAATGGTCAAAAACATATGTATTCAAAGGCTAAATTATTATTACAATGGCAATTAAATTGTTTATTATTTCCTGCAATTATTGGTTCTGGTGTAACTGCTATTTTCGCGCCATTTATACAAACTTATTCGTGGGGGGGGTTATTTATTTCGGGAATAAATGCGATGGTTACTGTGTTTATGTCTATTATTCATTATTTGAAATTTGAATCTCTAATTGCTACTTATTTACAATATATCAATCAGTATGATCGTTTAGAAAATTCACTACAAATTATATCCAGTAAAATAATGTTTTTAGATAATAATGATGAGAGAATGGATCTTATTATTAAAGGTCTTGATGATTATGAGAAAAAAATGATTGAAATTAAAGAAATGAATTCTGATGTTTTACCTGAATCGATACGTACTATTTTTCCAATTATCTCTCATATTAATATTTTCTCCTTTATAAAACGTATTGAAACTTATAAAAAAAATCTTATGTTGAAATTTAAAGATGTTAAAAATGAATTAAGATATATATTTTGGAAATTTGGATCTGAATTAAGGTCAAATCCTTCGCACCCAATTCATAAACGTGCTGAGATTTTATCTAATAAAAAAGTGGATCTTAAAGATGAATTATTATTTTATCGATCTGCTTATGGATATATGGATGAATTGATTTTGAGAGAAATAAAAGTTTCTGAACAGGATTTTTTATTTCAGTGTTGTTATTTTTATTCTGAAAAAAAAGTGTTTTCTCATAAAAATCCTGTTATTCAACAATATTTTGATGTTTTATTCAAGAAATAAATTGATTTTTTGTTTTTTTGGATGGGGTTTTTATCGGTTCGATAATACGACTCTCCAAAACCATGGTAACTGGTATACAATATTTACTGGTTGATTTGTATTGAGTCGATTTTTTATTGTTTCTGCTTGTTCCGTATTATTCCATTTTATTCTGAGAATCACACGTTTATATGTGGTATCGTTTTTTAATGGATTCTCTGTAATTCTCTCGATTCTACCTATATTTAGTTTCTTAAATGTATCGAATATAGTTTGTCTCGTGGTTGATTGTTCCATTCGTGGTATACAAATATCAGTTTGTTTTATTGATATTTGTTGTGAAATTTTTATTTCTTTATTTATAGATTGTTCGTTCATAGTTTTATATTTTCTTTATATTTTTAAATTTTTTAATTCAATTTTATTGACTTTCTTATATCATTTATAATGATTGGAATAATGCTTGAATATGTGATGGTGATCGTGAATCGTCTGCATATACATATTCCCCTATAAAATGATATTCAGAATCAAATGGTATTGGAAATGATTTGGCATGTGATTCTATTCTATTAAATGATGCATGAATCATACTATTGTTTTTTATTATCGGGTATATTTTCTCTCTTAAAAAATTCTGATCATACATTCGTATATCTGTTTGAATATAAGGCTCCATTAATTCTTTCCAAGATTTGATTTCTGGTATCTTCTTTGTACCAAACATTCCTCCTAATATTTCATAATAATGATGAGGATGATCTCTCATTATATGGAATAATGTATTGGATTTTAACCATTCATCGACTGCTAATCTTTCTCTTAAATAAAATCTTGTATCTGTATCACGGACTAACATGATTTCGACATTAGGGTCGTCGATTGCTTCGAATCGCCACATTCTTGGTTTGCATCTTTCGGATATTATATCTCCTTCTTTGAATATGATTTTCACATTTGAAATATTGTTTAATCGATCGATTGTTTGTTGTGGTACTGATTCTTTATGCAGATATACCCAATATTCGTAATCTGGGTAGAAAAGTGTCGATTGTTCTGCATTTTTTATCGTTCCAATATTATATGTTGGATTATCCCCCCATAAGGCTACACTAATTACTTTTACCATTTTGTATATTAATTATATAAATATATAAAAATTTTATTTTAATATTATTATAATTATATTTATTATAATCCTTTTAATCATTATGATTCATATTATTACCGCCTTTTATGTTTCTAAAACAAATAATACTTTGGATATTGAGAGAACGTCGGAATTATTTACTTGTCTTCAGAAAAATATAGAAAATGTATTGATATCTAAAATACATCTATTTTTAGATGATGCCGATGCTATGGATAAAATTAATACGTTATCAGATCATATGAATTTTGGAAAAATTGTTATTGTTGAAGTTGGTGGTGGCCGTAAAAAGCATTCTGATTATTTTCGTTATGCGATTACTAATTTAAAAGACGAACTATGTATGATTATGAATTCGGATATTTATTTATATGAATTCGATATTTCGTTATTGGATCGATTTACTTCTGATAAAGCGACATGTTTCGCATTGACTCGTTATGAAGATGATTTTAATGATTGGTTGATTACTAATTATAAAGGGAGTCATGATGCTTATTTATTTAGACCTTCGTTATTAGATTTGACTGTTTTAGAACTCGTTGATTTCTATCCGAATTTATTTGGAATCGAATCGCGAATTATTAATGCGCTTTGTCAATTTGGATATACTGTTTTTAATCCATGCTATCAAATTAAAATTGTTCATTTACATAAATCGGGATTACGCCCTGCTACTTGGAATTGGATTGGTCTACATCGGTATGGTGATGATGAATATATGATGAAATCTTGTTGGTATGTTAAACCTGTGAAATTATAGAATAAACTATATAAATAATGAATACTTATATTTTTATAAAAATGGCTATTGTTGTTTCATATGATAATTATGTAAATACGATACGTAGTAATCTTTCTTTAGATCCAAAAGATTGGTATTTTAAATCGGATCCTGCATATACCCCTATTCTTGAACATGTAACAGAACATGTTGGTAATCGTTATTTCACCGAAATTAAAGAAAGATTTCCTTCTTATTATAATGATAATAAGAATTTATTGATTGAATTATGTTATAAAAATGATCTATATGGTAAAACAAATAAATCTGTCTTTACTGATTTTACTATTTGCAGTCCTACTAATTTACGTTATATCTTACATAGTTTTCTAATTTTACAATATATTCAATCTATTCAATTAAATAATTTAAATATTATTGAAATTGGCGGTGGTTATGGTGGATTATGTATTTTTCTTAAATATCTCTCTCCATTATTTGGAGTTTCTATTAATACATATACTATTTTTGATTTAAAAGAGGTATCTCAGTTACAAAATCTTTATTTAGATAATTTACAAATTTCAGATTATTCTACTCAACAATTAAATAATGTGGGATCTCTCCAACAAAATTCATTTTTAATAAGTAATTATGCATTCTCTGAAATCTCTCCAAATGTCCAGTCTGAATATATTGAGAAAGTAATAAAACCATATGTATCTAATGGGTTTATTTTATGGAATCATATTAAGGTTTATCCTTTTATTGATAAAAAATTATATATTGAAAAGGCATCTAGAGTATCATATGAGGCATTTTTTGATAATCATTCTACTATGGAGTATGAATTAAAAACTGATACTAATTATGTTGAGGAAGTTGTTGTAACATTTTAGATTTATACTATATTGAATATATAATTTTATATATATCCAATTTCTGGTTTGATTTCTTAAATATCATTCTACTTCTTTGTTATATTCAGAATGGAGAATGATTCTTTTGATTTAGATAGTTCTTGGATTGAAGAGGAAGAATCCCGTTATAATACTTTGAAGGACCGAGAGAAGGTGGATTCGATTTGCTGTTATTTTATTTATATTGGTTCTGATTCTTCTATTCTTAAAGTTATAAAAGAAGATGAGATCTTAAGTGATTTGGGGTTAGATAGCGATAAAAAAAAAGGTATTCAAAATGACAGACTTCTTCATATTATCCAAAATAAAAGATTATTAGATAGTGGTCAGCGATTTAAAATTTCGAATGTAGTAAAATATGTTGTCGATATTGAACCTGATACTATGTCTGGATTTTTAGGTTTGGATGATTCAGGGTTGAGAGATTCCGGATTTCTTAAAGAAGTGAATATTTTTGGGGATATTGTAGTAGAATCCTCGATTTTTTGTTTTCATTCGCTTGCTTCTCTCTATTTCTTTTTTCGAGAAGATGAAATGATGATAAAACCTGTTCGGTCGATTCTTAAAGTGTATAATAAAGGGAATAATGGGCGAGCGACGAAAAAAGTACGTATTTTAGAAGAAATTATAGGTGATAATGAAGGGGATGTTGATATTATTTCATTAAATAGTAAAAATAATAAAACTAAGAAAAATATGCTCTATTAAATATCTACATTGTAGATTGATATTGGGGTGGTTGTTGTTCTGGTGTTTGTTGTTCTGGTGTTTGTTGTTCTGGTGTTTGTTGTTCTGGTGTTTGTTGTTCTGGTGGTTGTTGTATTTTTGGTACTGTATCTGTTAATTCGATTGTCTTTTTTGAGAGAAGTTCTGTTAGATTTGCTTGATAATTTTTTAATAATTCTTGATTTTCTTGGTCATTCTCTGGTTCGATTTCTCTTAAAATATCAGAAAACATTTTAGTAATAGAATAAATATCCCATTTCGAAAATGTTTTTGTAATTTGTTGGTATACTTCTTCATATGTTTTATCAATATATTCTGGGTATGATTGTTGTCCTTGGATATGCTGTTGTGTCGCTTCTGTGTGTTGTGATTGGTCATATTTTTGAGTCTTCCATTGATTTATATCTTGATTTGGTTGTTTCTTCTTTCCTAAATATATTAATATATGTGCTTCTATGCAATGTATGTCTGATGCTAGCGGTATGATCTTGTCGAAATTATCCATATTTAATTCTTGTTCATAATATAAAAATGCAGCCTCTTTGAAATTTGTTACTACTGGTATATCATCTGTGTCTTTTACGATAATAGTATTGTTTTTTATAGCATAATGTATCATTTTTTTCTCTTCTGATAGTGTTGCCATTGCTTTTAGAAGTTGATCATGTTGGTCTAAAATACGTTGTATATTCGGTTGTTCTTTTATATATTCTGAGAGAGTTCGTTTTCCGATCATTTGATATTTACATAAAAAAAAATTGGATTTTTGGTCTTTGTTTTCATCTATTTGTTTACAACTATATGGTTCTTGAGTTGCTTTTGATATTTCTATAGGAACTGGGTCTGATAATGGATACTGAAAATGGGGTATATATTTTTCCACTTTTTCGGTTAATGAAAATTCTTTTATTTTATTTTTAATTTTTATGATTTGTTTTTGATTTGTTAATTTTTCGACTTTTGTTATTATTTTCATATCATTTTCTAAAACTGGTTCACTGTCTTTACACTCTGAATCATCTTGTGTTTGATATGTATCAGTTTGTTGTGATTGTATTGGCTCTTGTTGTATTTGGGGTGAATCGAACATTATCTATTTATATTTTATATATAAAAAAAGGAGACCTTTTTGTTTTGTTTTGGATTTGTTTTTATTGAATTGATTGTATAAATTTATAAAAACGATTCTTATATGCTTTCTTAAATTTGACTTCTATCTCAACTGGATCTAATTGTGCCTTTGTTATTCCTTTCAGTCTATAAACCTCTTTTGTTATTTCAATAATATTTGTTTCACAAAAGTTTCTATATGTGGATGCTGGTGATACATCGATTGTGTTTTCTAAAACAATTACTTTCATATGTTTATCCATGGATTGTATTATTGTTTTTGAGAGACATTTGAGTTTTTGTGTTTTTTGTTTCGGTAGGTACTCTGTTGTTTGATTTTTCGGTTGGTTTGATTTATAAAGACGTAATTGTTTCTTTCTATAGTAATAACGTACTGATTCGAATATTTTTGAATCGGTATCGCCTGCATACCCGTCGTCTTTTATCTTTTTGATTTCTTCATCATATATAGTTTGATTCTCCTCTTTCCAAGATATCCACTTTGTTTTGAATGTTTTTCGATCTTCATTCATATGTTCTTTCGTAAACTCTTCTAAGAGTTTTGTGAATTTTTCAGAGTATTCAAATCTGAGTTGTTTTACACCTTTTTGTATCGCATAAGTAGTAGATGCGTAAAGTAACTGGTCAGATCCATTCATTTCTTGTATTTTATGTTTCTTATAATATTATTTCAAATAAAGGAAAAAAGAATTTCAATTTTATGTTTTTCATAAACAATTATTATTGTATATGAAATATATTTTATCGCTCTCTACAGGAATCGAACCTGCGACCTTTCGGTTTCGTTTCAAAATTATTATTTTTTGATTAACAGCCGAATGCTCTAACCAACTGAGCTAAGAAAGCACTTGCTCCATCACAGGCTCGAACTGCGGACCTTTGGCTCATAAGACCAATGCTCTAACCAACTGAGCTAAAAGAGCACTTGAGAAAATCCAAAACTACTGTAAAGGTCTTACCAGGTTTTTTAATTCCTTCTCCGCGTCCAGGTCTTACCGGGATTTGAATCAAGAAACCAAGGTTTCTTGAGAACTTCCTTTCTCCCTCCAGGTCTTACCGGGATTTGAATCAAGAAACCAAGGTTTCTTGAGAACTTCCTTTCTCCCTCCAGGTCTTACCGGGATTTGAACCCAGGTCGCCAGATTCAAAGTCTGGAGTGCTAACCACTACACTATAAGACCTCATTTTGTTATTTGTAGAAGAAAGGAAGAAACCAATGTTTCTTGAACTATAAGAACTCATTTTCATGTTTTACTCGAGTACATGGAAGTATTCGTTTCGTATTAGTATTCGTTTTGTATTCGTATTTTACTTACCTTTCTCCATCGCCTCCCGCAATAAATATGGTTATTATTCTTTATATTGTTTTGATTTTTATATTATTTATTTTATTTGTATTTATCTAAAATCGTATAAATAGTTTATATATTATTATATATATGCGTGTGCTTGTACCATTTCTATTTTTATTGTCCTATATGAATTTATTTACGAATATTCGTTCTCTATCTACTAGAGTTATAAAACCTACTATTTCTATGAAAATATCTGATTCTAAGATATCTAGTTCTTCTAAAGTATCTAAAATAAAATCCAGTAAATTGAGAGAATCTATAAAACCTACGATCGAATTTTCTAAAAATCAACAGAAATATTACGATTCATTGATGTCTAAAAATGTCTCCTTGGTTGTAGCATTAGGCCCAGCCGGATCTGGTAAAACACTTCTTGCATGTCAATCTGCGATTAAAGCGCTTTTATCTAAAACCATTGATAAGATTGTTATTACTCGACCATTGGTTTCCGTAGATGAAGAATTGGGATTCCTACCTGGAACTTTTGAAGCAAAAATGGATCCTTGGGTTCGTCCTATTTTTGATATTTTGAGAGAATCCTTTACTTCTGCTGAAATTCAAAGTATGATAGATACTGGGTCTATTGAGATTTCACCACTTGCTTATATGCGTGGACGGACGTTTAAAAAATCATTTATTATTGCGGATGAGATGCAGAATTCTACTCCGAATCAGATGAAGATGATTCTTACACGTATTGGTGAGAGTTCTAAAATGGTTATTACTGGTGATTTATTTCAGAGCGATCGGGTGGGTGAGAATGGATTATCGGATTTTATGATTCGTTATAATGATTCTCCTGTTGCTTCACGAGAGATTTCATGTATTGAATTAGAAAAATGTGATGTGCATAGGAGTTCGATTGTCTCTACTATATTGGATATTTATGAACCCAGTTTGGTTAATGAACCTTCTTCTGATATTATTGATGGGGGGGTATTTGAAGAGATTGTAGATAATGTTGATGATATTGTTTATGAAAAATTTTATGATGCTGCGCTTATACCTAGAAAGTGGAATAAAGATTTAGATTGGTAGTTGGTATAGTTGTTTGGATTCCTTTCTTTTATATTTGAGAGAATACTTCCTTTCCTTTTTATATTTGAGAGAATACTTCCTTTCCTTTATATTTGAGAGAGTGCTTCCTTTCCTTTTTATATTTGAGAGAATACTTCCTTTCCTTTTTATATTTGAGAGAATACTTCCTTTCTTTTATATTTGAGAGAATACTTCCTTTCCTTTATATTTGAGAGAGTGCTTCCTTTCCTTTATATTTGAGAGAGTGCTTCCTTTCCTTTTTATATGAGAGAATACTTCCTTTCCTTTATATTTGAGAGAGTGCTTCCTTTCTTTTATATTTGAGAGAGTGCTTCATTTCCTTTTTATATGAGAGAATACTTCCTTTCCTTTATATTTGAGAGAGTGCTTCCTTTCCTTTTTATTTGAGAGAGTGCTTCCTTTCCTTTTTATTTGAGAGAGTGCTTCTTCTAGAGATCCCGTCGTCCTGATCCCCCAGATGACCCGACCTTCTACAACAGCCGTACACTCCCCTTCCTTCTCCTATCATATTATTAATACCCATAGATAGTATAGAAAATGTGTTTTTATTGGCTAACGGGAAATGAGTGGGATATTGAGAAATGAGTCATTTTACGCCCCCTCTACCTGAACAATATTCATATAGTATGGATATTGTTTTTACACCTTTGCAAATTCTAAATGCCGACGTACCCTTAATAAAATTGAAATCCTTTTTTTATAATTTAATGAAGATACCATTTCCCCAAAAGCAATCGTAAAGTTAAACCAATATGTCATCCAGAGTTATACCAAGTAATTATTCTCGTTCTAACAGTAACGAGAGAAGTCAGAAGAAGTTTTGTGGCGTTTGTCATAAAGTAGGACTCTCTGAGAAGGAGTATACTTCGCATTTTACGAAGTCGTCTCCTGGTCCTACAGGTATTGTTATTTGTCCTACTATTTTAAATAACGAATGCTCGTATTGTTTCCAGTTCGGCCATTTCAAGAATGCTTGTCCTGTATTAGCCGAGAGAAATCGCAGTGATAAAAAGCGTGTATTTGAAGAAACCCGTCAGCAAAAGAAGCAGTCGCAAGTGGCTATTCCTGCTGTTGCTGCTCCTTTAAATCGCGGTGGATTCGCGATTCTCGATGATGAGAATACTCCCGTTGTTAAAGAAGAATGGCCCTCACTTTCTACCAGTAAGTATGTTGTTCCAGTTTCCGATAAGCCGTCTTTCGCTACTGTGATTTCAGCGCCCGCAACTGTCAAGAAGGCTACCAATACTCTGTCGAATATCTGCGGGTTCAGTATCCTGCGTCGTTCTGCATCGGTTGCCCCAAAAACACCTCCTATGTCTCCTACACAGAAGAATGTTCACTGGGGAGCAAAACGCAAGTGCACATGGCTCGATAGCGATTCTGAGGACGAAGATGAGGACTATGTCGATAACAGTGCATGGGATTAAATATCTCATATAAGGTAAGTCACAGGTAAGTATAAAAAAATATAAAATCATAAAAATATATATTCTCTATAGGAACTCTACTATCCAGGGCAAGGTTCAGCCCTTTTTTTTCCAAAACATTCCTTTGTTTGATTGATTACTCATGTGGGGGGAAAAAATTTTTTTTTGGTTTTTATGGCTAACGGTATTTGAGTGGGATATTGATTTATGAGTGGGCTTTTCTTGACCAGGTAATAATGCCGTCGGCGTGTTCTATGATAAAAGCCTCTTCGATGAAATTCCAGGTATATTCATTCGATGCACAGGGTGTATTTCGAAACTTGGCGATACGGCCATATTGACAGAGTCCTTCGTTTTTCCATTGTTGGTCGAGTTCTCGTACGAAGAACTGAGAGCCTAGGATCCATTCGCCTACATCGGAATAGACGGTTTGTTGTGTTTTTGAGAGAATAGTAATATCTATATATTCACTTAATCCACTGGTTTTTTCTCTCCAAGAGGATACTATTATCGGTAGATCCGTATTATTAATGAATAACATTGTTTGAGTTCTTGGATTGGACATTCTATTGGGGGGTCTTTGTTTTATGATTTTGAGAGATTTGATTTTTAGATTATCAATTTTCTATTGAAAATGGATGTATTTTATGGATTTTCTGATGGGGTTCTAAAATAATATATTCTGTTGATTTTTATTTCATTTTTGGAAATTTATTTGGGTATTTCATTTTTAGAATCCTTCCTCTTTTTTTCATATTTAGGGAAATATCAGATAAGTTAACAAATTATTTACTGCATAATATTTCATTTTATACATTGTGTGTTACTATAATAAATAACAATATTATAATTTGTGTAATACTTGATAACTACACATTTTATCAGACAAGTTAACAATATTAACAGATAAGTTAACAAAATAGCAATATAAAAATATTATATTATATTATACTACAATGGAAACCCAATTTAATTGTGGATTATGTAATAAATATTATTCTAATAAATATAGTTTATCAAATCATAAACGAATTTATCATCCTGAATTGAGAGATTATAATCGTGTTAAAAATTCCGATAATTTATATCAATGCCGTAAATGTGATAAGAAATATAATAATTATAAATCTAGATGGAGTCATGAAAAAATATGCAAACCTAAAACCGATACTGATATTCGTATTGAAAATCTGAGTGAACAACTACATTTACATAAAAAAATCGTCTCCCTACAGAACAAATTATTGATTAAAAAAACAAGTGAGAATCGTACATTTAAATCTGTAAATAAAGTTTTAATTGGAAGAAGTAAAGAATATATGTTAAATAAATCGAATAATTCAAATTCTCTCAATACTATTAATTCTCATAATAATATTACTAATAATATACAACAAATTTGTAATATTGGTTATGAAGATATAATGAATATTCTTACTCGTGAACAAAAAATACAAATTATGAATTCTCGTATGCAAGCATTAGATAAACTTATTGAAATTACACATTGTGGTGAAAATCCACAATTTAAAAATGTTGTTATTACTAGTCTTAAAGATGATTTTGCATATAAATATGATTCTAATAAGGGGTATTTCATTACAGTTAAGAAAGATGATCTATTAGATGATATTATTAATTTTAGAACCTTCAATATTGAAGAAATTTATGAAGAACTTAAAGATGGTAATAAAATTAATAGTAGGACTAAAGAAACTATTCAGAGATTCTTAGACAAATGTGAAAGTGATGAACCATTTGAAGATCCGCATGGTATTAAATATCCGAATTTTAAAACGTATAAAAAGGATAGTATTAAAATATTATTGTATAATCATCACGAAAAAATTACGAGAGATATCTCTCAATTAATACAATCTAGTTCTAGTGAATCATCTTCGTAGATTTTATTTTTATTTATGTCTTAAACAATATATTTAAGACATACTATTCCAAAACAATCTCTTTATTGGTTAATTGGCTAACGGGAAATGAGTAGGATATTGAGATATCAGTTATTTTGTGTTTTGTGAAAAAGTCTAATTCACTCCTAAAAACCAAAACAGAGAAAACTTTGCCGAAAATATTTATTCTATTATTTGACCATCCCTATAGAAACTATTAATTATTTCATATATTTAAATTGTGAAAAAGTAGTCATACAATTGTGAAATTGTAGTCATTCATTTGACTACTTTATTATTTTATGGTATTACACTATATATGGTTTGTCAATAGTATTTACGTTACAAATTATCGTAATAAATAAAATGTGAAATTGTAGTCATTCTCTTCTAAAATTCAGTATAGGGAATTCTATCCAAAATAAGTTACCTAAAATTCTCTCATAATCGACTACTATATCTTCCAAAAATATTATTATATTGAGTATATTTTATAATAATATTTAGATTTTACTATTCCAAAACAATCTCTTTATTGGTTAATTGGCTAACGGGAAATGAGTAGGATATTGAGATATCAGTTTTCCAAGAAAATCTATCCTTTTTCCCAAATAATTCCACTATTTTATTATTCTCTCAATTTATTCTTTTAATTTCCAAAACAATTCCTCTATTTTATTTTAGAATCTCTCTTTTTTCCAAAACAATTCCTCTATTTTATTTTATTATTTTAGAATCTCTCCTTTTTCCAAAACAATCTCTCTATTTTATTATTATAATAAATAAAAATAATAATAAAAAGGATCTAATGTGTGAATAATAATGGCTAACGGCCGTTAACGGGAAATGAGTGGGATATTGAGAAACCAGTAATATCGATCACTGGGTGGGGGGACAATGAATGGATATTCATAATATTATTATTTAAGAAATGGGGGTTAGGGGGTTTTATTAATAATTCCTGGATTATGATTCCTGGATTATGATTCCTGGATTATGATTCCTGGATTATGATTCATGGATTATGATTCCTGGATTATGATTCCTGGATTATGATTCCTCAGGAAGGATGGGATCATAAGGGAAACCTTGGTTTCCCTTAAAAAATTGACATCCTTTTTTTTATTTTTATAAAAGATACACTTTTCACCTGTTGAATCTAAAGTAATTTAAAATGAGCACTAATATGATTGTTAATGTTGTTTCTGAGACTATGAATACTCCTGTGTTGGAGGATAAGAAACCACTTTCTTATCTTCCTGGTAAGCATGGGAAGTTTGCGGTATATCTGCATTGGTTATTAAAACAATTTACTTTGCATTCTCCGCCTGAACTTGTTAAGCCTGCTAGTGATGCGCTTATTGCCATGACTAGTCTGCATACTAAGGATTTCGCTGGGCAGGTTGCTTTTTATGAGCAGTTCTTTGCTCAGGAGAAGGATGCTGGTAAAGAATTAAGGGAGTTGGTTAAAATGGCTAATAAGCCTGCTAAAAAAGACAAGGTTGTCAAGGACAAGGTTGTGAAAGAGCCAAAGGTTGTGAAAGAGCCAAAGGTTGTGAAAGAGCCAAAGGTTGTGAAAGAGCCAAAGGTTGTGAAAGAGCCAAAGGTTGTCAAGGACAAGGTTGTGAAAGAGCCAAAGGTTGTCAAGGACAAGGTTGTCAAGGACAAGGTTGTCAAGGACAAGGTTGTGAAAGAGCCAAAGGTTGTGAAAGAGCCAAAGGTTATGAAAGAAAAAAAGGTTAAGAAGGATAATAATGAGGAGACGATTACTAATAATGATATTATTTCACAGATTGTTTCTAGGGCTAATTTGATTGATTCTGTCGACTTGAATATACAAGAGATTGTTGTATCAGTGCCGATTTTAGAGGATGCTAAATCAAAAGATTCGAATGAGATGGTTGCTATTACTGCCGAGAGTATTCCGGTGAAGGAGAAGGTGGTGAAGGAGAAGAAGGAGAAGGTGGTTAATGAGAAGAAGGAGAAGGTGGTGAATGAGAAGAAGGAGAAGGTGGTGAAGGAGAAGAAGGAGAAGGTGGTGAAGGAGAAGAAGGAGAAGGTGGTGAAGGAGAAGGTGGTGAAGGAGAAGGTGGTGAAGGAGAAGAAGGAGGAGATGGATAATGTTGTGACGGAAAACATTCTCAATGATTCTCTCGTTATTAATCACAATATCCATTCTAATTCTTTGGATTCGGATTCCGATAATGAGAGTGTTGAACTTCAAGTTCATCTTGTTCTTATCAATGGCATTCAATGTTATCAAGATGACTCCGGCGCACTTTACTCTCTTGATCTTTCTCCTCTATAATTCTATCATTATCTCTATATTCTCTTTATTGTACC
>Ga0114971_10000718_pt1 | contig 22302 bp, 21 predicted proteins | sample M_140625_MF_Meta_FD_87320 | JGI IMG/M metagenome (GOLD analysis project Ga0114971, IMG submission 87320) | Freshwater microbial communities from Lake Montjoie, Canada to study carbon cycling - M_140625_MF_MetaG | ecosystem: Environmental > Aquatic > Freshwater > Lake | place: Lake Montjoie...
GCAACCACTGCGCGGCAACCACCACACAGCGTCAGCGCTTAGACCGCTCGTTTAATCACGGAAGTTTTTATATTGCAGTGGAAAATCATTGATTGATTTACGAATCAATGCAATCGCCTCTTGCAGCAAATCTTTTTTGGCGCCAGTGACACGCACCACATCACCTTGAATGCTACCTTGCACTTTCATTTTACTGTCTTTGAGTAGCTTGATAATTTTTTTAGCGAGGTCTTGTTCAATGCCTTCGCGGACGGTCACCGGTTGCTTCATTTTATTACCGCTAATTGATTCGCCATTATCAAACTTTAGGCAACGGGTATCTACGCCACGCTTAGCGAGCTTAGCGGTAAGCACATCACGTACTTGGGATAATTTGAAATCATCATCACCAAATAAGGTCAGTATTTTATCCTTGTCGTTGATCTCGATTCGCGCATCAGATCCTTTGAAGTCGAATCGAGTAGACACTTCTTTGTTCGCTTGGTCGACAGCGTTATGCACTTCGACTTGATTGACTTCGGAAACTATATCGAATGAAGGCATGGTAACAATCCTAACAGTAACAACAAGGTTGTATTATACGCGTTACCAGACACCATGAGGCGGGGCTGAGGTTGAAATTAAGCGAAATTTGATTAAGCGCGTAGTGTATAGATGATTATAGAAGATAAAATAAAATAAAATAATCAAATTCAATGAGATTATTTTTTGGTAATGTTTGAATGGATTAATTGTGAAAAGTACGCTGACATTTTTTTATAACAACCAGCGCGTTGTTTCAGAATAAATTTAAGCAAAGTGACATACGTAGTGTAGCGGCTCAGTCGCTTCAATTTCAAATTGTGAGTCTGCTGGCACATCAAAGTGCTGGCCAGCACTGATCGATTGCCAAGCGTCACCAGGTAATTGATAGCGCCCAGTGCCTGCGATGATTTCCATACGTTCAGCAGCGGCGGTATTAAAGGTTAAGGTGCTAGGCATAATCACCCCGATTGATTTGCGTGAACCATCAGCCAAAATCACGGTATGACTCACGCAGCGACCGTCAAAGAACACATTTGCTTTTTTGACGACGGAGACTTGATCAAATTGAGGCATATTAAAATCCTTATAGTTTAGCGTGGCTTCCGACGGCGTGCTGCAATTCGCAGACGTAGCGCGTTGAGACGAATGAATCCAGCCGCATCGGCTTGGTTGTATGCACCTTTGTCATCTTCAAAGGTCGAGATTGTCGCATCGAACAGCGAATCTGTTTTGGAGACGCGACCAACGGTGGTGACCGTTCCTTTATAAAGCTTCAGGCGTACGCTTCCATTGACATTCCGTTGTGATTGATCGATCAGCGATTGGATGAGTTCACGCTCTGGGCTAAACCAATAACCGTTGTAGATTAGGCGGGCATAGCGTGGCATTAAATCATCTTTGAGGGCGAGCACTTCGCGATCCAGCGTGAGTGATTCCATTGCACGATGGGCGCGTAACATGATAGTGCCACCAGGGGTCTCGTAGCACCCGCGCGACTTCATGCCAACATATCGATTCTCTACTAAGTCGAGTCGACCAATGCCGTGCTTGCCACCGATTTGGTTAAGCTTGGTGAGTACTTGCGCTGGGCTTAATGCTTTGCCATTAATACTAACAATATCGCCATGGCGGTAACCGAGTTCAATATATTCAGCACGCCCTGGTGCTTTTTCTGGGGAGTTGGTGATCCGCCACATGGAGGCCTCAGGCTCAAAGTTGGGGTCCTCGAGAATGCCACCTTCATAGGAGATATGTAGCAAGTTGGCGTCCATAGAATAAGGCGCACCACCTTTACGTTTTTTATAATCAACGGGGATGCCGTTTTTATCGGCATAAGCTAAGAGTTTTTCACGTGAGAGTAAATCCCACTCGCGCCACGGCGCAATGATTTTCACATCAGGCATTAAGGCATAAGCGCCTAGCTCAAAGCGGACTTGATCGTTGCCTTTGCCGGTAGCGCCATGAGACACCGCATCAGCGCCAGTTTTGCGTGCGATCTCAATCATACGCTTGGCAATTAAGGGGCGTGCAATCGAGGTGCCGAGCAAGTATTCACCTTCGTAGACGGCATTGGCACGAAACATAGGGAATACATAATCACGCACAAATTCTTCGCGCAAGTCTTCGATAAAGATTTGCTTCACACCTAAGAGCTTGGCTTTTTTACGAGCTGGCGCGACTTCCTCACCTTGACCAATGTCTGCTGTAAAGGTGATCACCTCGCAGTCGTAGACATCTTGGAGCCACTTCAGGATTACTGAAGTATCTAAGCCGCCGGAGTAAGCTAGCACTACTTTATTTATTTTGTTTGATTTTTTCATAATGTATTTCCAGTGAAGACGACAGCGCGCCGCGCTCGGTTGCTGTCAATGCGTAATGAATAATGAGTAATAAGTAATAAGTAATAAGTAATAAAGAAAACTAGAGTAATAGAGTAAGTGTAAGAGTTAGATTAAGAGGCAGAGTAACAATAAGAAAACCGATAAAAATATTAGATTGTAAACAGGCGATATTGTAGAGCAAAGTCGGGTCGGTTTCGACTGCCGATTAATCTTTGATGCGCCCAAGGAGTAACATCTCCATCAATGCTTTTTGGGCGTGTAGGCGATTCTCAGCCTCATCCCAGACGACGCTGTGGGGGCCATCGATCACCTCTGCTGTGACTTCTTCGCCGCGATGGGCAGGTAAGCAATGCATGAACAGGGCGTCAGGTTTAGCTGCTCGCATCATCTCGGCATCTACGCACCAGTCTTCGAAGTCACGCTTGCGCTCTTCGTTCTCGGCCTCAAATCCCATGCTAGTCCAGACATCGGTAGTCACAAGGTCGGCATTACGCACCGCATCCATGGGATCGCTAAACTCTTCGTAGTGCAGTCGACCATACAGACCAGCACGCTCGGGTTCGACTGCGTAGTCTGGAGGGGTGGAGACGTGGACATTGAAGTTCAGCACTTCAGCGGCTTGCAGCCAAGTATTGCAGACGTTATTTGAGTCGCCAATCCAAGCTACGGTTTTACCGCTCATGCTGCCGCGATGCTCGATAAAGGTGAAGATATCTGCCAAGATTTGGCAAGGATGGTATTCGTTAGTGAGCCCGTTAATTACCGGCACCCGAGAGTGCTCTGCAAAGCGTTCGATAATAGTTTGTTCATAGGTGCGTATCATCACCAAATCAACCATGCGGGTAATCACGCGTGCGACGTCTTCAATCGGCTCGCCACGGCTAATTTGTGTTTCGTGCGAAGCTAAATTAATCACTGAGCCGCCCATCTGCAACATGCCGGCCTCAAACGAGACACGGGTGCGGGTTGATTGCTTCTCAAAGATCATTGCCAGCGTGCGATCATGCAGTGGCAGATAAGGCTCATAGCGTTTAAAGCGCGCTTTAATGATGGCAGCCCGCTCAAATAAATGGTGATATTCCTCAGCACTAAAATCATTAAACTGTAAGTAGTGGCGCAAAGACATATGCAATTCCAGAGAAAGTAATGCGAACGGGAGGAGACGGGTGGGGATCTGTGAACGGTTGGCTTTGTTTGGACAAGGGTGGTGCGATGCGGGCTTTAGTTTAAGCGGCTACTGGTTGTGGTGTGGCCAGCACTTGTTGAATTAATGGAATGATTATTTCTAACAAGTGATCAGCATCTTTGCGGCTAAAAATCAAAGGTGGCAAGAGTCGTATCACGGTGTCAGCTGTCACATTGAGCAATAAACCCGCAGCAAGCGCAGTCTCGACAATTCCTTTGCAAGGCCGATCTAATTCAATACCAATCATCAGGCCGCGCCCGCGCACGCTGCGCACACCATTGACGCCAGTAAAACGTTGACGTAACTGGTCACGAATATAGTCGCCCACGGTCGTGGCGTTAGCCATTAAGCGTTCGTCTTCGATGATCGCGAGATTAGACAATGCTGCCGCGCAAGCGAGGGGATTACCACCGAAGGTCGAGCCGTGGTTACCAGGCTTAAATAACTCAGCGGCATGGCCTGCAGTCAAGCAAGCGCCAATCGGCACCCCATTGGCCAGACCCTTGGCCAAGGTCATGACATCGGGTTTAATGCCGGCATGTTGAAAGGCAAACCACTGACCAGTTCTGCCCATTCCGCTTTGTACTTCGTCGAGCATGAGTAACCAGCCATGGGCATCGCATATTTCGCGCAACCCTTTGAGATAGCCTTCGCTGCAGACGTGAATGCCGCCTTCGCCTTGGATCAGTTCTACCAGTACAGCAACCACTTGGCGGTTGCTCTCGGCCACACGACGCACGGCCTCGAGATCATCGTAGGGGACGCGCACAAAACCGGAGACTAGAGGCTCAAATCCTGCTTGTACTTTGCGACTGCCGGTGGCAGATAGCGTGGCCATGGTGCGTCCATGGAACGCATGTTCCATCACTACAATGGCTGGTGAGTCGATACTCTTTTGGTGTCCGTAGTAGCGCGCCAACTTGATGGCGGCTTCATTGGCTTCGCAGCCCGAGTTGCAGAAAAACACACGATCCATACCAGATAGCGTGGCGAGTCGATCAGCCAGGGTTTCTTGATGCGGAATGCCGTACAGGTTGGAGGTGTGCACCAAGGTCGCAACCTGGGCCTGGAGCTCGGCCGTGAAGCGCGGGTGGCAGTGACCTAAGCCACAGACCGCAATGCCCGAGAGGGCGTCAAGATAGCGCTTACCTTCGGTATCCCACAGCCAAACGCCTTCACCCCGAGTAAAACTCACGGGTAGACGCGCATAGGTATTCATTACATGCGACATGATTCAAGCTCTCCACAAAAACAGACGGCGACCCTAGCCGCCGCAAAAAACTATTCTCAGCCAAGGTGCTTTTACTTGGCAAGTGAAATTTATGAGACAGTTGCTGTCAACGTTGCCGCTTTGGGCGCCATTAGCTTCTTTAGTGTAGCTTCTTGATCGAGTCACCACGGAATCGCTCAACGGCTAATGTGACTACATTTGATTCAAGCTGTGTTCTGGTCGTGATTCAGGTGCTCATTATCAAAGCACCCATGATCTAATCACTGATGTTCTACGCAATCGAACCCAACACAGTGCCATATTCAGCACATTCAAGGAGGCTGAGCGCAATGCGCTGGGGCAATCTGAACAATCTGGGCTGGTGGAGTGGCGCCAGCCCCAAACAACGCTGGCTGTATTAGGCCATTGCCTTTACAGCAGCAGACAAGCGGCTTTTGTGGCGAGCGGCAGTGTTCTTGCTCATAATGTCTTTGTCAGCGATTGAGTCGATTTTGCTCACAGAATTTTGAAATACCGAGCGCGCAGCGACCTTATCGCCAGCGGCGATGGCTTTACGAACATCCTTAATGGCAGTGCGTAGCGCAGAGCGTTGCGCAACGTTGCGAGCGCGGCGTTTGACGGCCTGACGAGCGGCTTTTTTGGCTGAAGCAGTATTGGCCATGTAAACTCCGAGTTTTGTGCAGAAAAAGGGCGTAATCATAATGAAACTTAGCCACTTCTGCAAGTACAATGATGTTTGGCGATTTCGCCACAATTTAAGAAAAATATGAATCTTCTCAAAGCGTTAGCGATGGTTAGTAGTATGACCCTGATCTCCCGGGTCTTAGGATTTGTGCGCGATGCGGTAATTGCGCGGGTTTTTGGGGTCGGAATCATGACCGATGCGTTCTTTGTGGCTTTTAAAATCCCTAATTTACTGCGACGTCTATTTGCCGAAGGCGCTTTTTCGCAGGCTTTTGTGCCGATTCTGGCTGAATATAAAAATCGGCAAGGGGAACAGGACACTCGTGCCTTGATCGACCGTGTGGCGACGCTACTCACACTGGCCTTGGTGGTGGTGACCCTACTTGGCGTGCTGGCAGCACCATGGATTGTTGGGCTCACGGCGCCAGGTTTTAAGGCGCAACCCGAAAAATTCGCCCTCACCGTTGAACTGTTGCGGATTGTTTTTCCGTATATATTTTTTATTGCGCTAACCGCTTGCGGAGGCAGTATTTTAAATACCTGGAGTCGTTTTGCAGTCCCTGCGGTCACCCCGGTGTTGTTAAACCTGTCGTTTATTTTTGGTGCAGTAGTTGCTGCCCCTTGGTTTGACCCACCAGTGAAAGCACTTGCATGGGCAGTGTGTTTGGGAGGATTACTGCAATTGGCGCTGCAAATTCCGTTTTTGGCCAAAATTGGTATGTTGCCGCGGTTTTGTTTGGATTGGCACGATGCTGGCGTGCGACGGGTGCTGCGTCAAATGGCGCCGGCGGCTTTTGGTGTGTCGGTTGGTCAAATTAGCTTGGTGATTAATAATATTTTTGCGTCTTTTCTGATCACAGGGAGCGTGAGTTGGTTGTATTTTGCTGATCGGTTGATGGAGTTTCCGTCTGGCATGTTGGGTGTGGCCTTGGGTACCATCTTATTGCCGAGCTTGGCAAAAAGTTATGCCGATGAAAATCTACAAACCTACTCAGCGCTACTCGATTGGGGTTTGCGCCTGACCTTGTTATTAGCGATTCCTTCTGCTGTCGCCCTTGCGGTATTGTCAGTGCCTTTGGTGACGACGCTGTTCTATTACGGTGCGTTTACCGCAAACGATGTCACTCAAACTTGTAATGCGGTGACGGCCTACGCCATAGGTCTGGTGGGCTTGATTGCGGTAAAAGTACTAGCCCCGGGCTATTATGCGCGCCAAGATATTCGCACCCCAGTGAAAATGGGCTTGATTACTTTGGTCTTCACGCAGTTACTGAACTTAGTCTTGATCGGAGATTTGCAGCATGCCGGTTTGGCGCTAGCGATTAGCTTGGGCGCGACCTTGAATGCGCTGATGCTTCTGCGCGGCTTGCGCCAGCGCGGGGTCTATCAGCCGCAACCCGGGTGGATGAGCTTTAGTCTCAAGCTCTTGATAGCGGTGATGGTGATGGCAGCGGTGTTGTGGGCGCTAATGGGGGCGCCAGCTGCGTGGTTTGCAGCCTCTGGTCTGTATCGGGTGTTGTGGTTGATGCTATTGGTGGTGGCTGGGAGTGCAGTGTATTTTCTGACCTTGTTTACACTCGGTTTCCGCCTGAACGACTTTAGTCGGCGTGCCAGTTAGGCGTAGGCTCGTGATGTATAGCGCTCAAGGTGATTCGAGGGAGTCGTCTGCTTCGGGTGCGTTTTGAAGCGCTTCAAAAATCGCAGCGCGTTTCAGTTGCGGTGAAAATAGTTCAATAAAATCAATAAGATATCTTCTTAGATAGGTGTTGCGGCGAAGCGCGATGCGAGTGGTGCTAGGGGCGAATAAGTGATCCGCGTTAATTAAACGCACCCCTTGATCGCGCGCTGGATCAAACGCCATTTTCGCCAAAATACCAATTCCCATACCTTGTTCGACATAGGCTTTGATGACGTCTGCAGCAATGGCGGTGAGCACGACATTGGGTTGGATGCCAGCGGCATCGAAGGCCATCTTAATCGGTGAGTCGGCGGTGAATGCAAAATCGTAGGTAATCAGCGGGTAGGCGGCAATGCCCTCTAGGGTCAATGGTCCGGCCTCGAGCAAAGGGTGTTTGAGCGGGGTGATGACACTGCGTGTCCACTGTGCGCAAGGTAGGGTCACGAGCGCGCTAAAACTCGCGTCAGATTCGGTCGCAATCCCCAGATCAGCGCTGCCAGAGAGCAGGAGTTCGGCAATTTGCTGAGGGCTGCCTTCGCGTAGGGTCAGGCGGATGTGCGGATGGCGTTGGGTAAACCGTGCGACAACCGGCGGCAAGGCGTAGCGGGCTTGGGTATGGGTAGTAGCGATTACCAGATTACCGGTGTTGCTTTCGTTGAACTCTTGGCCTACAGCGCGCAAGTTCTCGGCGTCTTGCAGCATGCGCTCGGCTATGCGCAAAATAATCTGTCCAGGCTCGGTCAGGTCGGTGACGCGCTTACCGTTGCGCACCAAGATGGTCACACCCAGTTCTTCTTCCAGCAGTTGCAGTTGCTTGCTAATGCCGGGTTGCGAAGTAAACAGCGTCTCGGCCGCACTCGATAGGTTTAAGCCGTTGTGAGCAATTTCACGCAGATATTTTAATTGCTTTAAATTCAATTGGTTACCTTAAAACTAGTTACCTTAATTTTGATGATGACGGATGCTCATCTGAAGGGGTGCTTACATAGGGTTTAATTAGTTTTGAATTGGTTTTTTAATCGGTAACGGGGCGGTTATGGGGGTAGTTATGGGGGTGGTTATGAGGCGGCTAATTAGGCCTGCTACTCAGGATGTTAGTTGCTGATGAGGCCAATCGCCGCTCTTGGTTACGCAGAAATTTGAATAATCATATAACTAAATCTTCTAAAGAACCAATAATTTATTGATTGGAGATATAAAGAAAGCACTATATCATCGAATCACTTCATCTGTGGATTAGAGTAGAGAACAATTTATGTATATTTACGACGCAATAGATCAGGGTATTGTGGATGAGCGGGTAGCGCAATTTCGCGACCAAACCCAGCGATTCTTAGCTGGTGAGTTGGCCGAGGACGACTACCGTCCCTTGCGCCTCCAAAATGGCTTGTACGTGCAACGCTTCGCCCCCATGTTGCGGGTGGCGATTCCCTACGGATTATTGGCCTCTCGCCAGATGCGCGCCTTGGCCGAGATTGCGCGGCGCTGGGATCGTGGTTATGGCCACTTCAGCACTCGCCAAAACATCCAATTTAATTGGCCTAAGTTAGAAGATGTGCCGGAGATCTTGGCGCACTTAGCAACAGTTCAAATGCACGCTATTCAAACCAGCGGGAATTGTATTCGCAACACCACCACTGATCATTTTGCCGGTGTGGCGGCCGATGAAATTGTGGATCCGTTGGTATGGTGTGAGTTGATCCGTCAATGGTCGACACTGCATCCCGAGTTTGCCTACTTACCGCGTAAATTTAAAATTGCCGTGTCTGGTGCAACTCAAGATCGGGCCGCAATCCAAGTCCACGACATTGGCTTACAAGTACTCAAAAATGCTCAAGGTGAGATTGGTTTTAAAGTGTTGGTCGGCGGCGGACTTGGACGCACACCAGTCATTGGTGTGGTGATTAACGAGTTTTTGCCGTGGCAACATTTGCTAACGTATTTAGAGGCTATTTTGCGCGTCTACAACCGCTACGGTCGGCGTGATAACAAGTATAAAGCGCGCATTAAAATATTGGTGCGCGAACTCAAGCCGGCGGTGTTTGCCGAACAGGTGAGTGCAGAGTGGGCGCACTTGCGCGATGGCCCAGCCACCTTGACTGCGCAAGAAGTCGAGCGCGTCACAGCGCGCTTTACTCGCCCTCAATACCAACACCTAGAGGCACTGCCGGTCCAATACACCCAAGCCTTGGCGCGCGAGCCCGCGTTTGGGCGATGGGCCCGTCGCAACGTGCATCCGCACAAGGTTGCTGGCTATGCTGCAGTGACCTTGTCGCTGAAGAAAACCGGTGTCCCCCCAGGCGATGTGACGGCCGCGCAAATGGACGCAATTGCCGACTTAGCTGACCGCTACAGCTTTGGAGAGTTGCGCGTCTCGCACGAACAAAACTTGATCTTGGCCGATGTGCGGCACAGTGAACTGCATCAGTTGTGGCAAGAGGCGGTGGCACTCGAGTTAGCCACCCCTAATGTAGGGCTACTCACCAACATCATTGCATGCCCTGGCGGTGATTTCTGCTCCTTGGCTAATGCCAAATCAATTCCGGTAGCAGAGGCCATTGCGCGGCGCTTTGATGATTTAGATTATCAGTTTGATATCGGTGAATTAGATTTAAATATCTCCGGCTGTATGAACTCCTGTGGTCATCATCATGTCGGACACATTGGGATCTTGGGCGTAGACAAGCACGGTGCCGAGTTCTACCAGATCTCGATCGGTGGCGATCAAGGCGTTCAAGCGGCCTTGGGTAAAGTCATTGGCCCCTCTGTCTCCCAAGACGAAGTACCTGAAATTATTGAAAAAATTATCCACACTTACTTAGCCTTGCGCGATAGCGAAGTCGAGCGATTCATCGACTTAGTGCGCCGCATTGGTACTGACCCCTTTAAGGAGACCGTCTATGGCACTGCTCATCAAAAACGCCAAACGCGCCGAGAATCTGTGGCAACTGCTTAGTATTGAAAACACGGGCGAAACGCTAGTCCCGGTGCCGTCATTGCCCAGTGGTGATGTGTTGGTGTCTTTGCCGCTATGGCAAGCTGCGCGCGCCGCACTCATCGCGCGTCCGAGTGGGCGCTTGGGCGTGTGCTTAGCGCCAGCGGATGATCCTGCGCAGATTGCTGAGGACTTTGAAGTATTCAGTCTGATTGCAGTAGAGTTTCCGCAATTCACCGACGGCCGTGGCTACTCGATTGGTCGACTCTTGCGCGAGCGCTATGGTTGGCGAGGCGAGTTGCGGGCGATGGGTGATGTGCAGCGCGACCAGCTCTATTATTTGGCGCAATGCGGCTTTGATGCGTTTTTGTTACGCACGACCACTACCCAAGACGAAGACCGTGCTTTGCAAGTGGCGCTAACTGCTGCCGCCGACTTTAGTGAAGCCTACCAGAACTCGGTTGCTCGTCCACAACCACTGTTTCGGCGGCGCCCACTCAATCCCACTGCAGCAGCATGAGCAAGCCCCCTTTGCATCCGCAGCTGCAAACGGAAGGTCAGCCTCAAACACCAGGCACAGTGTATTTGGTGGGCGCGGGACCTGGTGCCGCCGACTTACTAACGCTGCGCGCCTTAAAGCTGTTAGCGCAAGCTGACGTGGTATTTCATGATGCCTTGATCGACCCGGCGATTCTTGACTATGCCCCGCGGGCACAGCGCATTGCCGTGGGTAAGCGCTGTGGTCGGCACTCAACGGCGCAACGCTTTATCAATAAACAACTGATTGCAGCCGCCGCCCGCTATCCCGTAGTGGTACGCCTCAAGGGTGGTGACCCCATGTTATTTGGGCGTGCCCAAGAAGAAATCGCCGCACTTGATGCCGCTGGTGTGCCCTATGCGGTAGTGCCCGGCATTACGGCGGCACTTGCTGCCAGTGCAGAGCTTGGCGTATCTCTCACCCAACGCGGTGTTGCCCGTAATGTGGTGCTCACCACGCCAAGGGTTGGTGTGGACGAACCTGCAGGCGAATGGGCGGCCGGCATTGACGCGGGTAACACTGTGGTGGTGTATATGGGCATGGGCAAAGCGCCCGAAGTGGTCGAGCAACTCTTGGCACGAGGTGTCACCGGTCACACTCCCGTAGTTGTCATTGAAAACGCCACGCTCCCCACGCGCCGCGAGACCTGGTGCACGGTGGCTAGTTTAGTGGCGGTAGCGCAGCAAGCGCTCACCGGGCCAGCCTTAATCATCATTGGCCGGGTGCTCGAACAAGCACGCACGCAGGCGGCTGAACTGGATCAAGCGCATGGGTTGGGCGTGCTTTCGTCTCGCGTGGGCACAACACGCCTCGCCCCGATCCGCAAAACACGCTAAAATTCAGACTTTTAGCGTGTTAATTCGGGTGTCATGCAAATATTCCGCAGCGTTCCAGACGTTGCCAACAGTCCCGTCGCGCTGACCATTGGCAATTTCGACGGGCTACATTTAGGTCATCAGGCCATGCTCTCCAAGCTACGCGCTGCCGCAAAAGCACGTGGCCTGCCGGCGTGCGTGATGACTTTTGAGCCACATCCGCGTGAGTTCTTCGCTCCCGATCAAGCTCCAGCGCGACTCACCAGTCTGCGCGAAAAACTCGAACTACTGGCCGCCCACGGCGTAGACCGCGTTCAACTGTGTCGCTTTAACTTTGCACTAGCCCAAGTCACTGCCCAAGATTTTATCGAGCGCATTTTGGTGCGTGGTCTGGGCGTGCGTTGGCTGCAAGTGGGGGATGATTTTCGCTTTGGTGCGCGGCGCGCTGGTGATCTGGCCTTGTTAAAACGTGCAGGCCTAGAGTTTGATTACACCGTAGAGTCCATGCCCACAGTGTTAGTGGGCGATGAACGCGCCTCGAGCACCGCAGTGCGCACGGCGCTGACTGCCGGTCGCATGACACACGCCCAGCAACTGCTCGGCCGGCGCTACAGCATCAGTGGCAAGGTGGTTCGCGGTGATCAACTGGGGAGACAGCTGGGCTACCCCACCGCCAATATTCATATCCCCGACGCACGTCCGGCGCTGTATGGCATATTTGCCGTGACGCTGACCCGACCCGATGGCAAACCCTTGCAAGGAGTGGCCAGCTTAGGCGTGCGCCCAACCGTCAAAGCACGTGGGGCAGCGCCCGTGTTAGAGGTCTATCTATTTGATTTTAATGAAGATATTTATGGTGAGCGGGTGCATGTCGCGTTTTGGCATAAATTCCGAGACGAGGCCAAATATGTCGACCTCGACACGCTAAAGCAGCAAATCGCTCTTGATGTCAGCGCCGCGCGTGCCTACTTCGCGCAAGTCGCCGCCGATGGCGTGACCGCGTAGACGGTGGGAGCATCTCTCAGGTCACCACACAAACAATCACACACAATCAGACAAATAATCACATCAACAATCGCACAAACAATGAGACCAATAATCACATAAATAATTACAAAACAATCGCATAAGCAATCGCATAAGCAATCCCACAAGCAATCGTTAAACCTAATCGCTAATCCGTAACGCTAAACCGTATACTCCACCAGAATCAGCAAACACTCACCTGACTGAAGTCCCATGACTGAATATAAACAAACCCTCAATCTCCCTGATACGCCATTTCCTATGCGCGGTGATTTAGCTAAGCGCGAACCGACAATGCTCGCGCAATGGCAGGCTCGAGGATGGTACGAACGGATACGCCAAGCCAGTATCGGTCGGCCCCGCTTTGTGTTGCACGATGGCCCACCCTATGCCAATGGCGATATTCACATCGGTCACGCCGTGAATAAAATCCTCAAAGACATTATCGTCAAATCGAAATCGCTCTCGGGTTTTGATGCGCCGTATGTGCCGGGTTGGGATTGTCACGGCATGCCGATTGAAGTGCAGATCGAGAAGCTCCACGGCAAGCATCTACCAGCGGCACAAACCCAGCAACTCTGCCGCGATTATGCCGCTGCGCAAGTTGAGCGTCAGAAGCTAGACTTTCAGCGTTTGGGTGTATTGGGCGAATGGGACAATCCCTATCTCACGATGACACCGGCCACCGAAGCGGCCGAGATTCGCGCCCTTGGGCTGTTGATCGACAAGGGTTTTGTCTACCGTGGTTTGAAGCCCGTGAATTGGTGCTTCGATTGCGGCTCCGCTTTGGCTGAGGCCGAGGTGGAATACGAAGACCGTAAAGATACCACTGTAGATGTGGGCTTTGGCTTTATAGACCGCCAACGCCAGCCACTGGCGCAGGCTTTTGGTCTGGCTACTCTGCCAGAAGGCCCAGGCTATGCAGTGATCTGGACCACAACACCCTGGACGCTACCCGCTAATCAAGCGCTCAATCTGCATCCCGAATTTGAATATCACTTAGTAGCCACTAGCCGCGGCATGCTCATACTGGCTGCCGAGCGCCAAGAATACTGTCTTGCCCGCTATGGTTTAGAAGGCCGCACGCTGGCAGTGTGCCGCGGCGAACAACTCGCAGGCATTGCATTTCAACACCCCTTCTATGACCGCGTCTCACCGGTTTATTTAGGTGACTACGTCACGCTAGACACTGGCACCGGCATTGTGCATTCGGCGCCCGCCTATGGAGTAGAGGACTTTCAATCCTGCCGCCAACATGGCATGGCCGACGATGCCATTCTGACACCGGTATTAGGCGATGGTAAGTATGCCCAATCACTGCCGCTCTTTGGTGGTGAGATGATCTGGAAGGCAAACCCCAAAATTGTGGCGCATCTCGAGGCCTGTGGCGCATTGTTTGCGAGTGAAGCCTATCTGCATAGTTACATGCATTGTTGGCGCCATAAAACACCGATCATTCTGCGAGCGACAAATCAGTGGTTTGCATCTATGGATGGGGTGAAGAGCGGGCATCCGGTGGGCAAGCAGCCTCCCAGCCAGAACACCCCCAGCCTCAGAGACACGGCGCTACGTGCAGTCGATGCCACCACGTTCTATCCGGCGTGGGGTAAGGCGCGCTTACACGGCATGATTGCCAATCGTCCTGATTGGACGCTGTCACGCCAACGCCAATGGGGTGTGCCTATGCCCCTATTTGTGCACAAAGAAACCGGCGCACTCCATCCGCGCACCAGTGAACTGATCGAACAAGTGGCTGCGCGCGTTGCGGTGGGAGGACTAGAAGTATGGCAAGCACTCGATGCAGCCGAATTGCTGGGGGCAGATGCTCAAGACTACGTCAAAATCAAAGACACCTTAGATGTGTGGTTTGACTCAGGCACCACCCACTACACCGTGCTACGCGGCTCACACGCTGCGCAAAGTGCCTATCCGGCTGATCTATACCTTGAAGGCTCAGATCAACATCGCGGATGGTTTCACTCCTCGTTACTCACTGCCGCCATGATTGATGGCCACGCACCGTATAAGGCCTTGCTCACCCACGGCTTTGTGGTCGATGGTCAGGGTCGCAAGATGAGTAAATCCAAAGGCAACGTCATCGCGCCGCAACAGATCATGAATGAATTTGGTGCAGATATTCTGCGCCTATGGGTGGCGAGCACCGATTACTCTGGAGAGTTGTCGATCTCTAAAGAAATTCTCAAGCGCGTGGTTGAATCCTATCGGCGTATTCGTAACACCTTACGCTTTTTACTCGCAAATATTGCGGACTACAACCCGCAACAACACGCCCTACCGGTGGCGCAATGGCTAGAGATTGATCGCTATGCGCTAGTGATGTTGAGCGACTTACAAAGCGCGCTTACGCCAGCCACACCAGGAGATAAACGAAGCGCCTCTGTAGGACATTATGGCGAGTATGAATTTCATCAAGTCGTACAACGACTGCAAGCGTTTTGCTCTGAGGACTTAGGCGGCTTTTACTTAGATATTTTAAAAGACCGGCTCTATACCGCGCCCGAGAATTCACTGGCACGGCGCTCAGCACAAAATGCCTTATACACCATGACCCACGCACTGACTCGACTGATGGCGCCTATTTTATCGTTCACTGCTGAAGAAGTATGGAGCTTGTTGTCGGATCAATCAGATAGCGTGTTTGAGCATACCTGGTTACCCATTACCGAGCCTGCAGATGCCGCGCAGTTGCGCGAGCGCTGGGGCGAGCTGCGTCATATCCGTGGTGAAGTCATGCGCCAACTCGAAGCGCTGCGTACGGCTGGCAAAATTGGGTCTTCATTGGCGGCCGAACTCGATGTGTATGCCGCAGGTGACGCTCTACAGCGCCTACAACATGTCGCTGATGATTTGCGCTTTGTGTTTATTACCTCGCGTGCCACCGTGCATGCCTCAGCGGCCCCGGCTGATGCGCAAGCGACAACACTGCCCAATGTGTGGGTGCAAGTGAACCCGAGCAGTCACACCAAGTGCGAGCGGTGCTGGCATTATCGGGCCGATGTTGGTAGCAATAGTGACCACCCGCAGTTATGTGGCAGATGCCACGCCAACCTCTATGGCGCGGGTGAGATCCGTCACCACGCATGAGTATGCAGCTAAATTCGTTTAGTCAGGTGTTGAGAAAGCCACTACATTGGTATGGGGTTGCGGTGGTCATTGTAGTGCTTGATCAGCTCAGTAAGGCTTGGGCCGTAGCACAACTCTCAGCGCAACTACCGCTGGTGGTGAACGCCCACTTTAATTTGGTGTTGGCCTATAACACGGGTGCGGCTTTTAGTGTGTTAGCCGATGCGGGGGGGTGGCAGCGCCATCTATTAAGCGGCTTGGCAATTGCAGCTGCAGTATGGTTGGTGGTGATGATCTACCAACAACCCCAACAACGTCTGTTGTGTTGGGGCTTGAGTAGTATTTTAGGGGGTGCGGTGGGTAATGTGATCGATCGCATACGGATCGGTGCAGTAGTAGATTTTTTAGATGTACATGCGTACGGTTGGCATTGGCCCGCATTTAATATTGCAGACAGTGCAATCTGTGTGGGGGCGGGTTTATTGATTATCGATAGCTTGCGGCGTCAAGATAAATCACCTGGTTGACTGACTGAGTTGGCTTACTGAGTGAGCTTGCCGAGTTGGCTGGGTGCGTTGGCTGAGTGAGCAGAATGAGTGAGCTGATTCAGTGAGTTGACTGACGTGGTTGATTGACTTCATTAACCTATTGAATTGACGCGTGCAGATTATTCATTGAGTTGATTCCATAATTTGATTGAATAATTTGATTGAATAATTTGATTCAATGAGAAGATTCACTGCCAGCATGATCACCGCTACATGATTTTGATTTGATTCTAATTAGGGGGCATGAAAATGACTACAGTAACAAAAACGCGGCGCGTCGTGCTGGCTAATCCCCGTGGATTTTGCGCGGGCGTGGTGCGCGCGATTGATATTGTTGAGCGCGCCTTGCGTCAATTTGGCGCCCCGATCTACGTGCGTCATGAAATTGTGCATAACCAATTTGTAGTCAATGATCTGCGCAATAAAGGGGCAATTTTTATTAACGAGCTTACCGATGCACCCACCGGGGCAGTGGTGATTTTTAGCGCACATGGAGTATCGCAAGCGGTGCGACTACAAGCAGCCGCGTTGGGGCAGCGGGTCTTCGATGCCACATGTCCATTGGTGACCAAGGTGCATGTAGAAGTTGTCAAAATGTGCGAGCGCGGATATGAAGTAGTGATGATTGGTCATCGTGGTCATCCTGAAGTGCAAGGCACCATGGGGCAAGTGTCTGGAGGCCTATATTTAGTCGAGACTATTGACGACATCGCAACCTTGAAAGTGCAAGACCCTACGCGCCTCGCTTATGTCACCCAAACCACGTTGTCGGTGGATGATACTTCGCGGATTATCAGCGCCTTACGTGCCCGCTTCCCGCAGATTGTAGGCCCAAAGAAAGACGACATTTGTTACGCCACCCAAAACCGCCAAGATGCCGTGAGCGCATTGGCGGCTGAGTGCGATGTGGTGTTGGTGGTCGGCGCGCAGAACAGTTCTAACTCGAATCGCTTGCGTGAGCTGGCGAATCAACTCGGGGTTAATGCGTACTTGATTAATGATGCCAACGAGATAGATACCGCTTGGTTAGACGGCAAGCACAGCATTGGTGTGACCGCTGGCGCCTCTGCCCCTGATATCTTGGTCGATGGGGTGCTGGTGCGCTTACAGCAACTGGGTATCACGCGAGTGGATCAACTCACGGGTGCAGAGGAAAACATTATGTTTCAAGTGCCCAAAGAGCTCACGGGTATTGCGCAAACGATGTAGACCGATGTAGGCGACATAGAAATTAAAAAAGAATAAACGTCACGGACTACATGAATTATATGAGCGGTGCTTGGCGCCTAGGGATTCATGGACTGCTGGGCAATCATCACCAGGTGCTCATAGCGGTTTGAGCAATGTCAATGTTACCGTATTTTTTGCCAACTAAATGCTTTAATTAGGATGTCGTTTTTATGTAAGCCAATCTGAGTATACGAGATGGTATTGTTAGGACCTGATACGCGAACCGTAACTCGATAATCTGTTGTCATTATCATGCTACCATTAAGGTCTGAGTAAATACAGCGCTGTGTGGGAGCTATATTCTCATAAGGGCTTTTGTCTTTCTCTAAACATAGGCGCTCAATCACGTAGTGTACACCCACATCAGCGGGTGTTCCACTGACTTTGAACCCCTTTTTACAGTCGTCGCTGCCGCCTTCCCATTTAAAAGCAGGATCCGACATCGGATCAATTTTAGAAGAGTGGTAGCCCTTGCTACAATCAGTATTATAGAGGGTGGTATCTATCGTACTGGCAAGCCATGCACGCGCTTTCTCTATCCCGAGATTGGTTTGCGCGTCTACGTATTGACCTATTGCGATATTTTTAGAGAGCATGATTTGGTCTTGCATGCTACGCCACACAGTGAGTGCGGTAAACGCCATCACCATGAGTGCAAATAAGCTCACCATCAATACGATACCGTGCTGCCTTGAGGCGGGTGAGTGGGCTTTAGAGAGGGGGTTGTGTGTGAGACTGCCCGATGGTAAGTGGGTGCGCTGGCGCCTGTGGAATGCGCGTGCGGGCTGCTGTGAAAAGGTCTGTGGTTGGTTGAGCATTGAATACTTAGGCATGGGTTATCTAGACAGTGATTGATTAATCTTGACCTAACACCACATTGCGTAGCAAATAAATTCGTTGGTATGTACGGTAGCGATAGTGTTTCCAATCCTTAGTCGGGTCTACATGGTTACCGGAACCATCGGTGCCATCTAAGTGTTGCATCGTAAAATCGCCGCCAGCCCAACTGTAGGTGGTGCTGTCTGCCGTTTTTTCGTAATTGGAATTGCGCACCAGTAAGCCAACGCGAATCGCAACAACATTCGCCCACGTCGGGGTGGTGCTGCCGTTCTGCCATGCATCGACTGTGGTGTCGGCGTCGGTATCTACACCATATTCAACTTTAAAGCCAACGGTGTTGCGGTCGCGATAAATTTCAGTGGGTGTTGCCGGTGTGCCAGTTTTGGTGTGGTTGGTAACATAAAGACCATCTTTATCGACTTGCCAGGTCGTTGAGAACGGTTGCTGGCTGAGTTTCCCTGCTTTGGCTGTTGAGCCCATATGATAGAGGCGGCCGCTGAAAGAAACTGTATTGTCGAGGGTGACCGTGTCGGTAGGACTGCCATCATGGGCGAACGTATGAGATGAAACTGATCTCACTTGATATAACTTTCCGCAATTATCAGTACTAAAATACGATATTAATAATAATAGATCACCAGTGGTAATGCCGTAGTTGGTACCAAGTAGAATCTGATTGGTTGGCAATCCCAGCTTGTCTGTCCCTACGAATTGTCTGGAAACAGGGTAGTCGAACCCCGAAGCCATAAGTTGTAGGGTGTCATTACTGGAGCCCGAGGTAATGCTGGCGGGTGCAAATATAGTGGGTAGGGCTGTGTCTGTATTATTTGTAATAGTACAGCCGTAGCGGTCGGTCGCAGTGCTACCAAAGCCGGTAAGCCCAAAGCCTGCGCGATTGATCTGTTCTTCTAGCATGTAGAGGGTCATTTTTGCCGAGGTGTCGGCATCGGTAGCGCCCGCGGCAAACGACACAGTGCGACTGGAGTTCGCCATGGTTTGGTAGATCACACCAATACAAAGCACTGCAATACTCATGCCAACGATTAACTCGACCAAGCTAAACCCCGATGCGCGTGTGCCCAGGTAATCGCGTGTGCGTGTTGGGTTACGTCTGGGTGTAGTGGTTTTAGTAGACATAGGCGGTGCGTGTGGTGATTTGATTTTGATTATCTTTGGGGGTTTTCCAGCACAAGCGTACGGTGACTAGATTATTGGTGGTGTCGATAGTGACTTGAGCTGTAGAGTTGCTAGCGCCAGGCAATGATGACGTGTAATTAGTCAGCCATGTAGTTCTAAGAGTGTCGCTAAATGTGGTAGCGGGGCTTGTAATGAAATCACCGCTGTAATTGCAGTCACTAGTTTTTTTTGGATTGTAAGAGAATTTTTCTAGGCTTTTAGGGAACCCGCTAATTGTCACAACCCCGCCTGTGCGGGCGACTGAGATTTGCACGATGTCTAGATAATCTTGAGCAAGATCGAGTGCGCGCGTTTGTAATTCATCATGGGCGAGGGTGGTGATCGCTTTGGCTTGTAAGCCCACAATCGCAAGCAAACCAAACGAAAACACCACAATCGCGATCACAGACTCTAGTAGCACCGCGCCACAATGGCGGTCGCGCGCGCGTGCGTTAGGGCCGGAGCGCGCCCTAGATTGGCTGCGGGTGTTATTGGGTATGGGGTGAGCAGTCATGGTTATTTGATCTGTGAGATGGTGCCATTGACTGCGACTTGCACTTGGATGCAGGGGTTATTTAATACTGCGCAGTCGATACCGCTATAGCCGATGGTAATGATTTGGGTTGCGCCAGCTTCATTAGTGCCGAAGCGGGTGAATGTGATTTGGCTACTATCTGCTGTAAAGCGCACATCTCGATCGATAGGTGTGATGGTGTCGGTTAAGGTATAGGAGGTGCCATTTTCGTAATCGATGTAACGAAATGGGCCGCTCGTGTTAAGGTTAGGATCCGTTTTCGTTGCGTCACTCATGGTGTATGTGCTGCTGCCAGAAAACGAATACCGCGCTTTGGAATTGTGAATAATCGCAGTCATGCGGGTGTGCCGTAGGTCGGCTTCTATGGCGGCAGCGGCGTCACGGATCGCGCTATTTTTTTGAAAGTCATTGAAATGCGGTTTACCATAAACGATTAACGAGGCAAACACCGCCATGGCGATCATAATCTCGAGCATGCTAAACCCAAGCGCACCCGATGCTGGGTGATTGTGATGCTGGTGAAGGCGGTGAGCATTTAAGGACATGGCTTGTGATGGCAATAGGGTTGTGATGGCAATAGGTTGTAGGTAAAAAGCGCTGATCGTGAATATGGGTTGGAACTGCAATTTAAAATAAAAATCAAAACATATAAAAATAATGATTTTAAAAATAAAATTAAATAAAATAAAATAAAATAAAATTAAAAAATTAAATCATTCAGTCATGCACCACAACAGAATTTCAGCAACAGCGGCTCATGAGGATTCTGATCCAGAAAATAGTCACGTGGTCGAAGTACACTCACCAGGTTTAGTCAACACCCAACAGGGAAAGTGTTTGCTCCCTAGGGTTTCCCAATTGGTGGGTACGCCGTAGGTGGTGCGCTGATTCAATTGATTGACTCTGAATTCAAAATCATTCATGTTGCGATCTTTGCGGCCGATGGCAGTGAGCGTGTAAGTTGCGGCATCTGCCGTGCACTTATAGGCAAAGTTACTACTAGCCGCATAATAGTCTTTAACGTCTCCGCTGACGATATTATCGGTCACAGTGATCGGGCTTGTGAGTAACTTTGTACACATGTCAGTGTACTTGTGATTCACTTGAAAATATTGTTCGGCACGGGCTTGATGCTCGCTCAGCTCGGCATGCGCTTCCGCCAGTATGCTTTTTTCAATATATTGATTATATTGGGCTGAACCCACCGCCATTAAAATGCCAATAATAGCCAATACACTAACTAGCTCGACTATGCTGAGACCGCGCGCTAGATGAGGACTATAGGGGTGTGGTTTTAGGTGTGTCATCGCATGACCCTTAGCGTCAAGTGTGTAGGAGTGGTGATTTGTTGATGATGTGATGCAATACATGGTATGAATTAACTGCCTGTGCCTGCGCAAGTTTTTTGATATTTACTGGTTGGCCAGCAGGTTAGCGCAACTTTGTTTTCATCAGGGGCCCAGCCAATTACTTCACCGTGAGAAAAACTCGGGCCTGTGTTGCTAATATGTATCGAAACTGTATTAGATTGGTCTTTTGAAGGATCGGCATCCTTAGAAAAAACAGTATCTTTTTTTCCTCTAACGATGAGTAGATAGTCTGATTTTGTAAACAAAGCGTCATTACATTGAGGCGACCAATCTTTATTTCCAGTGAATGTAACGACCGAACATCCGCCCACGTAAGTATTTTTTTGTTGATAATAATCTTCTATGAGCAGTGATTGGTCAGTGAGTATTTTTTGCGCAGCATGGATGCTCGATTTGATGATGTAGTCGTTATATTGAGGCACGGCAATGCTGGTAATTATGCCAATAACGGCGAGCACGACAACTAATTCGACTAAGCTTAGGCCGCGTTGCAGGGCTGTTGATTTGAGGGGCAATGATTTAGGGGTGACAGTCATGGCTGAGGGTGTCTTTGGTTTAAGTGGTGGTAGGGTGTGCATATTTATTGTAAGGTTGGTTAACTTCCCGTGCATTTGGTTTGATTTTTTTGAGTTGGCCAGCAACCTGCAAATGCTGTTATGCCATTTTGAGTCGAGGTTCCCATCCAACCTATAGAATAACCATTAAAAGCACGCTCGGAGTTATTCTTTATTCCAATATCTACCGGATTGCCGCCACTACTATCTTTGAGTGCTGGAGAAGTGCCAATTGCTCTTAATTCAAAGTCAGTGGAGCTTGATGGGTTGCAAGAAATCTGCCAGTCAGCTGTTGAAAGTTTTGTAAGGACTGCTTTGCCTACGGTAGCGCTACACACACTCGCATTAAGATATGTGCCGTTATCAGCAAAATAATTAGCTAGCACTTTAGATTGGCCTGTCAAGATTTCATACGCCGTCATGACTTTGCTACGGGTAATGTATTCAGAATACATGGGCACTGAGATGCTGGTGAGCACGCCAATAATGGCGAGCACGGCGACTAA
>Ga0114971_10000720_pt1 | contig 22298 bp, 17 predicted proteins | sample M_140625_MF_Meta_FD_87320 | JGI IMG/M metagenome (GOLD analysis project Ga0114971, IMG submission 87320) | Freshwater microbial communities from Lake Montjoie, Canada to study carbon cycling - M_140625_MF_MetaG | ecosystem: Environmental > Aquatic > Freshwater > Lake | place: Lake Montjoie...
GACGATTTTCCCGATCCAGTTTTTCCTACTAAAAATACAAACTCTCCAATACTTACGTCTAAGGAAATAGATTGCAACACAGGAATTCTTCCCTGGTAAATTGTAGCATGATTAATTGATATTGGCAATTCCACAGAGCAAAACTATAAAAATCTATTTAATAAGCGAATGAAACATATTCACACTCAGCAAATAGTCCAATTCGATGGAAAATCAACTTTTAAACCACTGAATAGGCTCCTTGCCCATTTTACGGAGAAGTTTGTTTGCCTTTTTGAAGTGGTTGTTGCCGAAAAATCCTTTGTGCGCAGATAAAGGACTAGGATGGACAGAGCTCAAAATGATATGCTTGGTTTCATCAATGCATTGAATCATTTGATTGGCATTGTTCCCCCAAAGCATGAAAATGATCTTTTTATGTTCTTCCGATAATTTCCCAACACAAAAATTAGTAAAGTTTTGCCATCCAATTCCTTGATGCGACAAAGGCAGATCTTTTTCAACAGTGAGAATGGTATTCAACAATAGAACGCCTTGTTCTGCCCAAAACTGAATATCGCCAGATGTAAAAGGTTCACAATCAAACTCAGTTTCAATTTCCTTGAAAATATTTTTTAGCGATGGTGGAATTTTAACTCCCTCATTTACTGAAAACGCCAAACCATTTGCTTCGCCAGTTCCGTGATAAGGATCTTGACCAATGATTACAACTTTTACATCATTGAAATCACACAATTCAAGGGCTTTTAAAATATCATTCTGTGAAGGATAGATAACGGTACCTTCCTTAACCTTTTGATTTAAAATATTATGAATTCTTTTCAACCCACTTAACTGGTGGGCATTTCTCAATATTTTATACCAAGCTTTTTCTTCTGATAAGCCAAACATATTAAGTTAGTAAATCCTCCAATTCTTCAATATCTAGATTGGTCAATACCACATCTTCGTCTGGAATAATGCTTTCTGCCAATCGTGTTTTCTTCATTTGTAATGCCAAAATCTTTTCTTCTATGGTGTTTTTTGTAATAAACTTATAACTCATCACCGTTTTGTTTTGACCAATTCTATGTGCTCTATCTTCAGCCTGCTTCATGGTAAAAGGATTCCACCATGGATCTGCCAAAAATACATAATCTGCCGCTGTTAAATTGATTCCACTATTTCCAGCCCTCAAACTCAATAAGAATATTTTAATTTCAGGGGTATTTTGGAACAAATCAATTTGATGTGCTCTTTCTTTTTCATCCATTGAACCATCCAAATAACAATATTGGATTTTCGATTCTTTCAACAATTCAGCAATATTTTTGAGGTACCCTACAAATTGAGAGAACAACAATATTTTATGTCCATTCTCAATTGCACGAATTAACATCCTTGAAATCTCATCATCCTTACCACTACCCCCTTCGTAATTCTCATCCTTCAAACTCGGATTCAAAGCAAGTTGACGTAAATGCATCAATCCGTTGAATATTTTCAACCTCGATTTGCTAATTCCAACTTGATTTACATGATTCAAAATCTCATTCCTATATTGACTTTTGACTTTCTCATATAACTCTTCTTGTGCTGGACTCATTTCACAATAGTGAATTTTTTCAACTTTTGGAGGAAGTTCCTTCACCACTTGACTCTTTGTTCTTCTGAGTACAAATGGATCAATGAATTTCCTTAACTCTTCTGCTTTTTTTGCATTTGAAGACTTTTCAATTGGTTTAATAAATTGGTTTTCAAAAAATGAATAAGAACCCAATAAACCAGGATTCAAGAAATTCATTTGACTCCAAATATCCAATAATGTATTTTCAATTGGAGTACCGGTCAAGGCAATCCTATTGCGTGCATTTAATTTGAGTAAGTTTCTGGCTGTTAATGAACTTGGATTCTTAATTGCCTGACTTTCATCGAGAACAACACAACGATATTCAAAACATTTCAGAATTTCGATATCATTTCTCATGGTTCCGTAACTCATGATAACCAAATCCATATCTGCAAATTCACTGATTAACTTGTGTCTATGAATTCCATTGTATTTCATCACTTTCAAGGTTGGGCAAAATTTATTTGCCTCTGATTGCCAGTTGTATAAAAGCGATTTAGGACAAATTACCAAGGTTGGACCTTGGTAGAATTGATTTGGAGGGATAATAGAAGTGCCATTTAATACTTTCTCAACCTCTTCAAACGCCATATGACGATGAACAGTGGTTGGATGGTATTCATGATTGATCATGGATTGAATAACGGCAAGGGTTTGAATGGTTTTACCCAAACCCATATCATCGGCCAATAACGCACCCAGTTTGTTTTCAAGTAAAAATTTAATCCAATTATATCCTTCTTTTTGGTATTCTCTTAAATCCGCGACAAAATTTGACGGCAAGTCATAATCCGGCAGGTCGGTAGATAATATCTCGTTCCATTTTGATTTAGGCAGCTCTTCTTCAAACAAATCTTGAAGATCATCTAATAAACCAACATGAATGTTTTTTAATCGAAGTGTTTTATCATCAAAATCAGCCAAATTCACAATTTGAGAAAATCTTGCAAACCATTCATCCGGCAATATTGCAATACTGCCGTCAGGCAATACAAATTCTTTTTTCTTTTGAAGGATATTGTTTTTCAATCGGCTAAACGGAATTTCAAAATCACCAAATTTCACAACGGCCATTACGTCAAACCAATCTTCAAATTGATTGACCTTGATTTTTAATTCAATTTTACCTAAGTAATAATTCACCTCGGTAAAATCTTGTTCTACTTTAAATCCTTTGCGTTGTAAATCTTCTGTATGTTCGTTAATCCATTGAATTAAAGAATATGCGGTATCTTCCAATGGAACACTGAACAAACTACCTTCATTAGCTTCCAATCCCAATTCATTCAAAATTGATATTTTTTCGTTTTCAATCTGATAAGATCTACGAATTCTATGGAAAGTAAATTTACCGTCTTTTTCTTCCAATGAAACGTTCACACGTTTGTTTACATGATAAGGAAACAACCAACTGCCATATTTAAAATAAAGCACAATATGACTGTCTTTATCCCAAACTTTCGACAACCTCAAAACAGGTTGCACGTCTAACTGTTCGGTTACAATATCAAATCCTACTGCATATACATCGTGATTTTCCAATAAAGGAAGTACGAATTTTTGCATATAAACAGCTTCTTGAGCCGGCTCAATATGGATAAACTTTTTACTTAAAAATGGTTTGATTTTTTGACCGTCTACCCTGTCGTTAAAAAACAATAATTTGGTATCCGTAAGCATCCACGCTGGTTTATTAACCAACATAACGCTTTCATTTTCAAAAAACCTAACTTTTTCATCTTGGTGTTTCACGGTAGCAAAATAATTCATACCCTCTTCGTCCCTTCTAAAATGAAACAACACCGACGCTGGTTCATTGACAAACGAAATTGGCGAACCCATTGGTTCTCCCGTTACACTTGACCAATAAATCTGATAATCCTTTACAATATTTAAAATATGAACAAGTTGACGCTCAATAAAAGCGCGAACTTGAATTTTCATTTCAGGTGTAAATTGTTTTAACAAGAAATCCACAGGACGTAATTTTTTAGTACCAGTATAAAATTTGGCCATGATTGACTCAACTTCAAAGGTTTCTATCAATTGAACTGCGGCATTTTGCCTTTCATCTAACCTAAAATAATCGCTATTCTTTTCTCTAATTCTCTGATATGTCAGAGACGGTTTTCCATTTTCAAGCAGTTGGACTGCATTTGCTTCAATGACAACTCCAAAATGAGCGTGTTTTACAAAGGTAAATACTACTTCGAATTGTTTTGAATTGATTACTTCCATCTTGCTTTTTCTACAAATAAACTTGCAAGTTATAGCAGATAAATCAAACTATTGACCTTTTTTTGTAAATAGTATCACTATTACGTAAATATTATGGAAAATACACCAAATATGACCTATTCAGGGCTTTCAATCCCCCAAAAATATGAACATCTCCATACTTTTTGGAATGGAATTGCTGACGATCAAGTTGATTGGGTTGCCAATCTGAGCAATGCCTCTGCCTTGATGAAAGAAATTTTCAATTGGTGGTGGGTCGGATTTTATCGTGTTCAAAACAATATGTTAATATTAGGACCATTTCAGGGTCCTTCCGCTTGTACAAAAATCGACTTTGGAAAAGGCGTTTGTGGAAGCTGCTGGAAAAACGAATCTACCATTTTGGTACCAAATGTTCATGAATTTGAGGGACATATTGCGTGCAGCAGTGTATCAAACAGTGAAATAGTAATTCCTATCTTCAAAGACAATAAAATTTGGGGCGTTTTGGACGTAGACAGCGAACATTTGAACCATTTCAATGACATAGACAAAATTGAATTGGAAAAATTTTGCCACTCAATTTCAGTGTTTTTATAATTTGATTTAATAAAGAAATACTTCGAATTCCTTTTTTTTTTGCATCTTTGGAAAAATTAATTTTTGAGAATGAATACACTTAAAACCAAGAAGAATATTATTCTGCTCATCATTGTAGCCTCTTTGGGCTATTTTGTTGACATATATGATTTGATACTTTTTAATATCATTAAAAAAGAAAGTCTCGAATCTTTACATATTGATTACAACACTTATGAAACTGTTTTATTCCGTTGGCAAATGGCCGGAATGCTCATTGGTGGAATTCTTTGGGGCGTTTGGGGCGATAAAAAAGGAAGGGTTTCTGTATTATTTGGAAGTATCTTAATATATTCTGTTGCCAATATTGCCAATGCCTTTGTAGAGTCTTTATGGGCTTATAAAATGTGGCGTTTAATTGCAGGACTAGGTTTGGCTGGTGAACTTGGTGCAGCAATTACCCTGGTTGCTGAATTGATGCCTCAAAAGAAAAGAGGATTAGGTACCATGATCATTGTAACCTTTGGTGCCTTGGGGGCTGTTGCAGCTTTCTTGGTTTCAAAAAATGGTCAATTTATCGGAGATTTTATATCTGGAATCATCCACAAACCAGTTGCAAATTGGCAAGTGGCTTATATTGTTGGAGGGACATTGGGACTTCTACTCTTGGGGCTAAGAGCAAGTACTTTCGAAAGTGGTCTATTTGAACAAGCCAAAGAACACGATGTTGAACGTGGCAATTTCTTTAGTCTTTTCAAAGAAAAGAAAACCTTTGTAAAATACTTGGCCTGCATTGTAATTGGCTTACCCGTTTGGTTTGTTGTAGGTGTGTTGATAGCCTTGGCTCACCGATTTTTGCCTGAAATCACCGGAAACACAGATATCTTGAAAGTTTTACCAACCAAGGAAATGGTACTTTGGAGCTATGTAGGTCTTTCAATCGGTGATTTAACGAGTGGTACACTATCACAAATTTTTAAAAGCCGTAAAAAAGTTATGTTCTCAAATATCATTGGGATAATTATTATGACGACGATTTATTTGTATGGACCAGTGGGTTCTGCAAATTATTATCGCTTTATAGCAGTAATGTTGGGCGCAGTAACCGGTTATTGGGCTTTGTTTGTTACAAACGCCAGTGAACAGTTTGGAACAAATATTAGAAGTACTGTCGCTGCAACCGTGCCTAATTTTGTAAGAGGTGGAGTTCTTTTAATCACCTCAGGATTCGAAATATTAGAGAATCAAACACATTCTGCAAGTATTTCTGCACTTATTATCGGATTAATTTGTGTTTCTCTTGCTATTTGGGGAACTTTGCACATAGAAGAATCCTTTCATAAGGATTTGAACTATTACGAAAAATAACTCCCATTGAATTCAAATTATAAACTTTCGTTCATCGAAAAAATTGTTTTAGCCATTTTGGAGGACTCTCCTAAAGGCGCATTAAATACCCAACGCGTTTTTAACAGAATACCAATTGATGCTAAAATAGATAAAGAATCTGTTTACCAGGCTCTCCTATCCCTCACTCAAAAAAAACTCATCAATCAACCTTCTAAAGGTCAATTTGCATTTGTAAAACCATCGCAAACACTACAAGGAAAATTAATTGCAAGCAACAAAGGTGAATATTATGTGGTACTAGATGATGGTCTATCCTATTTTATTCCAACAGTTTATATCAAGCAATTATTACCTGAAGATCGGGTTGAATGTGAATACAAAGTAAAAGGCAAACGGGTTGACATTGTTTATGTTAGGTTAATCGACAGAAAACCAACCAAAGTTGTGGGTTACTTAGACGTTTTTGAAAAAAATGCCTATTTACTTACTTCAAAAGCAGGTTTTAAAGACATTAAAATCAAAGGTGAAGTTGATCCAAAATTAGATGGACAAAAAGCCATTGTTGAAGTATATGATTTCCCTCCAAATACAAAATATCCAATAGGTAGAATTTTAGAAGTATTTGGAACACCAGGGAATAATGAAACCGAAATGCATGCCATTGTGGGTGAATTCGGTTTCAAAACGATATTTCCTAAGGATGTTTTGGAGGAAACCGAAGCCATTGAAGAAGCCATTTCAAACAATGAAATAAAATCGAGAAAGGATTTTAGAGACGTAACCACCTTTACCATTGACCCTGCTGACGCAAAAGACTTTGACGATGCCATTTCTTACCGAGAACTAGAAAACGGACATGTTAAAATTGGTGTGCACATTGCCGATGTTTCGCATTATGTAAAAGTTGGAAGTCCGTTAGATAGAGAGGCATTTGAAAGAGGAACATCTGTTTATTTGGTAGACAGAACCATTCCAATGTTGCCTGAGAAATTATCGAACAACCTTTGCTCATTGCGTCCTAACGAAAATAGATTGGCCTTTTCCGTTGAATTTGAATTGAATGCGCAATTTCAAATAGTAAACAAATGGATTGGCAAAACCATCATTCATAGTAACCGCAGATTTTCATACGAAGAAGCCCAAGATATTATTGTTGCCGAAACTGGACAATACGCGCATGAATTGGTTACCCTGAACAATATATCTAAAATTTACGAAAAAGATAGATTTGAAGATGGTGCTTTGAAATTTGAATCGAAAGAACTCAGATTCAAATTAACAGAAAGTGGCGAACCTATTGAAGTTTATGAAAAAACTAGGTTCGATGCGCACAAAATGATTGAGACATACATGCTGTTGGCTAATAAAGCAATAGCAGAACATGTTTACAAGTTGAAAATTCCAAACTTGCCTTTCATTTACAGAACGCACGACAATCCACCACAAGAAAAATTAATTGAGTTTGCTAAATTTTGCAAAATCATGGGCTATCCAATTCAAATTGACAATGAGAAAGTAATGAGAAAATCGTTCAATTCATTGTTGGAAAGAGCCGAGAATAAACCAGAATTATCAGTACTTCAACAAATGGCAATCAGAACGATGGCTAAAGCGGTTTATACTGCTTATAAAACGTCGCATTTTGGATTGGCATTTGAATATTATACCCATTTCACATCTCCTATTCGCCGATATCCAGATTTATTGGCACATAGAATGCTTTTCGAATATTTGAATAATACGCCATCGCCATATAACGAAGAAACCATTGAAAGCTTTGCAAAGCACTCTTCTTTGATGGAACAAAAAGCTGCCGAAGCCGAAAGAGCAAGTGTGAAATATAAAATGGCAGAACTTATGAAAAAACACGAAGGTGAAATTTTCGAAGCTAGAATTTCAGGGATCACTGAATGGGGAATTTATGCAACCATTTTAGATTTGCATGCTGAGGGACTCATTAAAGTGAGTGAAATTAAATTTGACCGATTCTATTACGTTGAAGACGAACGAAAATTAATGGGCAAAAGAACCAAAAGATCTTTCCACATGGGAGACATCATCACCATCAAAGTGAAATCAGCGAACCCTATTGCCAGACAAATAGATTTTTATTTATACGAATAATGAATACAATTGAAAAACTTCAAAACGATTATAATCAATTCTTAAACGAAAATTCTTTTAAGGGATCTCCCGACAACCTTTACAATCCAATGAATTACATCATGGCATTGGGTGGAAAACGCGTAAGACCATTGTTGTCTATGATTGGGAATCAATTGGCAAATGGCGATGCCCAACAAGGAATTTATATTGGCCATATAATGGAGGTATTTCATAATTTCAGTTTGGTACATGACGACATTATGGATAAAGCCGATTCAAGGCGTGGAAAGCCAACAGTACATAAGAAATGGGATGAACCTACGGCAATCTTAAGTGGCGACAATATGTTGGTTAAAGCATATGAATTGCTAATTAACTATACTGGGCCAAACAAGGATGGGATTTTGAAAACCTTTACCAAAACAGCTGCAGAAGTTTGTGAAGGACAACAAAATGATATGGATTTTGAAAGTCGCAATGATGTTGATGTTGATTCTTATTTGCACATGATTCAAAATAAAACTGCTGTTTTATTGGGATGTAGCATCAAATGTGGTGCACTTTCTGGAAACTGCAATGAACAAACCAGCAATGAATTGTACGATTTCGCAATCAACATGGGTATGGCTTTTCAGTTAATGGATGATTACCTAGATACTTTCGGCAATTCAGACAATACCGGCAAAATTAAAGGTGGTGATATTTTACAAGGAAAGAAAACGTGGTTATTTTTAAATTCTCAATATGCTGATCAACCAAAACACTTAGAATTATTTCAAATGGAAAATAGCTCATCTAAGGTGGATGCAATTATAGCCCATTGGCAGGAAATTGAAATTGATAAAAAGTGTATTCAACTGATTGAAGATTACAATAAAAAAGCGCACTTGAATTTAGAACACATTGAAAAAAGTGGATTAAACACAAATTTATTGATTGAGCTACTGAACTATTTGAGCGAAAGGCAGAATTAATGCAATACCATTACGGTTCCTGTTTTTTGATAGCGTTTATCGTTCCAGCCATCAAAATTCAATAACCAAGCGTATACACCATCTTGAACTTGTATTCCATTGATGGTTCCATCCCACTGCTTCTTTTTATCAAAAGATTCCCAAATTTTCTGACCCCAACGGTCGTAAACTTTCATTGAATATCCTTTCACAAAAATTGGAACAGTTCCCCAAACTTCATTTAATTTATCGTTGTTCACCGTAAATGCATTCGGCACCCAAACCTCTGGTGGCTGATATAAATAGACCCAGTTACTTTCAGTAATTCCTTTGTAATAGATTCCTTTTGTTGGAGCTTCGTATCCTATGGCTCGATACCAATACCCTCCCCAATCATAATCCAACTTATCATCTTTGTATAAACGATTGCTCTGAATTACCATTGATTTAAATGTTTCAACGTCATTTTTCCTTTGTAAATCCCAAACACTCACCCCAGAATCCCAACCCACATAATCTGCCCATTTCAAATTAAAATAATAATCTGGCTCCTCAACCGAAGTTCCACTGATAATTACATTACATCCTTTGTTACTTGGTTTGCTGATATGTCCACACTTATCAACCACAACCACTTGATAACAAAATGCTTGTTTATCTACATTAAAGCTAGAATCTGATAGTGTGGTGTCTTTTATTACAAATTCAGGAACAGAACCAATCGAACCCGTAATTGGAAACTTATAAATTTCAAATTCCTTGAATTTAGGCTCAGCACTCATAACCCATTTTACGTCAACTCTACGATCTTCAAATACACTTGCCGATATCAAATGTACAGGTTCAATTGAATTATTCAATTCTCTAACTGTACAAAATACATTGATTGGCTGAACCCGCGTATCACAAATATTCACACCAATCATTCCAAAGCAATAATTATTCACTTGCGGATTAACAACATTGTTATCAATGAACTCACCTGCCAAATTATTGAATATGGTATCAATAATTTGTTTGGATCCATCTGGATTGGTTCTTTCAATTAAAAAGTATTTAAAAAAATTAGTGGGAACCGTAGTTGCTGGCCATGAAATTTTCATTTGTTTGGTAACCCTATCATAGCTTACACAAATTGCATCGGGTGGAATTACTTTTGGTGGTTCTTCAATTAAAATTGAAATTGTGGCGTAAGTAGTATCTGACTTTGGGCAACCACAATCGTAAATCATTACCTGAAGCTTAATTGTATCCTTTGAAAAACTTCCACAGGTAGTTTGCCATTTCAATTTTAACTGCGCCCTGTTTATTCCCATTATGGTTGTAACAGTTGCCGTATCCGTAAATTTCATGGCACCTTTCTTCAACCATTTAACTTTCAAATTCACCGTGTCAAACACATCTGCATCGCGTGCAAACTTTTGAATATCTATCAATTCAGTAGCCGTAACTTTAATAAAAGTATCAGACATCCAAGGTTTTTTATTCAAGTTTTCAAAGTCAATTTTAAACAATGCATTGTTACAATTTCGGCTATTCATTGTTGTACTAAATGCGGTTGGTGTTACTGGAAATAATCCGTTTTGACGGCAACCCGCACAAACAGACTGATAAATAATACCCTTTTTATCAAATCTACTGGTTCCACCATCAACATGTTCTTCTGCTTTTTTAGAACCTGTACTCACCCCTCCAAAAAAAGTACCGAATGCCAAATTATACATGTTTTTAGAAAACACCGCAATATAAAAATCACTCCCGTCTGTAGTCTTTTGCAGAGCGTCGTTCGTGGTTTGAAGATTTCTTGTATTTCCCTTATTTCGGTGAATTTTAGAAGCTCCTGTGTTAATGTCGTACAAAGCTGTATTCGTTGCTCCACCCCAACCTGAGATAAAAATACGTTCACAGCGATCTACTAAGAATGCAGAAGGACTAATATTTGGCATATTACCATTGGCACCAAATGTTGTTTGAATAAGAATTGTATTTAAATCCTGACTGTGTTTTGTAATAAACTGACCGGTATTTGCTTGACTATACGGCGAATTAATAGTACTAATTTGTCCTTCTGTTTGTCCGTATATATAAGGATTACCAGATAAATCCGTTTGTACAAAATATGCTTGTTCGTAAAGATTTGTACCATAATATTTACCACTCAACAAGATGCCATTTTTGGAATCAAATCGCATAAGCATACCATCAACGTCGCCGATAAAATCATTTTGCCATGCACCTTTAAATTGAGATTTCAATCCCCTAGAATTGGTACCACCCGCAGCATACAAGTCATTGTTTTTACCTAATGCAATTCCATAAATGGCATCGTAATATTTGTCTTCATCACCTATTACTTGTGACCAATTTAAACTTTTCAGATCGCCAGTAAGTGAAAAAACAGTTCCATCTTCTTCAACTGTTCTAATTCTACTTCCAACCGTTTGTGGAAAGTCGTTTGAATAAGTTACCCCACAAACATAAATCGTTTTATTATCGGTAATGATCTCACCTCGAAACTCATCGGCATAGTTATATAACAGTGGAAAATCATCAACGGGATTTACCGATCGATCTGCGCCAACACCATCTTGACCGCTGCCACCGATATATGTTCCAGCCAAAATTTTTGTTCCTGCCCAACTTATTTTGGTAACGGTAAAATCATAAGAACCATTCCAAGTAACATCATAAGCTCCCGCCGTAACCGGAAAATCACTGCTCCTTGTCGTAGACATCACATATAAGTTATTCAATGAATCTACCACCATTGAATGGGGTTGTTCATTATCTGATCCCCCCAAATAAGTACAAAAAACCAGTTTATTTCCAGATTGATTGTATTTTAACAATGCAATATCTCTATCTCCACCGTAACCCAAATCTTCAGGAACCCCGCCACCAAACTGTATTTGGAAAGCACCAGTGGTAACAGGCAATCCAACGTCGAATACCGTCCCTCCAGAATAACCATTTCCAATTTCGTCATAAGTTCCAGTACAACCGAAATTATCAGCACTAGAGCCACTATATGTGCTAAAAACAAGCACTGGATCAACCACAATCTTGGTATTTCGCTTTAACGTTGTTTGCTTCTGGATTTTATAAGCAATTTCATTACCGCTTAAAATATATTGACAAGGAATTATTGACGAAGGATTTGCACTCTCATAAACCAAAGGAATATTTTCATTCCAATTTAAAATGCTCGTTTCAAAACGAAGTTCCGTTTCACTTTTTTTAGAAATACCGGCCCCATTCACTTTTATTTTTATGAGGGACAATTTCTCTTGTGAACAAATCCAATTGTATTTGATACCCCCATTGCTTGCTATTATTTCCAAATCAACACCGTGATAAATGGATCTAACAACCATTTTTGAATATTTATACAATTCTGTAGCCCATTTTTTAGGATTGTTTCCCTTAAAATAATTGACGTAATAGTCTGATTTGCTTCCCTCAAAATCAATATGGGAATAATTTGCATTTACGAAATCTAACTGAACGCTGTGCGATGCAATTTTGGTGTTTTCAATGGCCCGATCATGAATTTTCATCACATCATCTGTATTCCAGAAATGCAGCCATAAACCGTCGTTGCAAAGCCAAACATTACCAATATTCAATGCAGCATAGGCTTTTACTTTTGCAGGGAATTGGCCTTTATTTTCAATAAATATCTCCGATTGCCCTTTTAAAAACGAAGGGAAAATCGAGTAAATACAGATTAAAAAAAGCAGGTACTTTTTCATTGATTTATACAAATTTCGTTGAAATAATGTATGTTTCAACTCTTAGACAATAAAAATATAGGGAAAGTTTTCTTTAAAATGCGAATTTTTCCAAATTAAGATTGCCTAAATTTGCATTTGAATGAGAATATTGTTTTTTGGAACACCTGAATTCGCTGCAACTTCATTGGAATTAATTGCAAAAGAAGGATTTAATGTTGTGGCGGTGGTAACGGCACCAGATAAACCTGCAGGTAGAGGTAGACAATTGAAATCAAGTGATGTAAAAGTATCTGCCGAAAAATTAAATATTCCCGTTTTTCAACCAACCAATTTAAAATCAGAAGATTTCCAAAACCAAATCAATGGTTTAAACATAGATTTGGGCGTTGTTATTGCTTTCAGAATGTTGCCGGAGAAAATTTGGTCGGCTCCAAAACTTGGAACCATCAATTTACATGCATCGTTATTGCCTAATTACCGAGGTGCCGCCCCTATTCAACATGCCATTATTCAAGGTGAAAAAGTAACTGGTGTGAGTACATTTTTCCTGAAGCATGAAATTGACACTGGCGATTTGATTGATCAACAGGAAGTTCAAATTGATGAGAATGAAACGGGTGGTTCCTTACACGATAAATTAATGGATGTGGGTGCCAATTTGATGATTCAATCTTTGAGGAAAATTGAAGCATTTGGGAATCAAACCCCAACCTTTCCTCAAATTTATACCGATGATTTAAAAATGGCCAGTAAAATTAACCGCGAGTTTTGCCATGTAGACATAAATCAATCGGCAATTGAAGTTCATAATAAAATCAGAGGGTTGAGTCCTTATCCAGGTTCATGGATTGAAAGTTCATTTGGGGAATTAAAAATATACACTTCACAGATTGTAACAGAATCTGTAAAAAACGAATCGAATGAAGTAATTTTCATCGATAATAAAAAACTATACATAGAATGTAAAAATTCTTTTTTAGAGATTATAGAGCTTCAACCCCAAGGAAAACAAAGGATGTCGGCGATTTCGTATTTAAATGGCTTGAGATAATTTAAAAAATATTTTATAATTTTCTTGCATTTCACAATAATGTTGTGTTTATTGCGTTTTCAATATCATAAAGAAAACGCCTATAGCTATAAAAATACTCAACTAAAAAACGTATTAACAATTAAAGTTTAATCCGCAAGGAGGAGTATTATTATGGCAACAACAATGATAGCAGATGGTGTATTGATTAAACACTACACAGAAGGCAACCAAGGCGCTTTTGAAACCCTTCTCAAAAGACACAAAAATCGCATTTTCTCGAGCATTTATGCTCTGGTTGGTGATCGTTATATTGCTGAGGATATATTTCAGGAAACTTTCATTAAAATCATACACTCTATTAGAACAGGCAAATACAACCATGAAGACAAATTTCTTCCTTGGGCTATGCGTATTTCTAGAAATATGTGTATTGATTCAATTCGTCAAAGAAAGCGTTTGCCAATTGTTGTAGACAGCGAAGGCAATGATATTTTAAACAACATTGGAATTTTCGAAAAAAGCCAAGAAGAGTTGCATATTGAAAATGACGAAATTACCATGCTAAGAAAATGGATATGGGAATTACCTGAAGAACAGCGCGAAGTGCTGGTTTTGAGAAATTATGCAGATCTAAGTTTCAAAGAAATTGCAGTTGTAACAAACACTAATATCAACACATGTATTGGTCGAATGCATTATGCTTTGATTAATCTTAGAAAAATGACTCAAAAAAATTCAGTGCGCGTAAAATAAAAATCAAAGTAATGCGTTATTAACTAAAATAACGTCAGGCTTATGATTTATAACATTACCAAAACAGAATTACTAATGTACTTTTACAATGAATGCTCCCCCAGTGTGAGTCAATTGATTGAAATGGAGTTAGACGCTAATCCTGACTGGAAAACCTACTTAAATTATTTAGAAACAGTTCAAAATTCAACCAAAATTGATTTTAAACCTAATGATACATTGGTAAGTATGATCTTAGAAGAAAGTGCAGCTACAGAACACCAATCATTATAAAATACCTTCTTTTTAAAACAAAAAAACCTTCATAAATGAAGGTTTTTTTGTTTTAAATATGTGTATAATTTAATTAAACGAATAAATTCTTTAGTTCTTTTGCGTCTTCAGGTTTCATTTTTCCTGCCAAAATTAACCTTACCTGACGGCGTCTTAATGCGCCATCAAATTTATTTTGCTCTTCTGGTGTTTGAGGTTCTATTTGAGGAACCGCTACTGGCCTATTGCGGCTATCTAAGGCAACGAAAGTATAATAAGCCTCATTGCTCTTAATCTTTTCACCTCGTGGAATGCTGTGGGCATAAACCTCTATAAAAACCTCCATTGATGAATTGAATGCCCTGGTAACATAAGCAGTTAAGGTAACAACATCACCCAAACGAATACTTTCTTTGAAAGAAACACTATCTACGGCTGCCGTAACCACAATCTGATTGCTATGTTTTTGAGCGGCAATTGCTGCACAAATATCCATCCAATGCAACATCTTCCCTCCCATTAAATTATTTAGTGTATTTGTATCGTTGGGCAATACAATTTCATTCATTTCGGTGAGCGAATGACTTGGGAATTTTGTATTATTTTCTTGCATGTTATTATAAAATAAAAAAGGGCGATAAAATCGCCCTAAATATAAGTTGTTTTTTAATTCAATTATGCTTGGGCTTCAACAACAGAAACGAAGCTTCTGCCATCTTTACCTTTTCTGAATCGAACTACACCATTCGACAAAGCGAACAAAGTATGGTCTTTACCAATACCTACGTTAACTTCTGGATGATGTTTAGTACCTCTTTGACGTACAATGATATTTCCAGATTGAACAACTTGTCCACCGAAAATTTTCACGCCTAGACGTTTACTATGCGACTCTCTACCGTTTTTGGTGCTACCCGCACCTTTTTTATGTGCCATACTTTCTAATTTATATTATTAAGCCTTGATACTTTCGATTTTCAAACAAGTGTGTGAATGTCTGAAACCATTCTTCACTGTATACCCTTTTCTTCTTTTCTTTTTGAAAACGATAATCTTATCGCCTTTTCCGTGCTCGGCAACAGAACAAGTTACTTTCGCACCTGCTACTGTTGGAGAACCCACTTGGATCTTGTCTCCACCTATGAACAAAACATTATCAAACTCAATTTTTGAACCTGTTTCGGCGTCCAAACGATTTACAATAAGAAAGGTATTTTCCGAAACCTTATATTGTCTTCCTGCTATTTCTACTATTGCGTACATGACGTAAAATTGGGTTGCAAAGATAGTGAAATTATTTTACCAAACAAACCTTAATTGAGATTTTTAAAATAAAATCTATTGTGTTGCATTTTGTATACACTGCCAAAACTCGTGTTTATCTATTGATCTCCCGCGCGCATTTTTGTATAGAAATGAAAAAAGGATTTCTTACAGCCGCCGTTTTGTTTAATGCCATAATAGTTATGGCTCAACCCGACAAGCCTAAAGGTTTCGAAAATAGTAGTCATGATGTAATTTCTGGTACAAATATAAAACTAATTCCAGCCTCAAAGCTTTCTATTGAGCCAGTTGTACCTAAAACAGAAACACCTAAAATTACCCTTAAATACGAAACACCTGAATTTAATTGGAATACCCCCAAATTAATTCAAACCATTGATCCCGATAAAATCAAAGAAAAAGGAATCGATTCTATTGCCCTTTCAAACTATGTGCGTTTGGGTGGTGGCAACAATACCCACATTCTTGGTGAAGTATATCTATCTAACAAGCCAAATTCAAAATGGTCCTATCACTTAAACTTGGCTCAACTTCAAGCAAAAAACAAAACCACATTACAAGAATTTGCGAATACCCGAATTCAATTAGGTGGTGCAAGATTTTTCAATAACTCTAGTTTAAACGCTTCATTGTTTTACAACAGAGATCATGTAGCTTTTTTTGCTAAAGATTCTAGTTTTAAATCTGAGGGAAAATCAAGCGCCATAGATTTATTCAATTCAGGCAAGACTGCAAATACTTATGGAGTAAATATCGATTATGTGTCTTTGGCAACAAATAAAAAACCTGAAATCAAATGGCTAAATAGGCTGTCATCTTTTAATTCTAACACAAATCACGATGAATTGGAAGTTAATAGCGCGTTAAAAATGTTGAAAACCCACAAGAATTTGACCATGTGGGGGGAATTGGCATTTACAGATATTCAATCAAAACAAAAACGTGACACTGCTAAATCACAGTCAACAATAAATCAAATGTTTGTTGATTTCAAACCCCGTGTGCAATTCATCCACAAACAAACCGATTTAAATGTGCAAGTAGGTTTAAATGTAACCTACAACAAAAACACAACTTCAAGCAGCAGCAAGAATTATATAAATCCTTTTATTTATTTAGAAAAGGGAATTACCGGATTGGAAATGAAGGTTTTTGGATCAATTGATGGTGGATTGATGAAAAATTCCCTCAGAAGAATGAATGAGGTTATGCCCTATTTTGCAGATACATTGCAGTTAAAGAATCAATACGAGCAACTTAACGGCTACATTGGAATTAAAGGGAAAATATCAGGGAATTCTCAATTTAGTTTAGACTTTGGAGGCAATTCAGTTTCTGATATGTTGGTGTTTGTAAGTGCGAAAGAATCTAACAAATCTACTTATGACAGTTTAAATTTAATGAGAGCTACCTACTTGAATAATGTGAGCAGCTTCTACTTTAGAGCCTTTGCGCAATACAACTTAGGTGAATCGTTTAAGATATTGGGTAATTTAAAAGTAATTCAATATAACCAAACTGTATATCATTTGCCAAGCTTTACTTTTAATCTAAGTGCAGAATATTCTCCAATTTCAACCGTTCTTATTAAATTGGGTATGCAAGGTGTTGGAACCAGGTACAATAGTTTAATGACAGATGCAATTACAAACAAATTCACAACTGTGGCATTAAAGAATTACACTGATATCTATGCCCGCATAGACTATAGATTCAACGGAGCTGGTCGAATCTGGATTCAAGGTTCTAACTTGTTAAACCAAAATTATCAAACCTATTACGGTTACAAAGCTTTTGGCTTGACAGTAATGGGTGGAATAAGTATTGCTTTATTCTAAAAACACATTATATTTGTATAGATGATAGACGGTAAATTCATAGCAACCATTCAACAATTACTCACCCAAGAACATTGTGTGATAGTGCCAAATTTAGGCGCATTTGTTTTGAGGGATACTGACGCTACGATGAATTTTTTCACCAAAGAAATTAAACCTCATCACTCAAATGTTTATTTCAACAAAGACATTATCCAAGATGATGGCTTATTTACAAATGCATTAAAAGAAACTTTAGGGTTATCGTATAAAGAAACAAACGAATATATTCAGACTGTAATTGCCTTTATTAAAAGTAAAGTTGCAGAGAAAAAAATATGTTCATTTGCTCCCATTGGGAATTTCTTTATCAATTCCGAAAATGAAATTTTCTTTATTGGCAACAGCCAACTCAATTTAAATATTGAAACATTTGGTCTAAAGCCAATAAAATGGAACATTCAAAATCAGCAACAATTTGTTCCTGAAATAAAAGTTTTAGACGCATCAACCATTCATTCAAATGAATTAAATGATGCAGTTATATTAGAAGTATCTGCTTCAGAACAAGAGCATACTGAATTCAATATCCGAAAAAATACATTTTGGAATATCGCAGCTAATGTAGCGTTAATAACGCTTTCTGTAGGTGTACTTTATTTGAATTCTATAGCAATCAAATCTGTCTTTACGAGTAAAGCCACATCTGAAGCATCTTCTCTCCCATTGATTAAAACAACTGATATTAAAACAACTGATATTAAAACAGTTGAAGAAGATGAATCAGTGATGATGGTTGTTGGTGGCAAAGTTGTTGCTATCGATAAAAATGGCATTCAAACCCAGGCTAAAAAAGATTCAACAGCCAAAAGAACTTCTTCAATTGATGAAATTAGAAATGACATTGCCCATAGTAAAGGTAAATATTTTGTAGTTGGCGGTTCATACATTACCGAAGCTGCTGCAAAAATGGAATGCCAAAAATGGAGTCAATTGAATTACAAATCAACTTTTATTAAAGTAAAAGGAAGCAGCTTGATTAAAATCGTTTTGAAACGATTTGTAAGTGGTAGAGATGCGAGCAATTTTGCAATATCTGTAAAAACATTACCAACCAATACAATTTCAGTTCAAGAACTCAATATAGCGAAATAAACGATGTCACATTACGTTATTGAAAAAAACTTAGGTACGAGTCCAGGACAAAAAGCTACTTCTGGTGTCATTAGTTTATTGATATCTAGCCTGTTGATTTTTGCACTGTGGTTCATGAAAATCACCGTTCCTAATCCCCCATTTCAAAATAAAACAGGTGAGTTAGAACTTGATTTTGGTGTGGTAGAAGAGGAAAAAAGTTTTGGTGCTCCTGATCAAGGTGGACCATCTTCAACACCGCCTGCGAAAGGTGGGGAAAATGTTGAAGCTTCATCTCCTACTCCTTCTCAAACTACTACAGGTGGACAAGGCCAAGTAGTAAATACTACCGATCCAACTGCAGAAACTTCCCTTCCCCCAATTGATCCTCCAGAAAGTAAAACTCCACAAGTGAATTCACGCTTGGCTGGTGCTTTGAAAATTGGAAAGCGTGGTAACGGAAAAGACGGTATAGAAAATGGAATTGAAGGTGGCGTTGGAAAGCAGGGTTTTGGTGATGGCGGCAAGGTTCCTGGAATTACAGGTGCTGGTGGTTCTAAAGTAACCAACAACCGTGGCAATAAACTTTACGACTATAAATTCAATAAATATACGTTTTCTTCTGAAGTAAGGCAGGTGAATGCAGACGGTGAAGGAGATATCATTGCTTATGTTCGTGTTTTGTCTAATGGAAAAGCAAGAGTTCTGAGAATTGACCCTAGCAGTACTTATACCGGTGGCGATGCAAACGCAAAAGAAGTAATGCAAAATTTCATTGATAGATCTAGGTTTTTACCAATTGGCGAGATTTCCGAAGACCAAGGAAAAATCAAACTTACCGTTACTAAAAGATCTTTAAACTAATTATTCTTTAAAACCTTCAATCAACATTCCAACTGATGTTGTTAAACTACGATCAAACACTCAATTATTTATTTGAGAAATTACCTATGTTTCAAAATGTAGGCAAATATGCGCTTACAAAAGACCTGACCAATACTATTCGGTTACTTGATTATATTGGTAATCCACAATTAAATACCAAATGGATTCATATTGGTGGTACTAATGGCAAAGGTTCCACTTCTAGTATGGTTGCCGCAGCACTAACTGCTAATGGCTATAAAACAGGTTTGTATACATCACCTCACCTTATTGATTTTAGAGAACGAATTCGGATTGATGGGGAAATGATATCGGAGCAATTTGTAATCGATTTTACAAATAAAATAGCTCCCGTAATTGACGAAATTTCACCATCGTTTTTTGAAATTACTGTGGCAATGGCATTTGAGTATTATAAAGTTTGCAAAATAGACATAGGCGTAATTGAGGTGGGCTTAGGCGGAAGATTAGACAGTACGAATGTTATCTCACCGATTATATCGGCGATTACCAGCATTGGATTAGACCATACCGATATTTTAGGAAACACAATAGAACAAATTGCACTTGAAAAAGCTGGAATAATCAAAAAGAATATTCCTTATGTATTGGGGGAACTGCCAGTGAATGCTTCTCAAGTAATTCGCGAATATGGAGATTCTGCAAATGCTAAGGAAATAATCAAAGAACCTACCCCGCCTAATTGGGTAGCAAATGCCTCTTTAAAAGGAAATTATCAAAAAAGCAATATCAATGTTGTTTTTAATATCTTACAAGCAATAAAGGGTTTAAATGTACCATTAAGCGATGAACAAAACCTAAATGGAATTTCCAATGTAAATAAATTTACAGGATTACGCGGTCGTTGGGAAATAATTAGCCAACAACCATTGACCATTTGTGATACAGGACATAATTTTGATGGGGTTCAATTTATTGTTGATCAGCTAAAGTCTTACAATTGCAATAAAATGCATATTGTATGGGGAATGGTAAAGGATAAAGATGCAACCGCCATTTTAGAATTACTTCCAAAGAATGCAACATACTACATATGTAAACCTTCTGTAATTAGAGGCCAAGATAGCGCAGTGATGACAGCGTTGTTGAGTAATCAGGGACTTGATGCTTTTGATTGCGAAAATGCAGCAGATGCATTTAAAACAGCAAAGGGCAATTGTGAAAATGATGAGTTAATTTTTATTGGGGGAAGTACTTTTGTTGTTGCCGATTTTTTAAAGTTAATTTAATGAGTCTTGCCGCTTATAATTATTAATACGTGAATTAAAATTTTAGCTCGGGTGTTTTACTGAAAAAGTTATCAGAATAATAACTTTGATTTGCTCGATATGATTGACAAGATTAATGATAAAAAAATACCAATTTCCAAAGTAATTTTTTTATTTGGAATAAAACTTTCATAATATTCACAAGCATTTTTGTATTCTTCTCAAATAGAAAATGATTGAAATTAAGGATAGGTAATTCGCATAAATTTCTTTAATTACCTGAATCAATTAAACTGCTTTCGAAGTAAAGAACTATTAAAGAACCATATTTTTCATAAATAAAAAAGGCCTATCAAATGATAGGCCTTTTAATTTATTTTTAATTAACACTTAACGTAGCAAAGTAACTGTTCCATCGTAGACATATTCCTTGTCTTCAAATGAGGTCACTATGATATGATAAACATATACATCTTGCATACAATTGTCTCCATTTGCAGTACCATTCCATCCTTTTGAGATGTCTTTGGTTTCATACATTTTCTCTCCCCAACGGTTATAAATTGACATAGTTATAGATTTATAATTCGTAGCTACAGGTGCAAAGGTTTCATTGAATCCTGGTCCCTCACTATTCGGAGTAAATACATCTGGAACGAATACAATGATATCTGGTCCAATGTGAATCCATTGAGAAGCGGTATCCGTACAACCATGGTTAGTGGTTACCAATAATCTAATATGGTATACACCCGTATCTCTAGAATATGCGAAACGAGGACTTTGAATCATTGAAGTATCTGGTTTAGATGTACCGAAGTCCCAAACATAATTCATAGATGGATTAAAAGGATTTTGTTGAACTGAACTTTCGTTATACATGATAAATTTAGGCAGGGCAACCGTAGTGTGATACTTTGGATCTGTTCTGAATTTGGCATCTGGAATTGGATAAGCTTCAACAGTACTTGACATTGTATCGGCACAAGGACCTTTGGTATTGGTCACGATTACACCCAAGATATAGTTACCTTGAACATTGAAATTAATGTTTGTTGGAGTTGCCAACTTACTAGAATCACCGTTACTAAATATCCATGAATATGCCAAATCACTTGGATTAATTCCTTTGGTATCTGTTACAGACCAATTTGTAGTTAAAGGAACACAACCCTTTTGCATTGGAATTGGATCCAATTTAGGATACAAATAATAAATAATATCAATTGAATCAAACACTGGAGGGCAAACATCATTTGCTAACGGCACCGTTGTTACCAATAATCTTGCAGATTTTTTAGCAATGTCATTTAATCCATTTGTGTAATTGATGTTTTCTGAATTTATATTATCAATTTTTCCA
>Ga0114971_10000724_pt1 | contig 22243 bp, 17 predicted proteins | sample M_140625_MF_Meta_FD_87320 | JGI IMG/M metagenome (GOLD analysis project Ga0114971, IMG submission 87320) | Freshwater microbial communities from Lake Montjoie, Canada to study carbon cycling - M_140625_MF_MetaG | ecosystem: Environmental > Aquatic > Freshwater > Lake | place: Lake Montjoie...
GATACTTGATTGGGAATCGCGTGCTGCGATACGGTGGGTCGCAATAAACGAGCATATTAACGCCCGGGGGCGCGGCGTCAAAAACGGTTCTGTAATCCTGGCACCGAAATGATATATTCGGTTTTGGTTGCGGTTTTTGCAATATGGATTGTACGGTTTGAACGCTGTGCGTCATTTCACCCAGAAAATCCTCTTTTTTTCCGTTGGCGTATTTGGGCGCAAACGACGCAAAATACCGTCCGCTAAACCCAAGTCCGAACCCGATAAATGCTTTTAGTGCAATCGGGTTCCCGTTTTCAAGCTTCATTGCCTTGATTCGTAAATAGTCTTCTTCAGTGGCGCACGTGTCGGTGGTTGGATACTCAAACGACCCCGCCTGGACCTCGCGCCACATCTGTATGAGGTCGGGATGATAGTCGGACGCCAAAATGGTCGCCGACGCGGGAAAGTTATCTGCAACCACGCGTAAAACGCCGAGCGAACCGCAAAACGGCTCCATATACGCGTTGAATTCGGTTGCTGCCGCTACTAACTCACATGACAGCGCGGACGATTGTCCAGTAGTCCATACGTCGTGCAGAATGGGGCCGAGTATCTTTCCAAGCCGTTGTTTTCCTCCAAGGTATTTCATGTTATTACGTTATTGTGTTATTGCGTTATGTAAATACTTACACGTGATGTGTCTAATACTTTTACTTTAATAATAATAATAATAATACAAATAAAAATGTATATAAACGTAAATAACGTATTAATATATAACCCACAATAGTACAAAACCAATCATGAACCCCGAAATCGAAACCGTACAAATGGCGCCCACCACAGTACCCACTGCCGCACAAGTCTTTGAAAAATTCAACGAGATGTGCGAAAAATATCATGGCACCAAAGGTTCCATGTTGATTACCATTCCCGACAAACTTGCGCATGAGTTTATCGACGCCAATTCGAATTCTATTTGGGTCGAGAACTATAATTATCAGGTGTCCGACAAAGTTCCAATTTTGTCCACCGTGGTCGTAGTTGAATTGTTTGGCCACAATTTTAAGGTGCGTTTCGACCGCCCGGTTAAACCGGAGCATCGATCCGAATTTGAAACGTATTTCGATTTCGGCGGGCATTGCATCAGGTACACCGATAAGCGCATCATCGGGTGTTTTCAGCCCCGCCAACCGGACGACGGTCATATCGACGCAGCCGAGCTGTTGGCTAGAGACCCCATCGACGAATCATACGTCAAACGCGCACTCGCACTGCTTGTGCTGGGCGGGTACGTGAAATACTGGGACGCATACTACGAGTTCAGCGAGTGGTTTGCATCTTTCAATCTGTTTCCTGATGCGGACGTGCGGGCAAAGGACGTTATATTGCCGTACATTTTCGAACATATGGTGTCGTCAACCTGCCCCGAAATAGGAGTCTGATGATGATGATGATGATGATGATGATGATGATGATGGGTGCAGAACCATAAAATAATATTTTAATTGCGCGTAATATATTAAATAATATATATATATATATATATATTATTAACGTACACATAATATCATCAGCGTATCGTGTAATATGCAGAACGATAATGACCCGGAAACGTCGCTGCGTATCGCGGCCGAAATTCACAAGCAGGTTCGACGGGATTTACAAACCCAGTCCGTCGTTCGCGCCGGGGCGAAGCTCGCAGACATTGCAGAATTTATAGAAACATCTACACGGCTACATACGTCAGAATTAATTGGAAAAACCCCAATTCTCAACACCATTAATGGCGGCATCGGGTTTCCGGTAGGTCTGTCTATTAATTCGTGCGCGGCGCACTACCATCCGCATTCCAGCGATTGCACGGTTCTCTCGTCTTCAGACATTGTTAAAATAGATTTTGGTACCGAAGTTAACGGCTGGATCATTGATTCGGCGTTTACGCAGTACGGTTTCGGAGGCGTCGAGCACGCACGCACGGACGAATACAATAACCTGACCGAGTGCATGCGCGACGCGACCAACACGGGAATAAAAAATATTGGAATGGATGCGACAATATTGGAATGGTCCCAGTCTGTCGAAGAGGTGATTCGATCGTACGATGGCGTGTACCCCATCACGAATTTGGGCGGGCACAATATTTTGCACGAAATAATTCACGGCGATAAATTTCTGCCAGCCAGTGCTGCCAGCGTAAGAGATGCGAAAGAGCGGTTCGGTGCCGGCGTCTACGCGATAGAAACGTTTGGGTCGACCGATGCCAACACGGCCAACAACTGTGAGGTGCGAGAGCGAGGGGACAGCACGATTTTTCGTCTCAATCCCGGGTTTATGCGGTACAGTGTTGCGCAGCTTGTATCGCAGTTTCATTCTCCCATTTTTAAAATACAGTCCGTGCAAAAATTATTCTCTCGAATAAAATCGCAATTCAAGACGCTGCCATTTGCAGAACGGTTTTTGCAATCGTCGTCTGATCGAACTCCGCTTGCACTGCTTGCGAAACACGGCGTTTTGTATAGCTATCCACCACTGTGCGTGGATGCTGGTGCAACGGCGCAATACGAGCACACCCTGCTTTTGAGGGATAGTGGACTGGGTGGACCGGTCGTATTCTCTCGAGGCGATGATTATTAAAATGTGAAATAAACGTGAAATAAACGTGAAATAAACGTGAAATAAAAATGAAATAAAAATGAAATAAAATATATTATAGCTTGAAACCTCGACTGAAAACTAAAAATAATATATTATAATATATTAACTACGAAACATACTTAAACAGATGATTGTATTATGAATATAACACACCACATACACTCACAATGGCCAAAATTATCTCTTCTGCTTCCACTGCTGCTGCCGTCGGAACATCATCCTCTGCACATGTCGCATCCACTCCTAAAGCCGATGCCGTCGCTGTTAAACCCGCACCGGTTGTCAAGGTACCCAAATCTGCAAGCCCGGCCCCTTCATCTTCCGCAGGTGGTGGCGCTGCTGCTGCCGCAGTTGCTCCCAAGGCCAAACAATCTAAGCAGCCCAAGGAAGCGGCTGCCGCACCTGCTGCCGCACCAGTGAGTTCCGATACTATCGCGCCCGTTGCCGCCCCATCCGACGTCAGTCTGTTTGCAGCTTCTCACACCAAGCTTCAGACCCTCGTGTCCGCATTCGCAGCCCTTCGCTCAGAATTGCGCGGCATCGAGCGTCAAGTTGAGCGCGAACTGCGCGCAGCCAGAAAGGCTACCGACAAGAAGCGTCGCAAGAACGTCAATCGTCAGCCTTCCGGTTTTGTGAAGCCCACACTCATCTCCAGTGAACTGGCCGCCTTTCTCGGAAAGGCCAATGGCTCCGAGATGGCCAGAACCGAAGTCACTCGTGAAATCAACACTTACATTCGTGATAAGAGTTTGCAGGACAAGGAAAATGGTCGCCGCATTCTACCCGATGCCAAGCTAAAGAAGTTGCTCAAGTTGAAGGACGACGATGAGCTCACCTACTTCAATCTCCAGCGTTTCATGTCGCCCCACTTTTCCACCGCTGCCAAGATTGCGGCTGCTTCTGCGTCCGCAGCTGTCAGTGCCAAGTAAATAATAATTTGAAATGCATCTTAAAAATAGGATTAACATATAAAAATTAAAATTAAAATATAAAAATAAACAATTCCATTTTATTTTTATTACCGATCTCCCTACTAATTGTGATTACCATATTTGTATTAACAAAACAATAATAAAGATATTTGCATCATAGAATCATATCAAATAATCAAATAATATTGACGGCATCGAACTCAATGAACATCCATAATCTCAACAATCTCAACAATCTCAACAATCTCAACAATCTCAACAATCTCAACTATATCAACAATAATAATAATAATAATAATAATAATAATAATAATAATAACAACATCTCAATGCGTTCGGTTCATCTAATGATTGGTATATCGTGCACGGTGTTTGACTCATATCAGAACATTCCACTCACACTATCTCCCGCGTTTATTCGCGAGGTGCTGAACATGGAATCAGCTGAAGCAGGCATGAAGCACCTGTCTCAACACGTGTGCACTCACGCAATATGCACCATCTATGAAGATTTGTCGGAGAAAAACGATCAAGCAAAAATTCGCCAGCTTCTTAAAAAAGTGCAACTATTTCATATTCATGGTCGCACCGCGCGCGATATCATTTTCCCGTCGCGCGATGATGACGCGCACGCGCACCACGGACATTACGTTTACGTTTGCACACACTGCTAATGCAACATTATCTGCGCGCGCGACGGCTAGTATTGCGTTTTCGCGTTGCACGACGGCTGCGACGGCTGCGACGGCAGCAGCGGCTGCGATGGCTGCGAATGGTACCGCCCACTGCCGCGGCGGCTATTATCCGGCGCTGATTTCTGGCAATTTGTCCAATTCTATTAACGTGTATACAATTTGAAGTATCGACTATGGATTTTATATTTTTCGTATATTGCTGATAATTTGAAAAACAACCCGGACATGGTAGCGCAAATAGTTGGATAAAGTTGTTAAGTTTATACTCTGTGCTATCAGTTATTATAGTATCCATAATGGGTTTTATTACACTCCTAATTTCGTTAAATAATGGGGCGTCTTGAGTGTAATTATAACCCGTTATAATATGATTTGGGGGGAGTTGGTGTCCTAACCAAAATGCAGCATATCCACTAATTTGAGCAAAATTAAAATTTCCCATATTATGCAAATACGCAAACATTTTAGATTCGGAACAGGTACTTCCGTTATTGCAAGTATACAACCCGGTAGGTTGGCCATCGCTGGTTAAATCTTGAGGTCTTTTAAAAGGTGGATACATGACCGAACCGGGATTATAATTGGGCGATCCATAAATCGAGTCCCCGGGTCGGCGCTGCAATAAATATGCTATACTGTGAATAAAAAACACGCGCAACGGAGTAGAAATTCCCATAGTGTAGCTTTCTTGATTTTCGGCAATCAAGAATTCACTGCTTTTTTTCCACGCGGCTTGTCTAATGCCGTGGTTGGTATCTGATAATTGGTATCCAAACCCGATTCTGGTCGTTGGAAATAAATCAGAAGGTGTAATTGCCAAATCATTACGGTTACTTTGTCTAACATAATCATCGTGTTCAGGATATTCTACACGACAATTCGAGTTAGATAAAAGCGTATACAATAGTTTTACTTTCTTTGCGTAGTCGGGATCTTCGCGAGGGTCTTCGGATAACGTAATGTAAAGTTCGCCACCGAGTTCCGCGACACCAATCATTAGTTTTATATTATTATATCCGAGCGCTACATTATCCACGCCATTTCGTAGAATATTTTCGTTATATACACGTAATAACAATGCCACCACATTTTTAGACGGCAATCCGTATAGGAACATGCCAACTTTTCCGGTTTCCTTAATTGATTCTCGGATTCGTCCGAATAAGCTACTCGTTATTGCATCGTGAGTAGTCAGACTGATTCCACGTTGTCGTTTCACATTGACCCCTCTTGGGGTAATTACAAACTCGGTCGGAAGACGAAAATCTTTTACAGTTAGTGATTTTGTTTTTTTCATTGGATAAATTGTATATATATTTTAATTTATAGATCGACGACGAGACGTATTTTTAAGTCTTTCAGAAATAGTGGAACTAATTGACTGAAGATAAACATTTTTATCTTTGTCTATGGTTACCCCACCGACCGGAACGTATTTAGTATTTGCAATCCGAGCGTTTACCGCGCGTATAAATTCATCAATGCCGCGTTCAACCGATATGGATATCACATCATACACCTTTAATTTTCGACGAATGGATCTTCTGCTGGCTGCTTTTGAACGTATGCTCATTGGGGGAGCTGATGGCACGAACAGATCTGGTGGCGTCAAAGGTGGTGCGGATGCGATGGGTATTTCAGGCGTCAAAGGTGGTGCGGATGCGATGGGCATTTCGGGCGTCAAAGGTGGTGCGGATGCGATGGGTATTTCATAGTTGTGTGGTGACAAAGGAGGTGCGGATACGACGGGAATTTCTTCGGGAGACGCATGTGGTGCGGGTGCACGATTCACCGACTGCTGCACCATTTCTTCAGGAGACGAATTTGGCGCGATTGCTCCGGCGGCAGGCATGTTATTTTCGGAATCATTCATATTGGAGATTATGTTTTCTAAATATTATTTTATTATTATTTTATTATTATTTATATTATAACATTACATTATATTTTATATTATAGTATTTTTATAATATGTATTATTTTAATCGATTTTCACCCCCATCCCCTTTACCTTCACCTTCACCGACACTTTCTTTAATAATTCCGCGACCCGCCCGGTTTATTTTTGCGATCCCTTTATATTTCATAAATAGTTTTGCATACACTTCGCCCTTATTAATAAGCGTCTCAATGTTCTCTGGTCGAAGTGCCTCAATCCATTTAATGAAATCGGTACCACTATTGTCGGTTATGCAGACCACTTCGTTCGGTATATCTTTATAGGCTTGCTCATTAAGCGCGTACATGGTCACTTGCTTGTAAATCGTCGCAAAATAGTCAAACACGGACGTGGTTGGCCCGACTGGATCAATGTAGTGTTCGAACATGTTGCGCATCCCGAGCACTTCGTCCAATCCACATTGCTGATCCTCAACGCATTCGTTCACTGCGTAATTGCATATTAGCCCGCCGTCCACGTAGCAGCATTTGCCGACAATGTGTGGGACAAACAGTATGGGGCACGCCGAGCTCATGTAGACGGCTTCCGCCACTTTTAAATCCGGATGTGTCTTGTGCGAAATGTCAATTTTTGCCATTGCGTTTATATCGAGCGCAAAAAAATGCAGCTCGATTCCGCTGTGCTCGAACAGCTCCTGCATTGTGCTGTCAATTGTCAAATCTTTTCCTTCCAGCAGCGGGCGCAGCGTTTCTTTGATTATGTTCGACGTGAAAATACCGCTTTGATTGTACAGGTTAACCACGATGTCGCGCCGCTTGTACGTGTAGAGCTTGTTCCACGGCCTCCGCACGTAATAATCCGTTAGGGTTGACCAATCGTATTTTAACGCCAGCGACACGGCGAGCACGCTACCAATCGACGTTCCGTAGATGGATTTAATGTCTGCAATGTTCCAGAATTTAGACTGTTCCAGGCACTTTAGTGCACCCAACGACATGAAGCCCGTAGTACCTCCACCACCAATCACGATATGTTTTATGGTCATTTATTTTTTTATTGTTTATTGTATTGTTTATTTTTTTATTGTTTATTGTTTGTTTATTATTATTTATTTGGCTGCGTTTAATAATTAATTTTTAGGAATATAATTATATTATTATTATTATTATTATATTATTATTATAAACGAAAATGGAAAGTTTTTTCGATTATGGAAATGATAAAATTGAGAGATTGGAAAAAATAAACCTGGATGATTTGTACGAAAAGAAAAAAACACAGGATCAAGCGAAGCTGTACACATACAATAAAATTTTAAGCAGGATACACACCAAGATTAAACTGACTGCAAGGCAGCAAGTGAATCAGCCGTTTTGCTGGTTTGTTGTCCCAGAAATCATCCTGGGTGTTGCGAATTATGACCACTTCGGCTGCGTGGAATACATTATCGAGCAGCTCAGCAAGAACGGGTTCCGCATCCAGTACACGCATCCCAACCTGATGCTGATTTCCTGGAAGGCGTACGTCCCGACCTACATACGAACCGAGTTCAAAAAGAAGACCGGTATTGAAATCGACCAGAACGGCGACCCCGTTTACGACGACGCTGGTGCTGAGGGCGGTGGCGGTGGCGGTGGCGGTGGCGGTGGCGGTGGCGGCATTCGCGGCGGAAACAATACCACCAACGCCAGCAGCACAGATCCAGCGAGCTTGAATGCACTGCTCTACAAGAACGGCAAGGGACGTGCGCCAACCGGTGGTGGAAGTACCGTCGTGAAGAAAGACTACACCCCCATAAACAATTATAAACCAACTGGAAAACTGATTTATAATGACGCGTTGTTTCAGCACATTGAAAACAAGCTATAGTGATGAAATGAAAAATGAAAAGAATCGCATTAAAAAAATTGAAATGATTTTTATAATTCTCTAACATGTGGTAGCATCTCGCAACCGAATCAACCGCAAACATACAATAATGGAACAAGCCAACATCGACCCTTGGAACTTGGAGGAGAATGGAATGAACGAATACGAAAGGCAAACGACTGAACTGAATGGAAGTGCCTTGGTACAAGAATGGCGTAGACAGCGATTCGCAGCTGTCAATAACACTCCGGCGTTTTACACTGGTGGTCGCGTACACCACTTACGGTCAATTCAAATGTGCAACGCGCACGAGTGGAATGAACTTTTCGGGCGCGAAATCTTGAATCCATCCCTCGTTCATTACGCTCAGGCATCGTTGGATTGGGTTCACGATTCCAGCAGAGTTCTTTTCGCGGGACAAATGGAAGTGTCGCTTCTGATGCAAGAGAATTTCCGCCACGGCATCCATGTCGCCATCTTCATCGTTTATCTCACCCCGCATCGCCGTTCCTACGACGGACATGCGATACAAATGGAGTTTGGCGAAGGGAGCAATACGCATCAAGTCATCAACCGGTTGTTTGACCTCACTACCACCAACAGTCTGGCGATCGTTCGCCAAGCAACCGAGTGCCAAATGCTCGGATACTTGGCGGATGATGATGAAGCAATGGATCTTCTCCACAGCTGTTTCCTTCAACCAGAATTCGCGCCGATGCGGTTTTCGCTTGTCGAACCCAACATGGCCGACATGGCCGACCCGATCTACGACTCCAATTGCCGTCTTTACGTTGAGAATCAAAATGCGGGAAACAATCACAGATGGCATGAATTTGCGATTGATTTCAACGACGCTCAGCGCGACGATCGGGTCGTTCCACCACCACCTCCACCAATCGACAACTTCGCGGAAATTTACCAAGCAAATTTACAGCAATGCCAAGACGAAGACGAAGACTACGAAGAAGACGAAGAAGACGAAGAAGACTACAATGTCATTCCATACAACAGCGACAACGACGACGACGAGGAAAATCAACAAGCAAATGGGTAAGATGGTAAGGGAATAATATACAATAATGTAAGGTTGTATATTATTTTTATTTTTATTTGTTTTTTTATTCTACGTACTATTTTGAATTAATTCGGTCAATCCGGTTATAAAATCGATTTTCACACACCATCCAATCCGCTTTAATTTATCGCTACTTATATAATATCGGCGATCATTGAAGGGTCGGTTTTCAACGTATTCTATCCAATCCACATCGGTTATGCAATCGTGTTGATGTGCGGAACGGTCATTAATGTCGACCCCCTTCACCAACTTAATCAACAGCTTCGCCACATCCATCACACTGTACTCACTGCACTCGTCCGAACCGATATTGTATATTTCACCCACCGCCCCACGGTTGAGTATGGTGTCGAACGCGCGACACACGTCGCTAACGTGAATGAACGACCGCAAATGCGCACCGTCGCCCTGGATGGGTAGCTTGCGCCCCTCTTTTAAAAACTGGATGAACCGGGGAATCAGTTTTTCGGGGTACTGCTTGGGCCCGTACACGTTATTGCCACGCGTAATAATGAGCGGCAGCTTGAACGAATGATAATACGACTGCGCGATCAATTCGGCGGCGGCTTTTGTTGCCGCGTACGGGTTTGTCGGGCACAGCACGGACTGCTCGGTTTTATGCTGCTCGCTCGTATGCAGCATCGATTCCCCATACACTTCGTCCGTAGAAACGTGCACGAACCGTTTCAGGGCACCGTACTGCTTGGCCGCTTCCAGCAGGTTGTGAGTTCCAACCACGTTGTCTTGCGTGTACTGCAGCGACTCGCCAAACGAGTTTTGGACGTGGGACTGCGCCGCGAAGTGCACGACGTGCGTCACGTCCTCGGCGCGAAATATTGCGCGGATTCCGGACACCGCATCTGGTGCGGCAAGATTGAGTTTTCTGAACACGTAGCGCCGGTTCGTGTCGGTGCGCACGCACTCGTCGACGTTAAGAATGTTTGCACAATAATACAGGCAGTCTATGTTTATGATGCGAATGTGCGCGTAGTTGTGCCAAACATAATTCACGTAGTGAGACCCGATGAACCCCGCACCGCCAGTAATGCAAATAACCGTAGACGGGCTATCTACCAGCGAATCGATCATCGAGGCAGGCGGTGGTGGCTGATGCAGCGGTGTTTCGATTCTTGCGTCTACTTCTTCCGCGTATGCCGCGTTGGTGGCCGCATTGATTGGGGCTGTCGGCGCCATCTCAACCTTCATATTATTTTTATTTTTATGTTTACTTGAGGTTGCGTTCGCATGATGCGCGTTTGATAATATTTTAGTGTACAGCTCGCCGACCGTTGCCGATAATATTCGCGTGCATTTTTCGGCATACGTTGCGGCAGTCCTTACGGCACTCAATCCAGCTACCGAAAATCCATTATAATTATTGGCGCCCCCATCGCACACGCCATCATCGGATCCAGTTTCCCCCACCCCCACCTGCAAACGCAGCGTGCACTCAATTTTGTCCAAATACAGTTCGGAATCCGAGAAATCCGAGACTACTCCCGAATCTTGGTTATTATAGTTGCGCATGCAGTGCTGCACTGCTTCATAAATGGGCTGCGCTCTGGGAAAGATCGAGAGCAGCTTCGTGTTATCCAGATAATTATTGGACCGTTTCGATGCCAGGATCTCGTTCTGCTCGGCCACCGTAAAATTGGTCCACGTAAATTCGGGATTCACGTGCGCGCGATACATGCGCAAGATTTCATTGTGCGAAATCACGCCTGGATTCACGAAATTTAGCGTCCCGGTGTGTCGGTGCTGCATGAGCACGAGCGCGTACGGCAAAAATTCGTCCAGCACCGTCATGGAATTCGGCAGCGAGCACACTTTCGAGTAGTTTGCGATTTTCGTGATGAAGTTGCGCGGATTATCGCGCGCCACAATCGGCATGCGGATTCGCAAATTGAGCACGCTCTCGCAGATGCAGTTCCGTTCCTGCATTATGCGGTCGGTATAGCCCTTCACGATGGAATAGCTGGACCCGAAAAAATTGGGTGCGTCGCTCTCTTTGAATTTGTAGCACTTTTCAATCTCTCTCGGGTCGCAGCCATTCGCTGAGTCGTTGTTGTCGTAGCGCAGCATGCGCTCCACATCTTCGCCGTCCCGGTACGAAAATATGCACCCGGTTCCCAAATACGTGAAATGGATACCGGCGTGCTTGCACAGGTACGCGAGCAGGAGCGGCGCCGCCAAATTATCGCGCAAGTTTTCGTTCAGCTTGTCGTCTTGTTCCAAATAATCGATGGTGGAATACACGCGGTCGCCGACCGTGCCGTGAGTTCGACCCACAAATGATATCACGTGTGTTGGTTTGTACGCCACAATTTCGTCAATAATTTCGCTTTGCGTGTCAAGTGATATCCGGGAAACGCCGGATGCGCGGCACTCTATGTCGGTTCCCGCATTATGTGCCTTCCGGCACACCAATTGAAACTGTTGCCCAATCCACCCCTTAGCCCCAAATATAAGGATTCTCATTCGCACTTGTTGATTTAGTGTTTATTTTCATTTAACGTTTAAATAATATTTATTAATTTATTAAATATATAACGCATCATAGTTTATTTATGATGGTACTTATTGTTCGTAAAGCATAATAATATAAAACATTCTAATATTATAATAATTATAATAATAATAATAATAATAATAATAATAATAATAATAATAATAATAATAATAATAATATTAATCATAATCCACAATAATGGTCATTTCACGCATTTCTACCGCGGTATCGTACCCCGAATTGTCCCGCCTTGAAGTCGGCGACGTCGGGCACGAATCCGACGCATACGAGCTTGAAATAATGGGAATGGCGGTATACATTGCCATGGGCCGGGCAGATTTCACATTCAAGCGCCAGCACAATATCGTGGCTTATCCCGTTTACTTGATCCATAAAACGTCGCACGACGTGATTCGCAAAATCGCGATTCTCGAATTTCCGGCAGACGACGTATCGCACATGAACGATACCGGCGGGGTCAATTTGGACGCACGCCCGTTTGTGCCCCTCCTGTTTGCGCACGTCAACGAATCCGTATTGGAACAGTCCACCTCGGATGCAGCCGATGTATCGGAAAAACCAAGCGCGCAGCCCGCTCAGTCCGCGCGCAAACGTAAAGGTAAAGGTAATGTCGTGGATACGCCAGCCGAAATAGATAAACTCGTCGCAAACACGGACGCGGTAGTATCTGCGAATGCACCCGAGGTGGCTGCTGCTGCTGCTGCTGCCGTCGCGATTGACACCGACGACGAAGACGTTATTGAAGACGATGCGGACGAAGTGCCTGCCGGCGAGAGCGCGGGAACGGGTGGCGATGTGGAACTTCCCACCCAGACCAAAGAGCTGGCCAGCATGGAAAAGAGCCAGTACGCGCAACAACATCCCAAAAAGACGTCGACGTCCGCGTCAGCAAACGCATCAACAAAAGAGCCATGGATCCAAACGTTCATGCACAATAAGAATTTCGGCATTGTGGATAACGTCGGAGGTACCGATTCACTGTTTGCCACCATCCGCGACGGTCTCCGCAGCCAGGGTCGCGACGTCTCCAACGAAGAAATGCGGACGAAATTGTCCGACCTGGCGACAAAGGAGCTGTACACCGAATACGTGGGCCACTTCAACAAGCTGGCAACCCCGTTCAAGCGACTTCGAGCCGAAATTAAAGAGTACGACCAAAAACTCGCCGCAATTATGGAGCGAAAAACGCAGAGCCAGGACCGCGGCCAGCGACTGTCCGCGTCCGAGCTGCTCAAGCTGGAATCCGAACACAAGGACTTGCGCGCCCAGCGCGATGAGCTCATGACGAAGACGCTGCACATTCAGCGCGCGATCGAATCCCGGTATGCGTACATGAAGGATGCCCGAGATTACGACCGCTTTAAGGTTATCCTGAAAACGCGTTCGTTCATTCCTGACGCGTGGGCGCTGCGCGCGCTGGAGCGCGTGTATAATATAAACCTAATCCGGTTATCCGCCCCCCGTTTCGAATCCGGCGACCTGGACAACGTAATTATTTGCGGCGACGAGCTGGCAGACGCCCCGGGCTCGGGGTCCGCCATGTTCAAAGAGCGCTACCACCCACTGCTCTTCATTATGACCAGCGTGGACGAGCACGGCAATTACCGGCTCATCACGTACCGCGCAAAGGGGTCGCTCTCGTTCGCCGAGGTGCCGTACGACGTGCGAATTCACATTATAACCAAGTGCATGGAGGACGCGGGTGGCGAGTACGCGTTCATTCCGCAATTCAAACAGCAACTGGTTTCGACGCCCACATCCATATCCATGCATGGTGGCGGTGGCGGTGGCGGTGGCGGTGGCGGCAGTGGATCAAAACATAAAAAAAAATCCACAACCTCTGCCAGTTCACACCACCCTCATCATGACGCCGACGTTCCCATTCTGCAGTTCTATAACCGCGCCGGAAGCGAGTTTCCGGGCCGGGGTGCGGGCGAATACATGCCCGCATCCGCGGAACACCTCTTTGTCCCGCTGTCGAAAATCCCGAACTGGCGAAGGGCGCTGTCCAACTTTGCAGAATCACCATTTATTTTGGACGGGCGCACGTGGTTCAGTGTGGAACATTATTACCAGGGCTCGAAATTCCGCAAGCAGAATCGCGATTTTTACGCGCAATTCTCGCTGGATTCGGGATCTGATATCGCAAAAGACCCGCTGATTGCAAAAGCAGCAGGCAGCAAATCGGGGACGTTTAAAGGCCGTCTCTACCGTCCCAAAGCGGTTGCCGTGGATTCCGACTTTTTCTCGAGCGGGCAAAGCCAGCAGTCCGTTGCAGACGCAATGGAAGCCAAATTTCGTCAAAACTCAGACATGAAGCAAATTTTATTGACCACACTGAATGCGCAGCTCTACCACTTCCAGCGCGGGGAGAAACCGATTCTCTTCAGCAACCTGATGCAAGTACGAGAGAAGCTCTGAGAGAAGCTCTGAAATCGGGATCTCCCGTGATTACATACGAAGCACGCTGTTGGTGAATGCGCGAATCATCGCATCACGTTATAACATGCGCTTCACTTGCGCTGAATTATTCTGCGAATTGGGTAACATTTATTTTATTATTTTTTATTATTTTATTTGTGTGTTATTATATATTATATATATTATATATATTAAACTTATATTTTTTATTATTTTATTTGTGTGTGTGTGTCTAGCAACAGAGAAAAAGAAAGAAATATGCTCGCCACGAAAATGAATCCAAGCGCGTTCAATAAATCGCTCGACGCATTATAGTAAAATCGTATAATATATTTTGACCCACATCCCAGAATTCGGTTTTAACTTTGGACCCATTATCTATAAATGTATGAGACGAAAACCCGGTTGTAATTTTGCTCCATACGCTTTTAACGTCGTTGTCGTGTTTTCTACGTATTTTGACATTTGAACCTGACCCTATAATTACCATACCGCCTGCACCGGTTGTCATATATTTTGCGTCCCCATCTATAGAGTAATGCTCCAAGTTATGCGTGTGCCCGTTTAAATATAAATTTACACGGTCGTCGCCTAGCAACGACTGAAAATCTTCAGCGTCTATTTCGTTCGCTTTATGGTGACCGATGACAAATACCCATTCGGCAGGCGGGATGCTAGAAAGCGTGGCATTAAACCAGTCCAGCTGGACTTTACAGGATTGGTTGACTATATTTTCGTGAAACAAGCATTTTCCCGCGACAGGCGAGCATAGGGGGTATTGTATACCACAAGGATCCCATTTTGTGCGGTCGTCGCCCCTATAATCATTGACACACGGATTCGTATCCAGGACGATTATATTCAATGCGATACTGGAATTAAATTCTACGCGTCGGTGATAGTATCGGGCGTCCATTATCCACTCGGGAATTGTCTGATTCAGTTCTAGTTGGGCATCCGGATTAAACCCGTAATCATGATTACCCAGAGCATTATACCAAGGCAAACCAATGGTACCAAAAAGGTTAAGATAGTCATCGCTGATTTGAGAGTCGCTACTATTTTGAATCCCGCAATAATAAAAATTGTCGCCGGTATTTAAAACTAAATTTGGCTTATATTCCGATGCATACAGCTTCATAGCGTGTGCCGTATTTTGTGCGTTTTTAAGATGGTAGCCCCCTAGTGCCGCGGATCCCCAGTCACCTACAGATAGAATATTTATATTCTCAGGCGGCGCCGGCACCGGCACCGGCACCGGTATCGGTACCATACTAACGGGTAACGCGCTAACCCCCGCTGTAAATACTGCGGAAATTAATGAATACTGAATGAAAATAGGTAGAATGTTATATATTTTCATTTATCTAAACAAAGAAAAGAAAATGTTGGAATTATATTTTTTCTCGATTCTACCGGGGCGGTCGCGTCTTGCCTTGCAATTCTAAATCGCCGTGCGGGTGGTTTCCAGCGCCAATGACTTTAGTAAAATGCGTCATCGTGCAATAATATGATTTGGATTCAGGTTGGGACGGGTTTTGTTTTTGTTTTCAACAAACGACTCTTTGAATTTTAAATGACTATATTCCGGTCGTTATTCGCGGCGCGAAGGGGTATTTTCACAATATTTATTATTTATTTATATCCATCAATTTTATTTGCATGTTATTTTATATGTTTATATTTTATATTTTATATTTTATATTTTATATTTTATATTTATAACATACAAAATATAAATATAAATATGCGGACCGACGACGATGACCATGACGACAATGACGACATGGATTGCGCTGCTGCATTTTCAACATATTTTGATCGTCTTAAAAAGCACAGTCGCGGTAGCGGTAGCGGTAGCGGTAGCGGTATGATGTCAGCCAATTTAAAATCAATGTACCGCAACTGGTTTCAACAGCTGCGCGAAGCGGATGCGTTTCTGCACGCGTCACCGTCATTCATTTCGGCCATCGTACCTGACATTATACCGACTCGCGGAAACCGCGCAGCACTGCCTCGTCCGGCGATGATTGAGCGAGACAAAATGCCGTTCATGACGAGCGAAATAACCGACTACCTGCAAAAAACTGAAGTTACCCACTGGCTGAAATACGCGGCATCCAACATTCGCGGGCGAAGTGTGATCGTGCATATACTACACTGTGGTGGTGGTGGTGGTGGCAGCAGCAGCAGCAGCATCAGCAGCAGCAGCAGCATCAGCAGCGTTTCTTTAAAGCGTCTAAAAATGTACCGGTCGTACGTCTATAAAATATACGCATGGTTTCACTTTATACACCCGTACCAACAACAAACACAACAAACACAACAAACACAACAAACACAAACAAATAAAGAAAATGAATGTTCCAAGGAAATTAACCTGTATTTTTATTTCACCCCGTTCAAAAAACTACTGCCGCCCGCACCGGGAAAAACGCTCGGCCCGGCTCACGCAAATACGGGATTCACATACCCGTGCGGCATGAACCCCGGCCCGGGAGGTAAAAAAAGCACCGAAATAATCATTTTCCGGCACGAGGAATGGTTTAAAGTACTGATGCACGAAACGTTCCACAATTTGGAGCTGGATTTCAATACGGAATCGAGGACGTCGCTGCGCGACGTGTTTCCGGCGATACGGCACGACGTGCTCATGTCCGAAGCCTACGTCGAGACGTGGGCACGCATACTGAATGTGGCGTTTTACGTTTTTTACGACATTTATGGTGGAAACGGTACGGCGGCGCAGTACAATACTGCTGTGGCGCGATGCCTTCCCGTGGAGCGCGCATTCTCTCTTTTTCAGTCAGTCAAGACTCTGAAATATATGGGATTGACCTTTTCAGACATTGTTAATCCGGATCCAGCGGTGTCGAGCGCCGCGGCTCGCAAATACGCGGAGGACACAAATATATTCGCGTACTACGTGCTGGCCGGAATGCTGGTTTTTAATGCGGACGAGTTTTTGCAATGGTGCGTTTCAAAGAATGCTGTAAGCCTGATGCAGGCCACGCACGGCCAACGTGGAACATCCTTGTTTAAACATTTCATATCTGGTTTGTGTAAAAATGAGAGAATGTTGGCAAACATAAAGTGGTTTGAAACATCCGAGGCTCCGGAACATATGCATTCAATGCATTCAACAATGCGAATGACCGCATGGTCATAAATAAATAAAAAATTGATGGAGCATTCGGGTTGGTCTGTAATAATGATATTACGAGTTGATGAACCCGATCCAATTATGGGAGTGCGATATTTGAATAAATTTATCAGCAATCGATGCGAGCCTGCGCTGTTGCATCGCATGCTGAGTGATTATGAAGGTCGAACGATTGTGATTGATACCAGCATTTACATCTACAAATATCTGGGAGAGAACACGCTTATGGAGAGCATGTATTTTATGATGGCGCAGTTTAAGTATTATAACATTACGCCAATATTTGTATTTGACGGTGCGGCGCCTCCCGAGAAACAGCCCACATTGCGCAATCGCGAGGCTAGCAAAGCCACCGCCGAGCTGGTTTATAATGAAGCCGCCGAACATCTGCGCACACTTCTCGCGATACAGCGTGATCGCCGCCCTCAAGAAAATAACAACAACAGTAACAGCAATAACAGCAAAAACAGTAACAACAATGGCGCCGCCGCCGATTTTGAGGATCTCGAAAATAGTCGCGCAATAACGGAACACGAATGTGTCATGCGCGGACTTCGTAAGCGGTTTATTAGGGTGCACGGTTATGAGCTGTCGGACGTTAAACGTCTCATGCGCGCATTTGACATGCGATATATAGAAGCGAATGGTGAGGCGGATATAATGTGCGCACAAATTGTAAAAGGTGGAATTGCGCACGCGTGTATGAGCGACGACATGGATATGTTTCTCTACGGATGCCCGCGCGTTATTCGGTACGCCAATTTCGTCAAAGGAACGTGCGTTGAATACGACTTGTGCCGAATTCTCGACTTGCTCGGAATTTCGATTGCCGGGCTGCGCGCAATTTGCATATTGTCTGGGACCGATTATAATCCCGATAATTTCGACCCGCGTATGCGGTGTCGAATATTCTTAAGTGATATCTATGACTCGTATGTCAAATTTTGTTTGATAACTGGCGCCACCGCTACCGCTACCGCTACCGCTACCGCCACCGCTACCGCCACCGCTACCGCTACCGCCACCGCTACCACCGCATTTTATGAATGGATGAAACAAACAAGGTGGTTGTTTCATCACATTGATGTGAGATCACTATGGAACGTCTTCGGGATGTTTTCTGCCGAACTTACCAGCGACCAACTTTTAAATTTGGACAACGTGCTGTCAAAAACGACGACGACGGCAGAAGTGCTTGCGATTGCAAATGATAAATGCAATGATGATGATGATGATATGTCGCAATCGGCACCGGTATTTGAAATTCCGAGCCGCGTCAAGAAAATCATGGCGCAATATAATTTCATATTCATATAATAATGCGCATATATAATAATGCGCATATAAAATAAAATTAATATTCGGGGACGTGCCGCTTAAACAAGCAACCGTGCGACGTGATACCTTTGAGTTCGCGTATAATTGCTGCATTCTGGTAGTCGCAATTCGCGAGCCATATTTTTATAATGCAAAAATTCTTTTTAGGGGAGATCGTAATACCGTTGACGTGCGGTAGCAGCGCGTGCGTGTTTGAAATTGTCTCTCCCACAATAGAGTAGGACAATTGTTTCCACGTGAACGGAACATCGGTATTAGATACTTTATACGAAAAACAACCACCGTTTCTGTTTCGCGCATCCTCCCATATAGGTGTAATTCCGCTCCGCATTAAAAACAACATACAGTTCATAATGAGTTTGGGTGGAAGCAGCTCGGTGATCGCAACTGCGTCTTCCACCGTTTCAATCTCGCAGATTTTGGTATAGCTCTTCAAGCTCCAATCAGTGTCATGCGGCAAATGGGCCCATAGAGTCCATTTGTCGGATAACGCGTGTGTGGTATGTGTCCCGTCGCGCACGTGCGTGTTGGTGGATACGGGGAATGCTGCCATAATATTGGGATTGGAATATGTTTCCTATATGTATTATATATCTACTTATTTATTTTTCTTTTATATTGATTTTATTTATAATTTATATTATTATAGATTTATACTCGTTTTTTATTTGTCCGAAATCCACCGGACAATCACCAGGCTGATATAGTTTAACATGTAATCCGATTTGCATTCTTGATTATGCATTACGTGTTCCACGCAGTTTAAAAAGTCGCTCGTGACGCAGTCAGCGCGCGTTCGTATGATATGGTTCAAAAACTGTTTTATCAAATTGCGCCGCTCTATGCCGTACTCGTGGCTAATTTCAACAAACCGCGCCGAAACGTCGTTTGCCCGGCGCAATGCGACAATGTCTGCCCAAACGCCGTCGTGCAGCGTCTTGCAATCCGCAACGTGTTGATTAGACTGCATGAAATTTATCATGCTGCGTATGTCCGATCCGAATCGTTGTTGAATGTCGCGTATATTGGTCGGCGATAAATTTAATCGTTCGGTCGAGCTTATCTGGGTCAAGAACCGCGCAATCATGGGTTCCGGAAGCTGGTTGAATCGCATTCGCACAAACTCGGACTGCAACGAGTCGTCTATTTTACTCACGTAATTGCATATCAGACAAAATTTAACCTTGCACGCGACGTTTTTGGTGTAGCTGTTTAGCAGGTACCTCAGCGCAATTTGTGCGTTTTTTGTCATGTAATCGACTTCATCCAAAATGATGAATTTTAGCCGGTTCCCCCCTCCAAACAGCGATTTCGTGTTTACAAATGCGCTGATTTGGTTGCGGATCACGTCGACACCGCGTTCGTCCGATGCGTTTAAATGAATGATGGTTCCAAGCCCATCGCAATAGTCGGCGCATTCACCACATTGTTTTACTGCCCCTGCCCCTGCTCCTGCCCCTGCCCCTGCCCCTGCCTCTGCCCCTGCCACCGTCCCCGCATCGCTAGCGCTTGAATTGCGATATTTTGCCTGGTATGCGTTGACAAGGTTAATGATTGTAGTAGTTTTACCTGTACCAGGCGGTCCGTAAAATAGTAAATTTGGAAAGTATCCGTTCTCTATGATGTTATTTAATATTTGATGATTGGTTTCATCCAATACAATGTCCGAAAAATTAGTAGGCCGATATTTTTCAACCCATGGGGTAGTTGAATCGAGGTGGGTGTGATCGGTGTGATCGGTCTGCATATAAAAAATAATAATACTAATAATAATACTAATAATAATAATAATTATAATTAATAATTTAACAACAATGCAGCAATAACCACAATATTTAATTATTTTTATATAAAAAAATCAAGTTTATATATAGTAATTATAGTGTTATAATAATCATATTCTCATTAATGCTTGCAACGGCGGCGATAAAAACTGGATATTTAGAATTAATTATGGGTCCCATGTTTTCAGGAAAGACGTCAAAATTAATTGAAATACACAAACAGTGTGAATTCTGCAACATAAGCGTCGAAACAATCAATTTTGCGGGGGACACTCGATATTCGGAGACAATGCTGGCAACACACGACATGAAAATGATACCTTGCATTCGAGGAACGTCCATTCACGAAATTTTACACGGTGAACGCGGAGACGATAACCGGAATCGACTGAATGACGCTGATGTAATTCTTATAAACGAGGGACAATTCTTTAATGACGTGGTAGAGCACGTTCGGTATTGGGTAGAAGCGTGTGGAAAAAGAATATACGTGTGCGGCCTTGACGGCGATTTCGAGCGCAACGCGATTGGGAATTTACTTGAGCTGGTTCCTTTATGCGACAAAATTGAGAAATTGACGTCCCTGTGCAGCAATTGCAAAAACGGTACGCGTGCGATTTTTAGTTATCGCGTCACAAATGAGAAAGCGCAAATTGTTATTGGTTCGTCAAATTATATACCGGTGTGTCGAAAATGCTATTCATTTCTTAGCGCGAATAGGAACTGAGTGTGTCGCGATGCCGATACGGTAATATGCGACAATTATAGCGCGATTATAAAAATAATAATAGCTTTTAATAAAACAATTTAAATTATACAAACTATAATAAAATATAAATTTTATAATTTTTATAAAAATACCAAAACTGAAACATTTTATCTACTTTAATTTTTAATGACAGAATCCAGCGCAGAATTAACCAATACAAAGGTGTGCAAAGCACCCAAAGCACCCAAAGCACCCAAGGAACCCAAAGCACCCAAGGAACCCAAAGCACCTAAGGAACCCAAAGCACCTAAGGAACCCAAAGCACCCAAGGAACCAAAGGAACCCAAGGAACCCAAGGCACCCAAGGAACCCAAAGCACCCAAGGAACCCAAAGCACCCAAGGAACCCAAAGCACCCAAGGAACCCAAAGCACCAAAGGAATCCAAAGCACCAAAGGAATCCAAAGCACCAAAGGAATCCAAAGCACCAAAGGAATCCAAGGAACCCAAGGAACCTAAAGCACCAAAGGAACCTAAAGCACCAAAGGAACCTAAAGCACCAAAGGAACCTAAAGCACCAAAGGAACCTAAAGCGTCATTAAATAAAATACAACAACAACAACAACAACAACAACAACAACACGGTATTATTATCTTAAAAAAACGTGGCAGGAAACCAAAGGGTGGAAAAATTGTTGAAAATCAGTATGCGTATGATACCACCACCACCACCACCACCAACTGTACCAATACTATCATCGCCGCTGAAAATAATGAAAATAAAATCCCCAACAACGCGATACCAATTTTAAATATTGTTCTGCACCTTAAATGCAAATATGCTGATTTGAAAAGTGGTACAATTGAACCCTATAAATATGAACCAAATGTTGAACCGGTTGAATCGTATACGGATTGTAGCACTCTTTCGGAATGTGCGTATGTAATTAAAAATGAGGACAACTGCGCGGGCGACAATAATGACGAATACGATGACGGCGATAGATATAATGACAATGACAACAATGCCGACGATTTTACTGCGGGTGGATCGACCGTTGTCATTACACATGGCAATGGCAATGGCAATGGCAATAATGGCAACGCTAGTAGTAGCGCGGTTTTTTCGAAATCGTCCTTGAAATTATGCTCTACCGCAACAATTTCTTCAGTTTCTACTACGAC
>Ga0114971_10000725_pt1 | contig 22239 bp, 24 predicted proteins | sample M_140625_MF_Meta_FD_87320 | JGI IMG/M metagenome (GOLD analysis project Ga0114971, IMG submission 87320) | Freshwater microbial communities from Lake Montjoie, Canada to study carbon cycling - M_140625_MF_MetaG | ecosystem: Environmental > Aquatic > Freshwater > Lake | place: Lake Montjoie...
TACTTCTGTTTCTTTAATATCATAATTACTTACTTCATTGAAATCCATTATTTCGTCTTTATCTGGTAATCTTTCACTTACAGATGATTCATAATTATTTTTATCTCTAGTATACATATCCTTAATTCTCAATAGATCATTTTTATCTGTATACTCAATATTTTCTGTATATACTTCTATTTCCATTATTATTCCATCGTCTACATAAGAATGTAACCCATGAAACGTATTTCTTGGTATGTATAAAGATTCAAATAAATTCAATATTTCATATTTATCATCATATAAGTTTATTTTAAAACTACCATAAAGCGGCATCAGTATCGTATCTTTTTTAAAATGACAATGTAGAGAGGTCTCTTGATCTTTATTGATATGTAATATCCAAATTCCTATATGTTTATTTTGATATGCTAAATATTCTTTTCCCCATGGTTTTTCATTTACTTTATTTTTATAATCTATGAAAGAACTATTTTCTCTTTTGCCAATTGGAGAACTAGAACATAGTTGTTGTTCTTCTTTTGTATTTTGTATAAATAACATTTTATAAATATTTTATATTTAATATTTCATATTTAAACTATACAAATATATTTTTAACATTAACCTTTTGAATAATTTGTAAAAATAGAATTTATATTTGTATTATCAATCATCCCTATTAAATTTTTATTTTCATTACATAATATATTTATTAATTTATTCAATCTATCAAAATAAGAATTTGAATAAAATAAAAATAGTTGGTTTGAGTTCAACATTTTTATTTTGTGTAAGAAAGTCCAACTGCTTCCGGTATTCAGTAAAATTATCTTATTACATTTTGATGCAATTTCCCATATATATGTTAAATTCAAACATTTTGGGTCAGGGTATATATTAAAATCTTTGTCAATAAATTTTATATTTTCATTATTATCAAATATACTATCATAACATGATAATATTAATTTATAATTTTTAGATAATACTAATATAAAGTTATGAAAAAAATTTATATCAAAATTTTCAGACCTAGGACGATAATTAAATATAAAAATTGTTTCTTCTAAATTATTCATTGATGAATTATTATCTAAATTATCATAACTCTTAATGCTAAAATCAAATAGTTCATTCAAAGAATTATTCAAATTTATTTCTAAATTTAAATTCAAATTATAATCACTATTCAAATTTTGTATTAATCTTTCATAACCAGATACAGCAGTTTCTAAATCATAATCAGTATGGTGTAAACAATTAGATGCACACCATGTATTTACAAATAATATATTTTTATTATTATATTCTATAAATTTAGAATATTGTTTTTGCATATTATTTTGTATTAATAAATTTAATACTTCACCATTAATCAATTCTTCAGGCGGATTACCATTTTTTAAATTATTAAAATAATTCTGTTCAATTCTATTTATTCTTTGAATGTTTGGTATTTTTTCATAAAAAATATCTCCACAAATACAATAATATAAAAAATTCATATTTTTATTTGATTTGCAAATGAAATTTACAAATATAGAAGAAAAATATATATCTCCTATGTGATTCATATTATAAAAACAAATCTCCATTTTAAAATATGTTATTTTTTATATTTATATATTTTATCGCATTTTACATTTATCCAGATACAATCCAATTTTTTCTTGGATTATGCCAAAACTTTTTATAATACACTTCTCCATCGCTTATCATAGCTGCAACATAACTCAAACTACTTGGTGACATAATAAATACATCTGCAGAAACCATTCCAATAAAACTTTCAATAATATCATAATTTAAATAGAATTTTACATCGTCGCTAACTAACTCTTCAAATTGTGTTATATCTCCCTGCGAGTATATATGAAATAATAACTCCTTATTGTTGCCATTGTGGTTATATTTCTCTCTTATACTATTCATTATTTTCAAATAATAGCTATTAGGCGTTGTAGCGCGAGGTCCTGCACCACCAAAAAGTATATCATGTGCATTTTCTCTTCTTATGTGAACGGCTATATTCAATTTATTATTGTCAAAATAATTACGGTTTTTGTTTTGCCAAAAACAATTTTTAATAAAATCCATATGCTGGCTTTCACAATAATCATCTATATTTTCCCCAAAATAATTCTTTATTTTATTTCTAATATAATCTAACCTCTCCACGTCCGCCACAATTTTATCTACGTTAATAATATTATTTTTAAGATTCATTAAATTCTCTAGTTTATTATTGTATTCAATATCATTATCATAGTTATGTTCTACAATATTTAATGGTGTGTATGCAAATTGCATATGATTTTTTTTACAATGTATATACGTCTCTACTATTTTTTGATATTGAGAACCAAATCCATCGTTTCCTATATATGTATAAAATTTATCCATAAATTATTATATATTTTATAATATAGATAAATATTTAAATGTTTAATTAAATAATAATTTACTAGTGTAATAGATTCCTATGATAAAACAAGTTTTTGTCCTTCTTATCATGAATTGCAAAAAATATGAAGCAAAAGCAAATATTCAAAAGGCATCATGGTTGAAAACTATACCTTCTTATTTAAAGTATTACCATGTTATTGGAGACGAATCGTTAGATAGTGACTTCACCTTTGATAATGACAATCAAATACTGTGGGTAAAAACACAAGACGACTACAATTCGTTACCAAAAAAAGTTATAGAAGCTTATAATGCTGTTAACAAAACATTTGATTATAAATATATTTTTAAAACTGATGATGATCAAATGTTGACAAACCCGAATTTTTTTAATACAATTACAAAATTAATTACAAATAAAAAGCCTGTATCCCATTATGGTGGATTTATTGTTGACGTAAAATTTGCCCATTTATCTAAGTATCATAAATTTCATCCCGAATTACCTGAAAATATTCCTGTCAACATTACGAAATATTGCAATGGACGCTTTTATTTTCTTTCAAAAAATGCAGTTGAAGATTTGTTAACTAAAACAGAGTTAATAAAACAAGAATATTTTGAGGATTATGCGATTGGATACAATTTAGATGAAAAGTATAAAAGAGATATGTTAAACATTGCAACGAATAAAATATTTATTGACATGACAGAATAATTTATCGTTGTTATAAATGTCTCATTTGATTTGTTCATGGTATTGCATTTTGAAAGTTCTTATGTCTTTGCGATTTGAACAACCATTCTTTATCCAAATCTACCATCACTCGTGTATAATTAGTATGCCTTTTTTCAATATCACTGTAGTCTTCACGCTGTGTAACAGTAAGTGGTGTGATTAAATACCAATTATCTTTTTCTTGTAACTTGAACCAATACTTATCAATAGCATATAAAACATGCTGCTCGGGATTTTTTATTAATTTTTGTATACCTTCTCTAAAATTATTTATCAGTGTATCATAATAATGTCTTTTAACAATATATCCCGTCGTAGTTTGACAACGATATACTTTTACACATGAATCATCTATTCGTTGATAAGGCGGCATATTATTTCCTGCAATTAAAGCAACGTCAAAATTCTCATTGTTTTTTAAAAACTTATTCAGTTGATTTTTAAACAATTCTGGATTTAAAAAAAGAATATCATCTTCAACAATCAGTACATGTTCCCAGTTATTTTGCTTAGCCATTTCTATACACTTCAAATGACTCATACTGCAACCAATAGCGCCATTTGTAAGTTTTATTGCATTAAATCTTGTAATATTTATACCTATTTTAGACATTTGCTCTTCAACGTGTTGTTTTCTGTCAACTCTTGAATCTAAATTTATATAAAGCGCATGTTCAATATTTGTTATAAAATTCATTAAATTATTTTACTTGACTACTTGCTTTATAAAATAGTTATTTGTTTAATTTATAAATTAAACAAATAATAAAATAAAATTTATAAATTCAATGTCCAAATTCCATTGATTAATGATTTTTCTCTCCAATTAGCTTTAATTTTATACAAGTCTATGTTAGGATAATATTCTACGATGCGCATAGTACCTGTGTTATAGTAATCGGTTTGTTCTCCATTACATTGTGGACCATCATAATTGTCTAATAAAATATTATTTGGATCATTATTAAAAATATAATCTTCTTGGAAATTAATACATTTAAACTCCATTGACCTATGCTCATCAATGTTTTTCTTTGATAATAAAAAATCCTTGAATTTATTAATTATTTTTTGAGAATAAATTCCCATATTCATTGAAAACCATTTATTAAGTTTAATAGATGAAACATTTGTCAAATTAATTGATGCCAATTTTTTATAAAAATTATTTCCTATTTTACATGTATCATGTAAATAAAAGTAATGATCATTTTCATTTTTATTATACAATTCTAATAATGTTATTAATCCCGTAAAATCAATACTATTATGGTTGCATCTTATATATGTAATATTATCTATTTTTTCAATAGAGTGATAAGTTTCATAGCATTTATTATTATAATAACCACCAATCATTACAATTATATCATAACAATTAAATTCGGTTTGTTTTCTCATACTATCTAACAAGTGATCCAGTGCAATAGTATTTTTAATGTACGAATTAATTACTATTTTCATATTTATTATATTATATTTTTTTTTTAAGTTAAGTTTCGGGGTTTAGTTAAATTATTTTAAATAAAATAAATTATTAAACTAAACCCTGGAACTAAATGTTAAAAGAAAATTATACAAATGAACAAAAACTAGAAATTGCAAAGCAAATCAAAAACATCACAACGGAAGAAATCAAAGAAGAAATGAAGCAACTTATCCAAATTGGTAGTAATGCTTCTACTATGTCTCCTAGATCACGAATTGGTAACAATATTGTGGATTATTTTACTTTCTCTCAAAGACTTTCCACAAGAGGCAAATATAACATCAATTTTTATGAATTCATAATTAATATTGATGAATTTAAAAAAAAGAAATTCATACAAAACATGCTTCATTATTATGATACTGTTAAAAATAAAACAAAAAAAAAGAATTATCATACTGTTTTGAAGGAAGTATACAATATATGCATAAGCGCTATTAACATAATACGACCTTTGGTCTATATGGAAATATATGCGAAATATAAACCAAATACCGTTTTGGATTTTTGTGCTGGCTGGGGTGGTGCAGCTGTTGCAGCGTCGGCTTTAAACATTTCGCAATATATCGGTGTTGAGCTAAACAACTCGTTAATTCAGCCATATAATCATCTTATAGAATTCTTAAAAGAGAGAAGCAATACACACGTACAAATGATATTTGATAGCGCGCTTAATATTGATTATAGTAAATTAGATTATGATTTTGTATTTACATCACCACCATATTATTTTATACAAAAATATGAGAACAATTCTGAATATGTATCAAAAAAAGAAATGGATGAAAAATTTTATATACCAATTTTTTCAAATACTTATAAAAATTTAAAACCAAATGGTGTATATGCGTTGAATATTAACAAAGAAGTATATGAAAATGTCTGTATAAAATTATTTGGGCAAGCTCATGAAAGTTATCCATATAAAAAATCAAAACGTCAAAATAATTACGATGAAATTGTTTATGTTTGGAAAAAATAGGCAGTTTTTAATAAACACCACCCAATCTTATCCGAGCACTTGCGCTTGCGGTAGCACGTGGAGATGCACCTATATAATTTGCGTATTGTGGCGAGTATTTATTAGGAGGGTGGTGTGGTTGTTGATATTGTTGTTGATATTGTTGTTGATATTGTTGTTGATATTGTTGTTGATATGGTTGTTGATATTGTTGTTGCGGTTGTTGTGATGATGTCAATTGTCCTTGTGACTGCGGATATCTAAATGCGTTTATATATGAACGATTATTAATTGGAACATTGGAAATCATGTTATTAATTCCATAATCGCTAGTTATGTTATTATAAACATCGGTTTTTATTGTATCTTCCTTATCATTTTCTATTTGTTTCAACAAACTGACTGGTACTTGTTTTCCGCTCTTGATCAAATACTCTGCAGTTTGTTCTCTTTTTTCTTTACTGGTAGGATAATATGGAATATTTGACCAATCGTCATTACTTATAACTACTTTATTAGTATGCTGAAGAAGTTTATCAGGGTGAATAATTTTCCTTTTTGGCTCCCTCAAATCATAATTAAAATATTCATCATTTTCATATCTGGTTTGTGTTAAAAATGTTTTAATGTTAATAAAAAAAATGTTTTCATCTTCAAAAGAAAAAATATTATCATTCGGATTACTAGATAAAGAGTCAATTTCATAGCTTAATTTTGAAATGGTCCTCAATCCATCAATCCCGCTATCAGTTTCACTGCGCCATGGATCTTTTTTACTAATAATTCTAGATATTCCATCAAATAATTGCAATATTTGAGGCTTACCAATTTCATAAAAATTACTTCTGTCTATAATTAAATTATGTCTTTCACATCTTTTTTGTAAAGTATTATCTTCCATACCCCATCCCCAGTAACAAGGATATCCATTTATTTTTTCAAAATCAGCACCTTTCATTACAACAATACCACCTAAAGCATATTTATATCCATAATAATGTTTAACTACTCCATGAGTTGTTTGATAATCAAAAATTTTGTAAAATGGTATGGTATCAATATCATTAAAAATAAAAGTAATATCTTTATAATGCTCTGGATATTTATTTTTAATTGCTAAAAACCCGATATTTTTTATAGCACCTCTATTAAATGTTCTAGCATCGCATTGATGAGAAAAATAAATTTCATAATCTTTATTGTCTTCTAATAAAAAAGACATGTATTTACAAAAAAAAAATTTATGCTGAATACGATTTCTATAAGGGACAATAAAAACTCTTTTTGGAATTTTTATCGGTATCTGTGTAGTTTCCTTTTCTTTTATCTTTATCTTTGCAGTCATTTTATGAAAATAGTAAATTTTTTTATTTCAAAAATTAGACGATTGCTAAATTGAGTCATGAAACCAGATTTTTTTATATAATTAAATAAAATTATATAAAAAAATGAATTGTTATTATAAAATAAGTAATATTTACCAGTATAATCAAAAAAGAATGACGATCTTATTATTACCAATATTATATATTTTATATCTAAATTCTCTAAGCCAAATAAATGGCCAAAATGGCCAAATTAAACAATGTGCAAATTGTAAATATTTTATTCCACATAAAAATAATAAAATAACTAGTCTCGGATTATGTAAAATGTTTGGTACTAAAGACAATAAAAAAATCATCTATAATTTTGCAGATCATTGTAGAAACGATGAGAGTCTATGCGGTAAAAATGCAACTTTTTATGAGGAACAAAAAAATAGTTATTTTGTTGAGACAATAGAAGATGAAATGATGAAGCGTATGATAAATGATTATTATAATTTTCTGAGAAATGAAAACGATTGGTAGCCCTAATACATTTGATTTTATTTAAGAATATTTCTTCAAAATGACTTCAGGTATCAATTGTTCTTTTATTTTTTCTAATTTTTTATAACATTTATTAATCGTAACTTCGCTTATTTCACTGACATTTTTCACATCTCTTTTACTAACATTCAATTTACAAAGTTGTGATATAAAATAAACAACACCAGCTGCAATAGAATGTGGTGTGTTTTCTGGCATAATGTTCATTTTTTCAATTTTCATAGATATAAATTGGCATAATTTGGTCAACTCGTTGTTTATATTTAATTTACTACAGAACCTTTCTATAAATGCCTCCGGCTTCGTTTTACAAAAACTGGTTTTCTCTTTATTATCCATATCTTTTTCTATATTATTTATGATTGCTAGCGCATTTTTACAACCTTTTGTTGCACTAGTAACATCCAAATGAAATATATTCGCAATTTCTTTGGCTGTCCGTGGAAAATTATTGATTCTACATGAAATATAGATAGAAGCTGCAATAATTCCATCTCTATTATCTCCGCGAAAAGTCATATCGTATTCTGATATTTTTTTATGATATCTCACTGCATCATCTATTATCATTTTAGGCATACCAGCATTTTGCGACATGATTGTAATAAATTGAAACTCATCATATTGAGATTTTTCTTTGTATGGCATAGACTGCCATTCAGTATAACGTCTTATTTTTCTCATTTCATAGCTCATTGCACCAGTACACAATACTTTGCATCCATAAGAAGATTCTTCTAAAAGTGGATTAATCGGCATACCACATCGTGTAGGATCGGAATTTTGATTATCATCTGCTCCATAATATCTCCACTCTGCTGAGTGATCAACTATATCTTTGTATATAATCCCACAAGTTTTGTTTGTACAAGTTAAGAAGCCTTCATCTGAAAATGCTAAAATAGATTCACAATATTCGCAGAAATCTCTGTTGCCTGATGCCCTATAAATACATTCTAGAGTATTTGGATCATTATTATTTTTAATTTCAGAATCAAAAATACTCCATAATTCTTTCTTATTAATTAGAGAATTTTTTCTTCTTTTACTTCCTTCTTTACTCATTTCTTTTCTTTTCATTAGATAATATTTTTTAAATTCATTTTTATTTTATATGTTTATGATATATGGGAAATACTCCGTCCGCCTCTACAAATACTAAAGCAAATAATGAAAAACAATTTGAAAATTTTTATCAAATTATTGATTACATTGCCACATATTATATTTTAACAATGGATTTCAAAAGTTTATCCAATTTATCTGACAAGGATTATTGTGACAAATTAGTTGTTATAACGTCTGATATAATTAAAAATCATTTTAATGATATGCAAATCACATATTTAGCTCAAAGAATTAAAAATGGTGAAGAGGTAAATGATTTAACAAAAGAAGATATTATGTTTGTTAACAAAGACAAATTAGAAGGTTTAGACATTCAAAATGATGTTAACAAGTCTATTAAAAAGAAACGAGTATGTATTGGTATTGCTAAATTTTATGTAAAAATAGCACACATATTTGCTGCTATTGTTAAAACGATCAACCCTGTTTATGTTTATACAGATGAAAATGGAAACATGATAAAAAATGGATTATTAGAAAAAGACAAAATACCTAAAAATGCTAAAAGAAAAATATATAAATTAAATATTTGCGATAACAGAATAAGAAGTTTGAATAATATGAATGTAGATGACGAAAAAAAGGAGGTTAATTTACATCCTAAAATATGTAATATGAATTTAAATAAAGACGGAACTGTAAAAACTCTTCAAGATGAGCCTGGTATTTCTGAATTAATGCAACTTTATTTAGACGATAATTACGACTATTCAAACGGAATTTTTAGTGGTATGTCTGATTCAACAAAAAAAAAGTTTGAAAAAGATTTGAAAACATTTTACACAGCATTTACTGGTAAAGAAGAGATGCCTCCTGACGTAAAAAAATTTAGTGATATAAAATTACGAGATTATAATAATAAAAATAGTTGTCAAGGTGCAAATCCAGCATTTAAACAAAATTATCTTGTATCTAACACTGATAAATTATTTGTAGAATATGCTAAAAACATTAAAAATATGATCCAATCCGCGTCAAATAAACAAAATGAATTATTGAATGTTATAAATGATTTATTTATTTTTGTAGATGATCCGTACAGTGACAAAAAAAAAATAAGAGTTAACCCCAAATTAACCGAAGACATATTACAGAAATTAGTTGAAAAAACACGTAATATTATTATAGAATTGTATGTAAAATGTGAAATGGATTATGTTGAAAACTTGAAAGTTTATGAAGCAATTGTAGAATCAAAAATTTTGGAAACTACCAAAAACCAAATAGAAAATTTGGAAAAAAAGGCAAGTACAATCCTGACCGAAACAAATAAAAAAGTTGCTCCACCTGTCGTTGTTCGCGATGAAGCCGATAGAGGTCCTGTTATTCAAGAGCGTATTATTCGTCCTCCTCTTGCTAGTGGTATTCCTCCTTCTATTCCTCCTCTTGCTAGTGGTATTCCTCCTTCTATTCCTCCTCTTGCTAGTGGTATTCCTCCTCCTTCTCCTATTGCTAGTGGTATTCCTCCTCCTTCTCCTATTGCTAGTGGTATTCCTCCTCCTTCTCCTCTTGCTAGTGGTATTCCTCCTCCTTCTCCTCTTGCTAGTGGTATTCCTCATCCTTCTCCTCTTGCTAGTGGTATTCCTCCTTCTATTCCTATTGCTAGTGGTATTCCTCCTCCTTCTCCTATTGCTAATCGCGCCTACTACTAATGCTATGGAAAGACATTTCACTATCTAAAAATATTGGTTACAATGTAATCCATTATAACCAATAATAAATAACAATAATGCAATGGAAATTATAATTGATTTATTTTTAATTTTTATTATTAAATAAAATTGTTAATAATAAAAATATTACCACTTTTCAAAAATACAACTTTTCAAAAAAGTGGTGCAAAACATTTGATTTACATATTTGGCTCCACCTTTTCTAAAGGTGGATTTTCTAAAGGTGGATTTAAGAGCGTGAACGGGAAGCAGCGGCAGCACGAGCGGCGGCAGCAGAAGCAGCACGGGAAGCAGCGGCAGCACGGGAAGCAGCACTGGAAGCCATTTTAGAGGCAGAAGCAGCACGGGAAGCAGACATTGATCTTGAAGCAGAAGCGGCGCGGGAAGCAGCGGCAGAGGCACCTCTAGCAGCAGCAGCAGCGCGACCGGCAGCAGCAGAAGCACCACGGGCAGCAGCGCGAGCACGGCCACGAGAAGCAGAACGAGCACGACGTGATTTTAAATTGCGACGACGAGAAGCCATTTTGTATATAAATAGTTAACAAAAAAAGTTAGAAATTTATATTATTTAATTCACATTTAATGTCTGCCCATGGTTCTTCCAGCTTGACGACCCATTTGACGTCCAACAGTTCTTCCTACTTGACGTCCAACGGTTCTTCCTACTTGACGTCCAACGGTTCTTCCTACTTGAAGTCCCATTTGACGACCAACTTGACGACCAACTTGCTGACTTACTTGCTGAGTTAATTTACGAGTTAATTGGCGAGTTAATGATTTACTCATATTTCTACCGCGAGCGGCAGATCTTCTACTACTACGACTACGTTTTGCCATTTATATATTATATTCAACAAAAAAAATTTAGCAAATTTGTAAAAAAATATGCTAAATAAATCAAAATAAATGAATAACATTTTTGAGGCTGTTTGTTATTTTACCATATTTTGTCGGTTGAATGCCACCACATTTTATCTCCTTTTTTAACATTGTACATTGCTCTAAATAATTCCAATCTAGATAATGGAACATTGCATCTATATTTATCTAAAGGATGTGGATTGGTTATTAATTGAATCTTGAGAGCTTTTTTACTTATTTTTTGTCTTTGTTGTAAAGTAAAATACACAAAAAAGATCTTAAAAGAGAGATCTACAATAGGAAGAATATCGTTGTTTTTAGCTTGAAAATCTCTTAAATATTCACAACAAATATTCATAGCTGAAATATCTGCTAAATCTTCGTCAATAGTAGGCCAAGCATCAAATTTAATTCCATCATAAGCAGAAAAAGTTTCATACTGTTTAACAACATCTTCTTGTATTTTCCTAAAATACTTCGCATCTGCAGGTGCCCACCAATTTTTTAATTTTCCGGTTTCATCATATTTACTACCTGAACTATCTAAAGCATGAGACATTTCATGTGCTAAAGTAAATCCAACGTGCGCTAAATTATATTCTATACCTCTTTGATCTAAATCTACAAACGGTTTTTGAATATACCCTAAAGGAACGTATATACTATTATTTGTTTGCGTATAGAAAGCATTTGCATTATAAACTTGTGTGCCTCTAAATGCAATTGGTAGTTCAGACCAATCTACAACCGGCCAATTAATAACATGGGCTCCATCAAGTGTTACTGCTTTGGACATGCGAAATTTACTGATTTTTGATAAATTTACCCAAAAATCATCATCAACAAAATCAATTACTGCGCCCTTTATATATTTATCTGGATAACCTATAATAAATTTAAGATCGGTCAATTTATCTAACGCCTTTCTTTTTGTTGATGGTTGAAGCCATGTATTTTTCTTAATTATTCTAATAAAAACAGTTCTTAGATCTTCTGCCATTGCTTTAACATAATCTACTGTGGTTACGTTTACATTATTTTGTATATATAATTTTGATACAAATGTGTTAAATGCATATGTTACCATAGTTATACGAAATGTATTCAATCTTTTTAAAAGTTCTTCCCTATTTTTAGCTTTATCTTTTCTTCCAGGAATACCTTTTTGAAATTTTCCGAAAAAATCCCAATAAATAGGTTTTCCGTTCCCTAAATCAAAACGATTAATTTGCCTAGCGTAAAGATAAAACCAGAATGTTCTCCATTGTTGCGTGTTCCATTCTTTTATTAATAATTGTGTAATACAATATAAATAATTCAAATCCGGTGTTATAAAAAAATCAGGTGTTTTCTGAAAACCTAATTGCTTTGTAAATTCAACCCAATTAAAATGATATTCGTCCATTGCTTGTTTTGTAGTTACTTTATTGTAAAAGGTTTCATAGTCTTGCTTTTTAATAGTATCGCATGCGTAAGCTTGTGCAATTTTTGATTCCACTATAAAAACATCTTCTACATTAAAATTTTTATAATAATCTTTACCAAAAGAATATTCAAACAAATCTTTCAAATATCTGATATATCTTCTTTTGTATATTTTCTTGTATTCTATATTAGTTCCATCCTCAAAATAAACAGTCAAATCAAGCAAAGATAATTTAGGGCCTCCTAAAAATGATCTAAAAATGGTGGGTTCTTTTGGATCAGGTTTATTTGACCATACTAAAGGGACAGCCCATTTAATTACATCTAGTTCATTCACATATGCTAACATTTTCCATAAGTTGTTTTCATGAATTAAATTATCAATATCATTTAAATAGCTTTTAAGATGATTTCTCATTTGGTCTACGTTGGCTTTTGTTATCTTAGTTTTAAAAAAAGATTTATAATAATTTCGTAATGATACGTCAAAAGGATCTTTACTATCTTTATGCTGTTGTAAATAATTTTCCACAAGAGTGATTAATTGTTTGTATATTTTATCTTGTGTCAATCTAAAATCATCAATTTGAACTATATATTTTTGTGTCTCGTCTAATTTGATTGTATTAATCCATCGTTCATTGATATATGAATAAAAATCATTTACCGGACTGTATTTTTTATTATTTAAAGCTTCGTGTATTTCACGTATTGTTTTCTTTTCCAAATTGGTATTTCTTGTCAAAATGTCTATATTTTTACTTTTCAATTCTTCTTCATATTTATCTTCAAATGTATCAAATATATTTACAACACTTGTATTATTATTATTATTATTATTAGTTTTTTCCACGTCATTTAAAATCTCATTAACATCAATAAAATTAATACCTTTATTAGTTGTACGTTTTAAAGTTTTACTTTTTTTGTTAGAAATATTTCTAACCTTATTAACAAGTTTATTATAATTTTTTTTTGTACTCATAAATAATATTCGGAGTTTATATTCTTATATTATTGGAATATTATTTTTATTCATATTTTTCAATCCCGACCACTTTTGCTATTTTCTTGATGATTTTCGTGTTTTTTTCATAATCATTATCCCCTTTTCCACCCATGGCCTCATATACAATTGTATTGTACTGACTGTTTTTTTTGGAATCATATTCTTCGCAATCTGGATATTTCTCTCTAAAAGCTTTGAACATGCAAATATTTTTGTGAGCAATTAACCGAATTACCTTTCGTAATTTTTTATTTGCTTCATCATCTTTTTCCCAAATGTTTTCATCTTTTACATACATCACTTCTCTCTTTTTGTCAGTACAATGGATGGGTCGTTTCTCTACTTCCAAAGCATTTAAGTTTTTAATGATTATATTGGAAATCCCTTCAATATAACCAACCTTTCCTACATTTTCTAAATCAGATACTTGTAATTTGATGGATTCTATAAAATCACTAATATTCATAGCATCTTTGCAGGTTTCATTCAAAAATACCTGCAAATTAAATGTTTTGTTATTACTGTTTACATTGTTGTTAATAATATTATTTGTTCCATTTTTTACAATTTCCATAAGTTCTTTATTTTGATTTATCAACATAAGTATTAATTTTTTATCACTTATAATATCATCATTGCTATCAATATCATCATCGTGAGCATCATTATCATTTTTTAATATTGGTTCTTTGCATTTTTGCTTATGTTTCCACAAGCCTGTTCTTTCTTTGTATATTTTTCCACAATTACATATAAATTCGGAACTTTTTTTGTTGACATTTGTTGATATTTGTTGACAAAACGTTGAATCCGCCTTTTTTTTATGTTTTGGTGTGTCTAGGTGTCTTATATATTGACTATAACGTGATGTATTATAGTAACATGACTCACAAATATATTTATTGGAACTTTCCGGAACGGAACTTTTCAACATAGTTCTTACATTGTCAACAGAAAAAAGTTCCTAAATATTTACATAAAAATAATTTCAATTTTATCGTAACAATTTTACAATTATTATTTTGGTGACCACATGCTAATTTTCAATTATGGTAACAAAGTTTGTTTTTCTCCAAGACCTTTTCGGATTTTTGAAAAATGGACAAAAAAAATGTCCAAAATTGAAAATCCCAAAATACTTTTGGGAAAAAAAATAAAGTTAATATAATAAATTCCCAAAACAACTTAAAGAAATTTGTCCTCTATTTTATTCAATAAATCATCGTTGTAAACAAAATTACCAGATGGTTTGTATGATGTGATAGGTGTATAATTTTTCTTTTGTTTCAAATTATCTTGATTTTGTTGAGAACCTTGATTTTTAATATTAAACATTAAATCATTCGGATTTCTATCCTCTATTTTCAATTTACCATTGTTTCTATTTGAAGTTAAACCGAAAACATTGTTGGTGCTATTATTGTCCGCAGCACCATCATCAACTTTTTGACCATACTCATCAATAATAATACCTGTTTTCTTTTTTAATTCTGTTCTCACGTAAGAAGGAACCCAATGTAACCAAGATATGAAAAGTGTATTTGGATGTATGTAACGTATATTAAAACCATTCTCTTTTAATTTGTCCATTAAATAGGCAATACAAGAAGCCTGATCATATTTTGGAACACCTATAATCAATTCAGGTACAACAAACCAACAAAATTGTTCGTCCACCTTTTGCCTTGATGTTGTTTTAATTCTAACATGAATACGATTTAATATTTTATTGTAAAGAGCTAATCTGCTCAAGTCATATTGACGTTTTTTTTCATATAATTCATCTATATTCAATTTTTCTGAAAAATCTTCTATATTTTCCAAAGTAAAAATACTTGCCATAAAAGATAATAAGAAAAAAGTTATATAAAATAAATGTATAATATTATTATAGTTAGATAAATGGAATCAAAATGTAATAATATAAATATTAAGCACCTTGTAATTTCTGGAGGAGGTCCGACTTTATTTCAGTACTTGTCTATTATTCAACATTTGGATGAAAATAAAATTATAGATTTGCAAAAAATAGAAAGTATATACGGCACTTCAGCAGGCACTATTGTAGGTATTGTATTATGTTTAAAATATGATTGGGAAACGATTAATGATTATGCAATCATGCGTCCTTGGCATGAGCTTTTTCATATTAAAATTAGTAATATTTTTGAAGCATACAAAAACAGAGGTATATTCAACAAAACTCTTGTTGAAAAAGCTTTCAAGCCGTTATTAGATGCTAAAGACTTGTCTATTCATATAACATTGAAAGAATTTTATGAATATTCAAAAATAGAATTGCATTTTTATTCATTTGAAATAAATCAATTTACTACAGAGGATATTTCTTATTTAACGCATCCAGATCTTTCACTTATAGATGCAGTAATGATGTCATCAGCGATACCCATTTTAGTAACTCCAGTAATAATAGATAATAAATGTTACATGGACGGTGGAGTTGCAGCTAATTACCCATTAAAATATTGTATAGAATCTGGTAAAAATGAAAATGAAATATTAGGATTACGTAATCAATATGATAATAAACAAAAAAATTATGTTGATTTAGACTCTAATTTATTGGATTTAATATTATGCTTCTTTTTTAAAATGTTTAACACATTGGGTTCCAATAATGTAAACCCCAAAATAAAATATGAAGTCGTTTGCAATGTGAAAAATATGACTTTGAATTATTTGGCGTCTTCAGCAAGCTCTATTGAAGTTCGCAAAGAATTATATCAAAAAGGTGTAGAAACGGCTCAATCATTTATCAACCTTTTAGAAAAAGGTTGATCCAAAATAGTTGACCTTTTAGAAAACAACTTACGCAAAGCTTTTGGCTCCACCTTTTCTAAAGGTGGATTTTCTAAAGGTGGATTTAGAGAACAGTATTCAAAAATTCATTCAAAGTATCTTTACTTGGTTTGGCGTCATATTCAATAATTTGTCCATCTTTCAATAGTTTGATCGTTGGAAAACCTTCAATGTTATATTTATTCATCATTTGCTCTGTTTCAGCACTTTCACTTGTGCAATTTACTTCAGTAAATAGTACTTGATAACCATTAATTGTTTTATTTTGATACTGTGTTTTTAGATCATTCCAAATAGGCTTTGCAGTTTTGCAATGAGGACACCAATCTGCATAAAAAAACATTAATTCTGCTTGTTTTGATGGTCCAGAGTTACTAGAACCATTTGCCCCTTCCATATTTACATGATAATTAGTTTTCAATTTTGGTGAAACATAATTATAGTAATAATAAATTGCTAAAATAATAAAAATGATAGAGACGGCAATAATCATGATTGTCGTTGTTGACATTTTTGAGGTAGTTGCCACGATTTTAGAATACAAAGAATTTGAACTTCTAGAAATTGGATTCATATTTACAAAATTATTCATATTGTATATATATTATTGAAAAGAAATTAACATTGATGTTAAACGAATAAAATGATATGATAATATTATTTAAAGATTTATTCATAAATAATATTAGTTAATGATAATACGAAATATACATGGCGAATTAATTAAAATATATAAATATGATTATGCAAATGATATGATTTATTATGAAAAAATAATGAATATAAAAAAGGATTTTTCTAAAGAACGTTTATGTGAAAAAGATCTGAATCAAAAAGCAAGTGTTTTCTTTTTACCTAAAAAGTCTGATAAAAGGACCAATTCGTCGCTAGATAGTATTAGCGATTTTATAAATGTTAAGCTTGACTAAAAGAAACTTTTTGTTATAAAAATAATCATTAGCCCAATTAAAAAAGTAAATACATAACTACATAATATATTCATATTTAATTGGTTTACTACTTCTTGTGATTTAGAATTATTATAAGATATTTTCATTTGATTCGTTTGTATTATATTCAAATAAAACGTGTAACTCAATATGATTATTATTATAATTTTCATAAATAATGATGTTTTGAAAAATTTACTAAGCGGACTAATGACAAATAGCAATATCAAAAAAATAGAAATAAAACAACAGAAGTAAATATTTTTTGTAGATGAAAAATCCATAATAGAATTCAAATTATTGTAATAGTTTTATATAATATAATATTTTATTATATATAATGACAACTAGTAAAACAAAAAAAAATAGGATTTTTACAAAAAAAGATTATAATGCGGGTGATGGAATGATTACAAGTGTATGGGGACCACCTTTATGGCATTATCTACACACAATGAGTTTCAATTATCCTGTGAATCCTACACAGGAAGATAAAATACAATATAGAAATTTTATTTTAAATCTTAAGTATGTTTTACCTTGTAAATATTGTAGAATGAATTTGAAAACTAATTTTAAACAATTGCCATTGAAAAATTGTGATATGAAAACTCGCGAAACGTTTTCCAAATATGTTTACAATTTGCATGAATTGGTGAATAAAATGTTAAACAAGAAATCCAATCTTTCTTATTGTGATGTGAGAGAAAGATATGAACATTTTAGATCGCGTTGTACAGATGATAAACCAAAATTGTTTAAATATAAACCATATCATTTTAATTATCAATCTAAGACAAGAAAGAACCGAGGTAAAGGTAAGGAGAAAGGATGCACAGAACCATTGTATGGAAAGAAATCAAAATGCATTATCAATATTGTCCCTCAAGAAGAGAAGGGTCCTAGTATTCAGATTGATAAAAAATGTATTAAAACACGTGAGTAATTTTTGAGATTTATTTATTATAATATTATTTACAAATAGTCAAAATATTATAATTATTTTACATACCAAAACTGGAGAAGTCGCTCAATACTGGAACAGGTAAATACTGATTATTATTAGCGTTATAATTAGGCACTTTTTTACATTCAAATGATGGTTCTGGACATCTAGCACACGCTGGGCAAGCTGGACAAGGTTCCTGTCTTGGAACCATAGCCGCCGATGGACAAACAGGACATACCGGCGGAACAACCTCTGATTTCAAAATATATAAATCTTCGTGTCCTCGCGGTATTTGACTTTTTGGAATACCTTGTGGCAGTGAATTACTATAATCATAAGAAGGAAACATTGAATTGCGTGTTGTTTGTGAATCAAATGGATATGACGCAGATGATGATGATGATGGTGATGGTTTTGATGACGCAGATGATGATGATGATGGTGACGGTTTTGATGATGCAGATGATGATGATGGTTTTGATGATGCAGATGATGATGCAGATGACGATGATGGTTTTGATGATCGCGATGGTGATGGTGATCGTGATCGTGATCTTAAATCATTGTAAGCCTTATTACTGTTGGATGTGTTTGCTCCATTAACACCTGTACTTCCAAAATATGTTGAAGGTGTATTATTGTATGCACTGTAATTTGAATTAAAAGGACTGGAAGCATTTTCATTTGATGAAATAGGTTTGCTTGTAGTATAAATCAAAGACCCGTGACTTGTATTTACCTTAATTGCTTGTTGTCCTTCATGATTTATTATTAAAGCAGTTTCTCCATTAGGTCCATAAAAGGACATATTAGATGACTTGTCTAAAGACCCAGTATTATTTTTTAATGATGATGATGCCGGAGCTGATGATGATGACGATGATGGATTTGACGATGTTTTAGCAATTGAACCTGAACTATTAGCAGGAGAACTTGTTAATGTTACAGGCTGTTTTCCTTGAGTGAATGTAATTGTAAGAGCAGGAGTTCCGTCAGTTTGCATATTTACTTTTACCGAATCACCATTTTTACCATAAAAAGTAGCCCCGTTTGTTAGTTGAGAGGACGAACCCGAATAATGATTATAATTATCATAATTAGTAGAACTCATGTTACTACTACTAGGAGTTCCGCTAATAGTACTATTTTTATTACTATTATTTATTTTATCATCGGGATTAACAGTAAAATTACCATTAAAATTTCCTGTAAAAGATTCTTTATTACAATTTCCTCCTAAAAATGAACATAATACTAAACCTAATAATAATATTAAAAATAGAAATAATGCTTCAGTATTCATTGTATAATTTATATAGTGAAAAAAGTTTATTATTATAATTTAAAAAATAATTGAATTCAAATATTAGTTATATTATGAATTCATTATACGTTAAAATTAATTATAAGACAATGGTTTCTGACAATGAATATGATATTGGTAATGGAATTGAGATTGATGAACATTTGAATTCACAAAAATCAAATACAAAGATAAAACAAACAAGACTACGTTCTGTATTCAATCTGAATCATTATTATATTGACGACGTAAATACACTAGAAATCGGTGCAGACGAGGCTGGCCGCGGACCTCTTTTTGGAAGAGTTTACAGCGCAGCCGTAATATTACCTAAAGATGACAGTTTTGATCATTCCAGAATGAAAGACAGCAAAAAATTTCACTCAAAAAAACAAATTGAAGAGGCGGCAGATTATATCAAAAAAAATGCGTTAGCATGGTATGTCAGTTTTGAAGACGAGAAAACAATAGATAAAATCAATATATTACAAGCGACCCAAAAAGCAATGCATAATGCTATTTTGGAAACGCGTAATCAATACAATGAAAAAATGAAAAAACAAAATAAAAAAGAAAACGACAATTACAAATTTTATTTATTGATAGATGGAAATTATTTCAACCCTATAACATATTTTAATAAAGTAGCAACGAAGCTAGAAACAATACCATATTCTTGCATTGAAGGTGGTGATAACAAATATACAGCAATAGCAGCGGCGTCTATTTTGGCGAAAGTAGAGCGAGATAAATATATTGAAGATTTATGCAAGGAACATCCTGAACTAATTGAAAAATATGGGATAGACCAAAATAAGGGTTATGGTGCAAAACGACATTTAGATGGAATTAAAGAACATGGTATCACAATTTGGCATAGAAGAAGCTTTGGGATATGCAAAACCTTCTCCACCTTTTAGAAAAAGGTGGAGCCAAAATAGAAACCTTTTACACCTTTTCTCATTTAAAACGCCCATTATAATAATAAAAAATTGATTTAATTTTATAAGTAATTTATAATTGATAAAATACAACATAACTATTTTATTGAAAATGTATGAACCAATTTATAAATTAAAACAATGGGTTAAAACTAATTGGATTGGTTTATCCGCAAATCCAAATGCTATAAATTTATTAGAAAAAAATCCAAAAAAAATTTATTGGAATATATTATCCGCAAATCCAAACGCTATTCCTTTGTTAGAAAAAAACCAAGACAAAATTTTTTGGTGGATGTTATCAGTAAACCCATCCAATCAATTTTAACCCATTGTTTTAATTTATACATTTTGAATAATAGTTTTGTTGTATTTTATCAATTATGAATTACTTACAAAATTAAATCAATTTTTTATTGTTTAGAAAAAGTATTGTTAATTAATATAAAAATATTTCTATTATAATAATTATGGAAGAACCAAATTTATATAATAAAATTAAAGAATTAGAAGATGAAAACGCTTTGTTAAAAGAAAAATTAAAGAATTATACAGCACCTAAACGGAGTAAAACTTTTTATGAAAATCATAAAGAAGATGTATTACAAAAAAATAAAGAATACAAAGAAAAAACAAATTATTACGCTAATCTATCTCCTGAAAAGAAAAAAGAATACGCAAAACGAGCATATTTAAATAAAAAAGAAAAAATAAAGAAATTGAATGAACCATCGGAAAATGAAAATATTTAGGCATTTATATAGATTATTCGTTAAATCTATATAAAAATAAAATATTTAGTTAATATATAGAATGGTGAAAAAGAAAAAACCAAAGGACACATTCAAAGAATTTAGGAATAATGAAAAGTCCGCATACAAAACCTTCAAAATACCTTTGAAAACAATTTTATTAAATCGTGATACGATACACCCAGTAATTAACAATTTAGTTTTTGAAATGAATGATTTAGTTATTCACACATATCAATTTATTCGGTTGTATGTTTTACATCAATATTCTAAAAATAAACCATTACCTGCCATAGATGAAACATTTATTTTGTATTGTATCAAATCATTAGGCAGTCGTGATAATAGAGGCAAGAAAGGAAAAGACACCGAACTTTTAGAAACATTAGAACAATTCTACAAAACCGAATATCAACCATTATTGAAACACGAAAAAACCAATTTGAAAAATACTACATTTTTATTACCTTATTTAGCAACGCAAATACATACTTCTTTACACAACAATTTTCAAGAACATTTTATTCAACACTTTTTACGATTTGTCAATAAAACTACCAATGAAATCACACAAGATAAATCAACTCTATTTCAATTCAAGAAACAATTATTAGAATTGAATGAAACTGATGAAATGTTTTCTACATGGAAACTTAATCACTTACCAAATATACTACCAAGTGAAATTAAGAAAAACATTCATTATGATATTCAGGTAAGACCATTTGAATATTTGAAAGGGATGTTATATATGAATTCTGTATTAGAAAAACAAGAAAGCAAATTATTTCAACCATTACCATTACGAAACAATATCATTCCAAAACACATTATTATTGATACAGCAAGTTTGATAAATTTATTTTGTCCTGAAAAAGACAAAGATGGAAAAAAAGTGAAGAAGGGCAAATTATTAAGTAATGTAAAAAGTAATCAAAATGAAGTATGGAGTAATTTCCTGAATTTGAACCATA
>Ga0114971_10000726_pt1 | contig 22235 bp, 23 predicted proteins | sample M_140625_MF_Meta_FD_87320 | JGI IMG/M metagenome (GOLD analysis project Ga0114971, IMG submission 87320) | Freshwater microbial communities from Lake Montjoie, Canada to study carbon cycling - M_140625_MF_MetaG | ecosystem: Environmental > Aquatic > Freshwater > Lake | place: Lake Montjoie...
AAAGGCAAACATATCGATTTTAAAAAATCGTTGGTCCTCAAAATAACTTGTCTTTTCATGTGTTAACTCAATCTTTTTTTATCAATCGGTTGTTGTCTTTACATTCAGCCTTGCGCTGAACACACCTTGAGCCGTTGCGATGATGCAGCCCATCTCATCAACCACATCGCCTTCACAAAATGCACTGCTTTTTGTAAATCGAATCAATCTGCCATTCGCTTTTAAGATCCCATTGCCAGGTGCGATAAAGTTGACATTCAAGTTGATGGTTCCACCAGGAATTCGATCATTTCCCAAACTTCTCCAAGCAAGCCCCATCACTTGATCAAGTAGGGTTGAAATCACACCTCCGTGAGCCATTCCCAATCGGTTACTCAGTCGCTTGACCACTTCAAGCTCAATGGTCGACGCTCCATCTTTCCAATCTAAGAGCTTGACTCCAAGATCCTCAATGAAATGGGAACCCGATAATGGATTTATAGACTCTTTGGTCATGCTCAATGGGTCAACTCACTATTTTTAAAATTAAAACGCCTGAGGGCATCTTCCTTTAGCTTGTTTTTTTGCACCTTACCACTGGCAGTCATCCCAAGACTTTCAAAGTTTTCAACGACAGCCAAATACTTTGGAATTTTGAAATTTGCAATCTTTGATTTCAGCCAAAAGGCCAACTCCGCTTGCGACAAGGTATGATTATTTTTCAGTGCGATGTAAGCGGCACATACCTCACCATATTTTTCATCTGGCACGCCAATGACTTGTGCAACTGCAATTGCAGGATGCGAAAGCAAGGCCTCTTCAACTTCTGCAGGCGCAACATTTTCACCACCCACTCTAAATACGTCTTTTAATCGACCGACAAATCGAAGATGCCCATGCTCTGTGAGATATCCTAAATCACCCGTATGCAACCATCCATTCTCATCAATCGTTTGCGCAGTCAATTCCGCTTTGCCATAGTAACCCTTCATGACACTCCATCCACGCACACAAATTTCACCCTGTTCATTGGCCGCCAAAAAACCAAATTTTTCAGGGTCCCATATTTTGACTTCGATGCCAGGAAGTGGTTTTGCCAATCCATCAATTCTCGCTTGAACATCATCGCGATAGTCACTTTTAACTACATTGGGAGACGCCTCTGACAACCCGTAGGACCAACATATATTATTGATTCCTAAGATTGTGACTATTTTGTGCATCGTTTGCGGTCCAGCCGCAGCCCACCCCCCCGTAAGGACCAATTTTGTAGAATCAAATGCAGGATGGTTCAATAACAATTGAAAAAGGGTATCGTTGCCTGAGATGAATGTACATTTTTCTCGCGCCATCATTTCCAGCGCAGCTCCCGCTTCAAAAGTGGGCAAAGTCACCAAACAAGACCGCATTTCCAAACAAGCCAAAAGCGATAATGTCGATCCTGCGACATGAAAGAATGGCCTGCAGTTAAAATAACGATCAAATTGCGTAAGTCCAATTCTATTGGACACTGCGTTCGCGTTGTGGAGCATGTTCTCATGCGTCAACATGACACCCTTAGGGTAAGCAGTCGTCCCAGAGGTGAACTGAATCAATAAAACATCATCTGCAAAAACCTGTGCAGTCCTATCGTTTACAGTGCGATCAGTGACATGCTGAGCTCTGAGTAAAAAGTCTTCTAAACGCAGGCATCCCTTGGGTGCATCTTTGCTCAACACAACCACTTCGCGCAACAGGGGCAGGTTTTCACCGGGCAATTGATGATCAATTTGTGGCTCAGCGCCTCTTAACAGACTCAGGAAATTGATGCCTAAAAATTCATCCATTGTGAAAAAAATCTTCACATCTGCTTGTTTCAAGCAATATTGCAGTTCCGAAGACTTGAATTTTGTATTGACCGGCACTGTAATAGCACCTATCAAGGCACAGCCAAAAAACACATCAATCCAATGCTCATCATTGGCACACATCAATCCAACCAAATCGCCTTTTTGGACACCCGATTCAATCAAGGCTTTTGCGACACGCAACGCATGCTCCTGCACCTCAAGCCAAGTTCTTTGAACCGTGGGCGTGATGATTGCTTTTTCTGCGCCTCTTTGATCAACACACGACTGCAAAGACTGAGCTAAACAATGTTTTATCCAATCCATCATTACTCGTCCGTGATGCCTGCTGCTTTGATCACTGTTGACCACCGAGCTTGTTCGGATTGAACAAGAGCTTTGTACTGAGTTGGGTTGCCTGGCTGCGGCAGACTTGTGAGCTCAGAGAACTTAGAGATCACTTCTTGCGTCTGCAAAGCATCGTTTGCAGCATCCAACAATCTTTTGGTCAAATCCGCTGGCAAGCCCGCTGGGGCAACCAATCCATAAGCGCCATCGGCCACCCAAGCGGGCAAGCCTACCTCGGGTGCAGAGGGCACATCTTTTAAAGCCTGCAAGCGCTGCGAATCACTCAATGCAAGACCACGAATTGTTCCAGCCTTGATCTGCCCAACCAAACCCGATACTTCTCCAATCATCATGTCTACATGACCACCCATCAAATCTTGCAGGGCTGGGGCAGCGCCTTTGTAAGGCACGTGAATAAATTTCACGCCAGTTAGCTTTTGAAACAATTCAGCGACCACGTGTGCACTGCTAGCGACCCCAGCAGATGCATACGTCAATACCCCTGGTTGCGCTTTGGCTTTGGTCAAAAGATCGGCTAAATTCTTATAGGGAGAATTCACATTGACCACTAAAACATTTGGCGTTCTCACCAAAGTGGTTAGGTACGTCAGGCCATTGATCGGGTCGAACGGCATTTTTTTTGTAATGTAAGGGGCATAGACCATTGCCCCGGTCCCTGCCATGCCCAATGTGTAACCGTCAGGAGAAGCACTGGCAACGTAAGATACGCCAAGCAAGCCACCCGCTCCCGCTTTATTTTCAACCAAAACCAGGGCTCCCAACTTCGCGCCCATGGCGTGTGCCAACGATCGGCCCATGGCATCTGCTGGGCCACCAGCTGGAAATGGAACAACAATCACAATTGGCTTTTCTGGATACGCGGCCCATGCAAATGGAAACTGAAGGAGAAATAAACAACTCAATAATAATTTTTTCATGACGACTTTCTGTTTATTTTGCAATCAGCCTACATTACGCATTTTTGGGTAAATCGGGAATCGGTACACCAGCATCAATCGCTTCACATTTTTTCTTCTCCGCCAACACAACCGCTTTGGCCTTGGTCAGAACTTCAGCTGCTCGCCCAATAGGAATGAAACAAACGCCCGTTGAGTCAGCAAAAACAATGTCTCCACACGAGACTCGAATGCCTGCAATTTGAATGTCGCCATTGATCTCTACCGTTTGAATCCTCCACTTGCCTGTGACTGGCGTGATTTCAGTCGACCAAACTGGAAAACCAATAGAGCGCGAGTGCGCAACATCCCTGATACCGCCCTCGACAATGGCTCCCACTTCACCCTGCCTCAAGGCAGTCTGGGAAGAAATGCCACCCATATTGGAAATTGCAGAAACACCTTGAATGACCACAAAGTCACCTGGCTGAGCCAAGTTATGGGCTTCAAATTCAGCCATGCCGTTGACTTTGGCCCTTGCAGCTTCATACACGTGTTCACGTTGCATGATGTTCCTGACAGTCAATGCAACACCCACACGGCAAGCATCGGGGATCGTTGGCCTTAAGATGCTTGCCCCAATGACACCCGTCACCCCCAACTCATCCATCACATCAGAGAGCACACCTGAGGCATCGCCAAGAGATCTAAAGCCCTCGAGCATGCCTTCAGGCGCCCTTGGAACACTCATGTGCTTGATGTTTTCTTTGGCAATTTTTCCAGTCAATTTTTTTTCTTGCATGATCAATTAATAAATTTTATAAATAATGTAGAATTTTTTCAATGATAACAACTAAATTTTCCCTTGATTTTTTCGTTGTAGTAACGATTGAAAGATCTTGCTTGCATCAAGGCCTCAAATATTTTTTGCTCGACTGAACAATGCTGAAACCAATTGTCTTTGATCTGAACCAAAAAATACGCGTCTTCTGACTTGTAGCAAGCCCTTTTTATCAAAACACTATTGGTTTTGGAACAGTTGAACGCCTCAAGATCAACATCACCCTTCACGTCAACAACGACGGTTTCTGCGCTTGCAAACGCAAAGAAAAAAAGGCTTAAGATCAATAATTTTTTATGTAATTCAATCATCATATGGGCTCTACTTTCCTTTTGATTTCATCATAAGCCATTGGCAAATTTAAAGCTATCCGTAAAACACCTACGTTATCGAATTCAACAATTCATAAGATTCAAATAGATTTTATGATCAAGGTTTAAAAAAAAGTGCTTTTTTGAATAATTCGACCCAACAAGGCTAGGGATTAAATCAATATACAAGGCGTCAATTTCTGGTAAATTGCCTGCTATTGACTTACATTTAAAAGGTAACAACCGTGTCCGAAGCTATCATTAGAAATATTGCCATCCATTACGAGGTCATTGGCCATGAAGGACCTTGGATCGCACTGACGCCGGGAAGTCGACGCCCCTACAATGAACTTTTGAATTTATCAAAAGAAATCGCAAGCGTTGGTTACCGAGTTTTGCTCCATGACCGAAGAAATTGCGGCCGCTCTGAAGTCGGCTTTGATGCAAGCGCTTCTGAGCATGAAGTCTGGGCCGATGACTTGCATGAGTTGGCCTTGCAGTTGAACGCTTTGCCTCTGGTTGTTGGTGGCTCCTCGGCTGGCGCAAGATTGGCCATCTTATTTGCCATCCGTCACCCAAAGGCCACTCAAGGCATGCTTTTATGGCGACTGACTGGGGGACTGGATGCAGTCAACCATTTGGCTCAAGAATACTATGGTCAATTCATTGCCCTAGCTCAAAATGCCGGGATGGACGCCATTTGCCAAAGCGAGCACTTTAGATCCCTGATTGAGGCTCGGCCCTCCAACTTGAACAAATTGAAATCTACTCCCGTTGAGGAATTTATTCGTACCATGACCTACTGGCGAGAGTGCTTTTTGGAATCATCCACTTTACCCATCGTGGGAGCATCAGAAGAGCAACTCCACGCCATTTCTTCACCGGCTTGCCTCATCGCTGGCAACGATGTGATTCATACCCCCGTCACTGCCAGAAAGGCAGCAAAGCTGCTTACCAACTGCGAAATCCACGAAAATGTAGTCACCCATTACCCAGATGATCAACTGTTAAAAGAATGGGATCGCCAGGAATGGAAGCAAGCAGAACCCAAGCTTGCAAAAATCTTTACTGCTTTTTTAAAAAATCACAGCATTCACTAATTAGTTAAACCTCATCTTAAAGGAAATCAAATGAGCTTAAAAATTCGACGCGTTGTTACCGGGCACAACGAACACGGAAAAGCCATCGTTGAAGTTGACGAACTGGTTCAAAACGTGATCTCCAACCGACCAGGCGCATCATCTTCAGTGATTTGGTCCTCACAGGGGTTTCCAGTCGATAACGATGGTTTTACTGACCCAACCAAAGCGTCCTTTAAAACCACCGTCGACAATGGAACGGTTTTCAGGGTGGTTCAATTTGAACCTGGTGTTTCTCCACGCAACCACCGCACAGACTCCATTGACTACGCAGTCGTCATTTCCGGTGAAATCGATATGACCCTTGATGACGATGTGATGGTCACACTCAAGGCAGGCGACGTTTTGGTGCAAAGGGGCACGGTTCACAATTGGTTCAACCGAACAGACAAGCCATGCATAGTGGCCTTCTCACTCATTAGCTCCAATCCCGTTCAAGTCAATGGCAAACCTCTAGATGCGCATGGTTAATTGATCAATAGGCACCTGTGCACGGAGGGTTTTAATGCTTTTTCTGAAAAAAATTGCTTCTTTTGCTTTGAAACTACTTGGCTTAATACTCAGCACCACCCGAGGCCATTGATTCGAATTTTGTAATTGATTTAAGGAACGTTAATTTCACAACGCCTGTTGGGCCATTGCGGTGTTTTGCAATCAATATTTCTGCAACTCCAGGCTCCTTGCTGTCCTTGTTGTAATAATCATCTCTGTAAATGAACATGATGATGTCGGCATCTTGCTCAATTGCACCCGACTCTCTAAGATCGCTCATCATGGGACGCTTGTCTGTTCTTTGTTCAACGCCACGATTGAGCTGGGACAATGCAATCACGGGACATTGCAACTCCTTGGCCAACATTTTCAGGCCTCTAGAAATTTCACCAAGCTCCGTCGAGCGGTTGTCATTGTCACTGGACGAGCCTGACATCAATTGAATGTAGTCAACGACGATCAAACCCAATTTACCGCATTTTTTAGCCAAGCGTCTTGCATTGGCACGCAGCTCCGTGGTGCTCACACCTGGCGTCTCGTCAATGTGCAGTGAGATGTTTCTCAAGCGTTCAATGGCCTCTGTCAGTTTGGGCCACTCATCAGGAGAGAGTTTTCCAGTTCGAAGATGTCCTTGATCAATTCGACCAATCGATCCCACAATACGAATGGCCAACTGAGAGGCACCCATCTCCATTGAAAAAACAGCCACTGGCAGTTGCTCTTTAATGGCAACGTGCTCGGCGATGTTAATGGCCAAGGCTGTTTTACCCATTGAGGGCCTTGCGGCAAGGACGATCAAGTCACCAGGCTGCAAGCCACTGGTCATTCGATCAAAGTCATAAAACCCGGTAGGTACGCCTGTGATGTCATTGGGATTTTGAGACATCTCCTCAATGCGGTCCATCAACTGAACGGCCAAGTTGTCCATATTTTGGAAACCCTGCTTCATTCGAGAGCCTTCTTCACCGATATTGAAGATCTTTTGCTCCGCCTCGTCCAAGATTTGATCGACTCGTTTGCCCTTTGGATTAAACGCCGTGGTTGCTATGTCATCGCTTGCACTCACAAGCTTTCTTAAAATAGAGCGCTCGCGTATGATTTCCGCATAACGCCTGATATTGGCACTGCTTGGAACAAACTGAGCCAAGGAGTTGAGGTATGCGAGTCCACCTATTTCTTCCGATTTACCTTGGTTTTGTAGCGTCTCATACACCGTGATCACATCTGCCGGTTTATTGGCATTGATCAAGGACTGAACGCTGGCGTAGATGATCCGATTTTCATAGCGATAAAAATCGTTTTCAGACAGCAAATCATCCACCTTGTCCCAAGAGGTGTTATCCAAAAGCAAGCCACCCAAAACACTGGACTCGGCCTCCAAAGAGTGCGGCGGAATCCTCAACTGCGTCACAGCTTGATCAGGGTATTGATCTTCTTGCAAACTGGATAAAACTGCTGACATCTCTCACCTTTAAAACATACATGCTAATCCTTTTCACCCAATAAGTCATTGAGTAAGTATGTGTATATGCTGGGGACAAGCTGTCTAAAAGCTTAAATCCTCATGAAAAAAGCCTCCAAGCTAAACACCGGGAGGCTCCTTTAAGGCCGAAGACTTCAAAACGCTCAAGTCTTAAGCAGTTTCTCCATAAACGCAGACCGTGATTTCAGTCACAACATCGGTGTGCAAAGACACACTCACCGTTGAGTCACCTACGACCTTGATCGGGCCTTTTGGCATGCGAACTTGCGCTTTGAGCACTTTGAAGCCCAATTTGCCAAGCTCCTCGGCAATATCAAAATTGGTGACGGAACCGAATAACCGGCCATCAACACCAGCTTTTTGAGTGATTTTGACGGTCACGCCAGCCAATTTTTCACCCAAGGCTTGAGATTCGGCAAATTTTTCAGCCGCCGCTTTTTCAAGCTCCGCCCTTTTGACCTCAAACTCCTTGATGGCCACATCAGTTGCTCTGCGAGCGCGGCCAGAGGGGATCAAAAAGTTACGTGCATAGCCATCTTTGACACGAACGATCTCGCCTAAATTACCTAAATTAACTACTTTATCAAGCAATATGATTTGCATATCAACTCCCTCAGATCTTATGTTGGTCGCTGTAAGGCAACATGGCTAGAAAACGAGCACGCTTGATGGCGGTGTTTAACTGGCGTTGAAAAATCGCACGAGTACCTGTTAAACGTGCTGGAATGATTTTGCCGTTTTCGGCAATAAAGTCTCTCAATGTATCGATGTCTTTGTAGTCGATTTCTTCAACACCAGTTACAGTGAAACGACAAAAACGCTTGCGCTTAAAGAGCAAGGATTGCGTATTGCGCTTGGGGCGCTTGTCTTTGTTAAATTTTTTAAATGTGGCCATGGTTCGAGCCTCCTATGAAATTTGATTAATTTGGGTCAAATGAAAAACAACACTTTTTGAATTCTTTGGGGAGGCTAAAAAACCTTCAAACTCACATTGACTGCCCAAAGGGAGCTTGATTATTTTTTCCGCCAATTCGCCCAACGCTCTGCCTCTAAGACTGGCCTTAACCAGTCTTGATACACCAGCTTCTTTTAACTCAGACTCGTGCTCTAGTAAAACATCTGCTGCGCTAAGACCAGCGGGGGTGTATCTAAGGGGCGCGATTTCAACCAACGATGCAGTTAAAACCAGGCAATTCACTCAGTGTCAAAAAATTAAGCTTGGAATTCGGCTTGTTGAGTTTTACGCGCTTCTTCACGTTCAACAGACTTCATCATCGAAGAAGGACCTGTTTCAGCCTTTTTCTTAAGAACCGTCAAATGACGCAAAACAGCATCGTTGAATTTAAAAGCGTGCTCAAGTTCAGCAACGATTTCTATAGAAGCTTCAATGTTCACACACAAGTAATGGGCTTTTGCAAGCTTGTTGATCATGTACGTTAATTGGCGTCTTCCCCAATCTTCGATTCGGTGGATTGCACCACCACCATTGGTAATGAGAGTTTTGTACCTCTCCATCATGGCTGGGACTTGCTCACTTTGATCCGGATGGATCATGAGAATGATTTCATAATGACGCATATACACTCCTTGTGGTTATAGCCACCCACAGCGTCTCATTAGTGGTGTAGCAAGGGAAAACCAATAATTATAGCCTTCTTTTGCTTTTCACCTCTCAAACACCTTGTACGCTTACAACGTTTTAGACCCAAGGCATCCGATTGAAAAATCAAAAAATAATTCTATAGTATTAAATTACAAGTCCCTCTGAAGAACTGAACCGATACCAAGGCATCCTTGATCAATTGGTGACTGAGGAGAACGGGTACAGAGTAGGCCCTAGGGACAAAGCATACAATCGACTTTATCTGAGCCTTAAGCGAACATGAACATTCTTATCTCCAATGACGACGGCTACCGTGCGCCTGGCATCCTAGCCCTTTATGAAGCGTTTAAAAGCTTGGGGCATGTGGAGGTCGTTGCACCCGAACTCAATAACAGCGCAAAGTCCAACGCGCTCACCCTCAATTCCCCTTTGTATGTGCATCAAGGAAATCCCGCTTTTCGGTATGTCAACGGAACTCCAGCAGATTGCGTTCACATCGCCTTGACTGGTCTCTTGGACTTTCGACCCGATTTGATCATCTCTGGCATCAACAATGGCGCCAATATGGGAGATGACACCATCTATTCAGGCACCGTAGGCGCCGCGATGGAGGGGTATTTAATGGGCATCCCTTCAATTGCGTTTTCACAAGTCGAGAAGGGTTGGGAATATGTCGACGTTGCAGCCCAAAGGGCCAGAGCGCTTGTAGATGCCTTGATGCAAAAGGGTCTCATTGGACATTTTTCTGATGAGGAAACACTCGATGGGCAGCAACCTTGGCTGCTGAATGTGAACATCCCCAATTTGCCTATGACAGAACAAAAAGGCTTCAAAATCTGCCGTTTAGGTCGCAGGCATGCAGCAGAAAAAGTCATCACTCAAATCAATCCCCGAGGAGAGACCATGTATTGGATCGGTGCCGCTGGTCCAGCCAAAGACGAGTCCGAGGGAACTGATTTTTTCGCAACTGCGCAAGGTTTTACATCGATCACCCCTCTACAAATTGATTTGACAAATTACACGGCCATGGCACCTTGGGCTGAAAATTTCATCAACACTTTTTAAAATAATTTGATGAAAAAAAGACCTGCATTTCCTGCAAAAATTGACTTTGGCCGAGACAAGGCTCCTCCACAAGTGCTTTTGTCCGCCACAAAAGTGATGACCCCTTCAAACCAAAGGGGAATGGACAACACACCCAAGCCATTTTCCCCACAAAATAAACCAAGTGGTTTGGGACTTGACTCCAAAGCCGTGAGAGAAAAAATGGTCGAAAAGCTCATTGCTCAAGGCCTAGAGGATGAGATGGTACTTCAGGCCTTGAGAGTTGTTGAAAGACATCGCTTTGTTGATACTGCCTTGGTCAACCAAGCCTATGAAGATACCAGTTTACCTATCGGACTGGGACAAACCATCTCCAAGCCCAATGTGGTGGCACGAATGATTTCTTTGCTTCGCCAAGGTCGCAACCTATTGATCACAGGGCAATTGAACCGGGTCTTGGAAATTGGCACTGGCTGCGGTTACCAAGCGGCGCTTTTGGCTGAGGTGAGCAAAGAGGTCTTTAGCATTGAGCGGCTTAAAGCACTGCATGACAAAGCAACACACAATTTAAGAGAGCTTTCCCTTGACAATGTTCATTTGATTTTTGGCGATGGAATGCTAGGTCACCCTGAGAGCGCCCCCTATTCAGGTATCATCTCTGCTGCAGGAGGAGACACGCTGCCCCAAGCTTGGATTGATCAATTGGCGATAGGCGGCAGAATTGTTGCACCATGGGCTCAAGACGGTTTGCAAAGTCTTTTGGTGATCGATAAAACCAACAAAGGCATCGAGCGACAAATTCTCGAACCCGTTCACTTTGTTCCCCTAAAATCTGGTGTCGCATGAAAATAATGGCCATCAATACAAGGACTTGTATGCTTCGGTTGATCAACACTTCACCCCTTACCTTGCATTTGATGCTGGCCCTTTGTGTTTCATTGCTTTTAAACGCTTGCTCCACTTCGCGCACCACGCCTGCACCCGTAGAAGATAAAAAAGGAGTCAGCAGCCAAGGGGTATGGATGAGCGTTGGCGTGGCAAAAATAAGCAACGCCTCGGCACCCGCATTGGGATCGGAAAACGCTGGTCAACCAGGGTACTACACCGTCAAACAAGGCGATACGCTCATACGCATCGGGCTTGACCAGGGTCAAAACTGGCGTGATGTTGCGAAATGGAACAACCTAGACAACCCCAACAACATTGAGGTTGGCCAAGTGCTTCGGGTCCAAGCCCCTAACGTGCCTTTGGCATCCAATCCAAGTTCGCCAGACTCGGCAAGTGTTGTGGTTCGACCCGTTACCAGCACCATTGTTCAATCTGCCAACAATCCATCCCCCACATCAAGTCCAGCTGCGAACTCAAAGCCCACCAACACAGAAAGCGCAGAGGAGATTACTTTTTCTTGGCCCTCCAACGGGCCATTGAATGCGTACTTTGATGAAATCAAAAACAAAGGCATCGACATCTCTGGTAAAGCAGGCGATCCGGTCTTGGCCGCTGCAGATGGCAAAGTTGTTTATGCCGGCTCAGGCCTCAGAGGCTACGGTAATTTGATCATTCTCAAGCACAACAACACCTATTTGAGCGCTTATGCGCACAACCAAACCTTGCTCGTCAAAGAAGATCAAAGCATCAAGCGAGGACAAAAAATTGCTGAAATGGGCAGCACCGATACCGACCAAGTCAAACTGCATTTTGAAGTTCGCAAGCAAGGCAGACCCATTGACCCGGTGAAGATGCTTCCAGCACGCTAACGGATCGATGCAAGCTGTCCAATGGCCTGTCTCAAACTGTTTATTTATCCTGATCAACACGGCCCACTGATCGACCTTGCTCCTTGAATGAGTTCTTTGCGCCCCTAAGTTATGCCTAACGAATTTCACATCCCTATTTTTGAAGACAAGTCTTTGTTCATCGAATCGATGGATTTGGATGCAAAAGGCATAGGACATCGGGAGGATGGCAAAGTGGTCTTTGTGGATGGGGCACTCCCTTTTGAGCGTGTGCGACCCAATGTTCACCGCAAAAAGAACAACTGGGAGATGGCCTCCCTTCAAGAAATCTACAAAGAGTCTTTCTCTAGAGTAACCCCCACTTGCCCACATGCGGGATATCACACCGGTGCTTGTGGCGGATGCAAAATGCAACATCTTGAGCCAAGCGCTCAAATTGCTGTCAAGCAAAGGGCTTTAGAAGATCTTTTAAAACACATAGGACAAGTCAAGCCACAAAATATTTCTCGCCCTATCCAAGGACCGGATTGGGCCTACCGATACCGAGCACGATTGTCGGTCAGAGATGTTCGAAAAAAGAACATGGTCTTGATTGGTTTTCACGAAAGAAAGAGTCGCTACGTTGCTGACATGCAGGTGTGCCCAGTTTTGCCTGTGCATGTGAGCGCTTTGCTCATGCCCCTTAGAAATTTAATTGAATCTTTGCAAAGCAGGCAGCATTGTGCTCAAATTGAATTGGCATGTGGAGACCATGTGACGGCGATGGTCTTGCGTCACTTGGTTCCACTGGACTTTGGCGATCAGAGAAAACTTTTGGAGTTTGGATCTCTTCATCAAATCCAATGGTGGCTTCAGCCCCAAGGTATTGACAGCGTACACCTGATGCCGTCTCAATTACCAGGCAGCTCTGCAAATTACTCCGAACAAGATAAAACACTCTCCTATGCATTGCCTGAATTTTCGGTTGAGATGCCCTACCGTCCAACGGACTTTACTCAAGTCAACCCCTATATCAACCAAGTCTTGGTGAGCAAGGCCGTCCAACTGCTTCACCCCCAACCCACCGACACTGTGATCGATTGGTTTTGTGGCTTGGGGAACTTTACGCTGGCCTTGGCGACCAAGGTGCGTCAAGTCATCGGCATTGAGGGCAGTGATCAATTGGTTCAAAGGGCCAAAGACAATTACGCATTGAACCAAGAGGCGCGAGCCCATATCCAAGGGCATGCAAGCCATGTGCACCCTTCTAGAATGTGTCCTGTCACATTCTTGAGTCAAAATATTTTTCAAATCACGCCAGAACAACTTCAAAGCCTAGGTGCAGCTCAGGGTTGGCTCATTGACCCACCTAGGGAGGGCGCCTATGAATTGGTCAAAGCGCTGGCGCAATTGATGCACGCAAAGGACAGCAATTTCCAAGCCCCCACAAAAATTGTGTACGTCAGTTGCAATCCAGCCACCTTAGCAAGAGATGCAAACGTCTTGGTTCAAGGCGGTTATGTCCTCAAAAGCGCAGGCATTGTGAACATGTTCCCACATACAGCGCATGTGGAGAGCCTTGCTGTTTTTGAACTCCCGTAAAAAAGGACCCCGAAGGGTCCTTGAGTCAGAAAGAGCAAACAGTTAAGTGGTCAGTCTTTCTCGCCACCAAAAATACCCAAGAGTGCCAACAAGCTTTGGAAGACATTGAGGATGTCCAAATACAAGCTCAAGGTTGCACTGATGTAATTGGTCTCTCCACCGTCAATGATCTGCTTGATGTCGTAGAGCATGTAAGCACTAAAAATTGCAATCGAGAGCATAGAGATGGCCATCATGCCTGCGCTTGAACCGACGAAAACATTGATCAAGCTACCGACCATCAAAACAATTGCACCAACGAACAACCACTTGCCCATCCCGCTCAGATCTCGTTTGATCACAGTGGACAAAGAGGCCATCATGAAAAACACACCAGCAGTGCCACCAAAGGCAGTCATCACCAGCTCTGTGCCGTTTTTAAAACCCAAAACCATGGCAATCAAACGCGATAGCATGATGCCCATGAAAAATGTGAAGCCTAAAAGAACGGGTACACCGGCAGCAGAATTTTTTGTTTTCTCAATGGCATAAATAAAGCCAAATGCACCTACTAAAAATACCACCAAACCCAAGCCACCAGATAAAGCGTAGCTCAAGCCTGTTGCAACACCAAGCCAAGCGCCCAGCACGGTTGGTACCATGCTCAGGGCCAATAACCAATACGTATTTCTCAACACACGGTTTCTATCCACCGTGGAGGTGTTTAAAAACTGATAGTTCAAAGATTGCAGGTTGTCGTTCATTCGCGTCTCCCAAAAGTTACTACAAAGTAGATGAGACAATTCTAAAGAATTTCAAGTCAAAATGTAAATAAATTTAAACATTTCTGTGGTGCAAGAGAATTTAGGGCCTTTAAACCCGTTTTTTAGACTTTTAAGGTGAAAAAAAACGCTCAAAAATGGCTTGAAAGATCTATTACACTTTAAACGTCTAAAGACAAAGGACTTTAAAACACAATACCCCTAACAAAATTGGGTATTTTCAATATCATTACACATTAAAAGATCTCGAAAAATGAAAAATAAACACGTTCTAGAACTGGCCGATGTCAAAAAAATTGCTGCGGCCTCTGAAGCCGAGGCCCTCAAAAACAACTGGGCCGTAAGCATCGCCATCGTAGACGACGGAGGTCATTTGCTATGGCTGCAAAGGCTCGACGGCGCTGCACCCATGACCTCACATATGGCTCCGGCAAAAGCGCATACAGCCGCTCTTGGCCGACGTGAATCAAAGGCCTACGAAGAAATGATCAACGGCGGACGGTATTCCTTTTTAAGTGTGCCTACTTTAAAGGGTCTTCTTGAAGGCGGCGTTCCAATTTTGGCCGACGGGCAAGTGATTGGCGCGGTAGGTGTGAGCGGCGTTAAATCCAGCGACGATGTATTGATTGCCAAAGCCGGCATTGCAGCTCTTGGACTTTAAGTCAACAACAGCTAAAGAGATGGGTGTTTTTGGTCTACCTCAAGCTCAATAGGTCAGTGTATCTGGCCTGATTTCTTGTAGGATGGTGGTTGCAATTTCCTCAATGCTTTTGGTCGTCGTTGACAACCAACGAATACCCTCTCTTCTCATCATGGACTCGGCTTGCGAAACTTCCATCCGGCAGTTGAGCAAATCTGAATACTTGGATCCCGGTCTTCTCTCGTGCCTGATCTCACTTAATCTTTCGGGATGAATGGTCAACCCAAAGATCTTCCCAATGTGTGACTTCAATGCAGGTGGGAGTTGTTTTCGGTCAAAATCTTCAGGTATCAAAGGATAGTTGGCCGCCTTTAGACCATGTTGCATAGCCAAATAAAGACTGGTTGGCGTTTTACCACTGCGACTGACACCCACCAAAATCACGTCGGCCTTAGACAAGTCGCGGTTCAACTGTCCATCGTCATGAGCCAAACTGTAATTGATGGCCTCAATGCGATCATGGTACTGCTGGCTTTTGCTGACATCAGAAAACCTACCTACGCGGTGATGAGACTTGATCCCAAGCTCCTCCTCCAATGGGTTGACAAAGGTTCCAAACATGTCCAAGAGCATGCCTTTGCAACTGTCTCTGATCACCCCAAGCACCTCCATATCCACCAAGGTCGTAAATACGATGGGTTTTTGCCCCTCCAACTCCGCCGTGTGATTGATCTGACGTACCGCTTGATGTGCTTTGTCTACGGTGTCAATAAAGGGCAAGCGGACATGACGAGGCTTGAATTCAAATTGAGCCAAAATGGCATTTCCAAAAGTCTCGGCCGTAATCCCTGTGCCATCAGATACAAAAAACACACTTCGGTGGGTCATCGTTTACTTTCTTGGGTAACTTAAAATAAGATGGGCTTCAAACCCCTATCTGGGCTTGCCTCGCCCTAAAATAGGGTTCATTATCCGGTGAAACCCCTTTACTCATTGTTTTTACCGCCTCATTTCAAATAAAAACAGTCAATTTTTATATCTCTCTCTAGGAGTTTTCGAACATGTCCGCCCTTTTTGCAGCAACTGATTTAGTGGTTCCGTTTGAAAATTTGAGAATGACCGATGTTGAATCGGTGGGCGGTAAAAACGCCAGCCTTGGTGAGATGATCTCTCAACTGCCGAATGGTGTTCGAGTTCCCAGTGGATTTGCAACGACTGCCTATGCATTCAGAGCTTTTTTAAAGTATCAAGATCTAGACCAGCGCATTGAAAATCGACTCCAAAGCTTGGATATTGAAGACGTCAATGCATTGGCCATCGCTGGAAAAGAAATTCGCACCTGGATTGAAGATCAGCCCTTTCCTCAAGACCTTGAAGAAGCAATCAAACAAGCTTTCCAAACACTAGATGCCAACGGCCTCAAAACTGCTTCTTACGCTGTTCGCTCTTCAGCCACCGCAGAAGATCTGCCAGATGCGTCTTTTGCAGGACAACAAGAAACTTTTTTAAATGTATCGGGTATTGAAAACATACTCCTCAAGATGAAGGAGGTTTTTGCATCTCTTTACAACGACAGGGCCATCAGTTACCGCGTGCACAAAGGGTTTGAACACGCAAATGTTGCACTGTCCGCTGGGGTACAACGCATGGTCAGGTCTGACTTGGGTGCAGCGGGTGTGATGTTTACGCTAGACACGGAGTCTGGCTTTGAAGACATTGTTTTTATCACTTCAAGCTTGGGGCTTGGGGAAATGGTGGTCCAAGGGGCAGTCAATCCAGATGAGTTTTATGTCCATAAACCCATGCTCTCAGCAGGTCACCAAGCCATCATCCGAAAAACCTTGGGCTCAAAACTTCAACAAATGGTTTTTTGCTCAAGCACTGAGAGCCAAAAAACGGGCAAACTGGTCAAAACCATTGATGTACCAACAGAGCTCAGAAATCGCTACTCCCTTGAAGATCAAGAGGTCCAAGAACTGGCCGCCTATGCTCTGATCATTGAGAAACATTACGCTCGCCCCATGGACATTGAATGGGGCAAGGATGGGACAACTGGTGAGATCTTTATTTTGCAAGCCAGGCCAGAGACGGTTAAAAGCCAGCAAAAAGGACAAATCGAACAACGCTACAAATTGCACGGATCAAGCACCATTTTGGCAGAAGGGCGTGCAATTGGACAAAAGATTGGGGCTGGCCCTGTTCGCTTGGTTCAACACATTTCAGAAATGGACCGAGTACAAGCGGGAGATGTGTTGGTCACCGATATGACCGATCCCAATTGGGAGCCGGTCATGAAAAAAGCCAGTGCCATTGTGACCAACAGAGGTGGACGCACCTGTCACGCCGCCATCATTGCCAGAGAACTTGGCATCCCCGCCGTCGTTGGGTGTGGGAATGCGACCGATGTTTTAACAGAAGGTGCGTTGGTCACGGTCAGTTGCGCTGAAGGCGACACGGGTTTGATTTACGACGGCCTCCTTGAGACAGAAGTCATTGAAGTCTCGCGAGGTGAAATGCCACCGATCAAAACCAAAATCATGATGAACGTTGGCAATCCACATTTGGCCTTTGACTTTTGCCAACTTCCCAATGAAGGGGTTGGATTGGCCAGGCTGGAGTTCATCATCAACAACAACATTGGCATCCATCCAAAAGCCATTTTGGACTACCCCAACATTGATACTGATTTGAAAAAGGCTGTAGAGTCAGTTGCTAGGGGACACGCATCGCCCAAAGCGTTTTATGTAGACAAGGTGGCAGAAGGTGTGGCCACGATCGCGGCAGCTTTCTGGCCCAAAGCCGTGATTGTTAGATTATCGGATTTCAAATCAAACGAATACCGAAAGCTCATTGGTGGGAGCAGATATGAACCCGAAGAAGAAAATCCCATGTTGGGTTTTCGAGGAGCAGCAAGGTACTTGAGTGCTGATTTCAGTCAAGCGTTTGCAATGGAATGCGATGCCATAAAGCGCGTTCGAAACGAGATGGGACTGATCAATGTACAAGTCATGGTGCCTTTTGTGCGAACATTGAATCAGGCAAAAAAAGTCATCGACCTGCTTGGTCACAATGGGCTTGTTCGCGGGGTCAACGATCTGAAGATCATCATGATGTGTGAGGTGCCTAGCAATGCCATTCTTGCAGAGGACTTTTTGGCTTACTTTGATGGGTTTTCCATCGGATCGAACGACCTGACTCAACTCACGCTCGGTCTTGACAGGGATTCTGGTCTGGCTTTGCTAGCAGCTGATTTTGACGAACGAGACCCCGCTGTCAAAGCATTGCTCTTGCAAGCCATCAACGCGTGTCTCAAACATGGGAAATACGTGGGCATTTGCGGTCAAGGACCTAGTGATCATCCTGATTTTGCGCAATGGTTGGTAGACGCGAATATCAGCTCCATCTCCTTGAATCCAGACAGCGTTGTGAGCACTTGGCAAGATCTTGCCAAACACCAAACGCCGTGAGCTCTTAGCCCCTTATCGGTCGTTGGCCTTTGTGCGTATATAGGCCCAGATCAAGTCCATGTCTTTTTCTGAGACGACACCTCTCCACGGTGGCATTTGACCTTTCCCGTTTTGTATCGAGTTTTCAAATCTTGGTCGTTCGGTGACTTTTAGTTTTCTCAAATCAAAACTTTGACCTGAGTTGACCAAGTTCTCACCATGACAGGTCTCGCAGTAGGTAATGTAAATTTTCTCACCCACTTCAACTTTAGTCTTGTCTTGCGCAAAGCAGGGTTTCATCAAAACAATTGCTACGGCGCCCAAAATCCATATATATTTCAATTTCATCTTCCACGCTTTTCAATGTGCGGGCGGAAAGCCCAATTTTGTTAAATATTCAGCGACTTCGAAACGACAGATATCAATCGATTTTTTCATGTCCGCTGCACTTAGATCACTCAAAACCTTGACCGAGTCCCAGCCCTCGTGAACCTTTTTTCTAAATTCTTGTCCACTTGGAACTTTCTCGTTCGTGATTGAATCGATTTCTTTTTTGATTGGCTGAAAACTGCAAGTTGCAGACCAAGCATATCCGATGAGCAACAAGCTCAAAATCATGCCTATCAATGGTGTTGAAGCAGAGGTCAAAAAACGTCCTGGCATCTCATTCATCACTTTCACAATTTAAATAAACTCAGATCAATTCTTAACATTAAAAAAGTCCAACTTCTTTCACAAAGAAATTGGACTTCGGCTCAAAATCAAGTGTTTCTAGTCCCCCGAGGGATCCACTCCAATGAAGACTTGAACATCTGTTTATTTATCAAAGAGTGCGAAAGTCCAAAGTGTTGCTCCCGGTGGGACTTTCTCTAAATTGGGATCCGCAGCACGCACAGCATATAGACCTCCCATGCCACTGAGCACCGTTACATATTGACGTCCATTTTTCTCCCAGGTGACGGGCTGGGACAGCATGCCTGAATTGGTTTGGAAACTCCAAAGCAATTTACCTTTGTCAGCATCATAGGCTTGGAATTCACCGGTCATGAGGCCAGTAAAGACCAAGTTAGATTTGGTGACCAAGGTTGATGACCAATTGGGACTCTTAAAGGGTACTTCCCAAGAGGATTTACCAGTCAAGGGATCCACAGCCTTCAAATAACCTCTCACGTTTGGATCATCAAAAACAGTCGTTCGTTTGACCGTACCTGGGCCTGAAGGTTTTCCTGGCGTAAATTGCTCTGGTTCAGGAGCCTGATAGGTCATACCAATGTGCAGAGTGTTCATGTATAGCTTTTGAGTCACAGGACTAAAAGAGACATGTTGCCAGTTGATGCCGCCAGATACCGAAGGCCAAACGGTCACGTTGCGTCCCTCTATAGCACCATTAAAGACATCTGTGTAATTAGGTCGGCCCGTTTTCATGTCTATACCATTGGCCCAATTGACTTTGTCAAATGGATTGGCCGCCAATAATTTTCCTGTTTCAGCATCCAAGACGTACAAAAAACCATTCCGATTGGCCTGAATCACGACTTTTTGAGGCTTGCCATTGATCTTCAATGTAGCTTGAATGGGCGTTTGAATTGCATCGTAATCAAAGGGATCATTGGGTGATGTTTGGTAATGCCAAACCATTTCACCTGTCATCGGCTTGATCGCCAGGATGGAGTTGGTATAGAGATTGTCGCCCTTCCGGCCCCTTGGATTCCAAGGTGAAGGATTACCAGTTCCCCAGTAGACCAAATCAAGCTCAGGGTCATAACTGCCAGTGACCCAAGAACTTCCACCACCCGCTACATTGGAGTCCTTTTCCCATGTGTCAGCGCCCTTTTCCCCTGCGGCTGGAACGTTGTAATGCCTCCACAAATGCTTTCCTGTATTGGCGTCATAACCCTCAATAAAGCCTCTGTGCCCATACTCAGCACCAGCAACACCGACGATGGCTATACCGCGGGCAATCAAAGGCGCGCCAGTCATTGCATAACCGTTTTCAATCGTTGCAGGCGCTGGAGACGCTGTTTTCCAAAGTTCCTTGCCTGTTTTGGCATCCATCGCAATCACAATGTTGTTCATGAGCGAGCGAATAATTTTCCCTTCATAGATAGCCGCACCACGGTTCACAATACCGCAACATACGACCCGAAGAGTCTCTGGTGGATACTCATGTGCAATTCGCCAAATGGCTTTTCCTGTCAACGCATCAACTGCAGCCGTAGAGTTGTGTGTGGTTGCATAAACGATACCATCATGAATGATTGGAAATGACTCTGCTCCTCGGTTGTCGTTCATTGAATACGACCAAATGGGGACTAACTTTTTGACATTGCCCTTGTTGATTTGGGTCAATGAGCTAAAACGCTGTGCGTTATAGCCCATGCCATAAACAAGAACATCATTAGCGGTTTTACCATCATTGACCAAATCTTGAGTTGTTTGAGCGTAAGTGCCTATGGAAAAAACTCCCACGAGCAAGCTCATCAATACATTTGCACGAATAAATTTTTTGATTTTCATAATTTGCCTCCTATAAACGCAAAATTATAAAGATCTCTTGACGGCAACTACGTATGATTAACCATTAGGGGAAAAACAAAAACTGATGCCTCAAAATGAAGGCGAAGAGCATTTTCGCCTCGAATAGAAAATCTAAATGATGGTATAAAAAACCAAAGCAAGCACCTCAGTCAGCCATTCAATCAAAGAAAAATCTATCTTTGATAAATTAAGTTTGAGATTTAATCTTTAAGACGCCTGACGATCCAAGGCAGCACAATGTCCTTGAATATTTCATGATCCTTTAAGGTTTTAGACCGCCCCATATGACCTCCCTCAGGGTTTACCCATGCCTCCTTGGGGGAGCCTGATCTCAAAAGCAAATACAAATCCTCTATGGGGACTTGAGAGTCTTGGGAGCCATTGACCAATAACATAGGAGCGGAAGGATTTGTCAGCCACCCGGCATCTTTGATTGACATTTTGGGGCCGTAAGCTAAAAACTCATCCAAAGTTTTGACGCCATAAATGGCGGATCGGGCCTCGAACAATCCAAAAATATACTCTGTGTTGCCCAAAGCTTTCTTTTGCCATTGAGGTTGGAAGTATTCGTGTACGGGACCAGCTTGAACCACCACCCCTTTTAACCGCTTCATCTCCGTGTAACCAACCCTGGCCGACCAATGACCACCCCAGCTACCCCCAAAAATGACGACCCTAGAGGCGTCAATGTCCGGGCGTTTCTGTAAAGCGTCAATCGCTGCGGAAAACACTCCTTCAGCACCTGGTTCAATTTTTATTTTATTTTCACCTGTACCAGGCATGTCCATTGAAAGAAAAGCCACGCCGTGCTTTAAATATTCGGCCTCGCGAATGGCATTGTTTTCTTTTCTTGAGTCAAGCCCCCCCACAGTAATCACAATGGGAGGCTTGACAACATCTTTAGGCTTGCGCAAATAACCTGTCACTGCCTGACCTTTAAACTCAAATGTGAATGGCTCAATGACTGGGTCCACCAGTTTTGCATAAGCCTTGAATGACACTTTGGCCAGTTCATAAGACTTGAGAGTCATAGGTGAGTCTTCAACGGGAAAGCGACCGAATAAATAATATTGCATCGCTTGTTGATACGCCTGTGCTGCAGCATTTTTATCACTTCTTTCAAGTGCCTTGGCTTGATTCATGTAGCTGTCACCAATAGGCATCCAAGCAAGCGCCCAGTCGTCGTGACCTAAACTCTTTAAATTCTTTAATGCTTGAGCAACGTCATTGGCCTTCAATTCTGCTACGGGATAAGCACCTCGATTGGCACGTTCTTGAATTTCAGTCTTAAGTTGATCTAGAGTCCTCGCAGGGGCGATTTGCGCAGCAGCAAAAAGCACCCAAAAACAAGAAATCATCACAACAAAAATATTTTTAAATATCTGGTTTTGAGTCACAAAAAACACCTTTCAAAAAGAATTAAGTCACCATGCTATAGACTGCGAAACAATCAAATAAAGCTATTCATTGGGATGAATGCCTCATAAGTTTAAAATAAATACAAAAGGCGCAATGAATCTAGAGATTAATCCCATTTTATTGCTCATTAAATTCCGGCCCATGCCGATCAT
>Ga0114971_10000727_pt1 | contig 22218 bp, 23 predicted proteins | sample M_140625_MF_Meta_FD_87320 | JGI IMG/M metagenome (GOLD analysis project Ga0114971, IMG submission 87320) | Freshwater microbial communities from Lake Montjoie, Canada to study carbon cycling - M_140625_MF_MetaG | ecosystem: Environmental > Aquatic > Freshwater > Lake | place: Lake Montjoie...
AGTCTATTAGATAAAGTATTAACTATATCAGAAAAATCTAAAGATAACGGTAATAAACTACGTATTAATCTAAAGACAAAAGAATCTAATAAATCTAGCATCCCAATAGTTTTTCCGTTATGGTTTCTTAGTCCTGACGAGTTTAATAATTTAAGCTTTGTTGAATATATGGAACCACCGCCCCCGCCCACTCCTGTTTCTGCACTTCCATATAATTATAATACATTCTATAAAACTTTTAATATTACTCAAGGCAATCCCTTTGCAAATACTATTGATAATAATGTGCCATATAGTTATTATAGCACTCAATCGCCATCACAACTTGCCGATACTGCATATACTAGTTGCTTATTGCAAACTGGCATTTATACACTTACACTAAGCCAATATAATACTGGAACTAGTGGTGCATTTGCTATAAATTTTGTTGATGCTGACGGAAATCAATCGCTTTATACCCAAGACTTTGCTGATACTCTTGGCTTGGGGCTTTATATTTATAATTATACGGTATATGTATATGCTGGAGGTTGTTGCTTTCTTAATCTAACCTGCTATGGCTCTACATCTGGAGGATATGATAGCAATTTAATTGACTTATTTATTAGTTATACTGGATATCAACCACCTAGCGCAGATAAAGAAACTACACTAGACGCATTAAAGTCAAAGGCATCACAAGCATTAAAAGGATCACAATTATCATCAGTAAGCGTATTTCCACACGTAAAAGTTAGCGAGAAATCTGATAGCATAAATGGCCAAGATGAGCTAAAAAAAGAGTAATATGTTCTAAAGAACTTCTGCTATAAATATACTATATTTTTTTAGCATAAAAATTTAGTTAAGTTTATTTATAGTTATTAATGTATAATCACCAGCTAAATTAACTGATTGACCACTAGTTCCTGCTGTCACTACAAAACCTAATTTGCAGACGTAGTTAGGTTGCATATAATAAGTAAAATTAAAATTGCCAGTAGCTGAGCCTGCTAGAAAATTTGAATATAATAGAGTTGAAAATAATTCCTGTAATACTGTATCAGTATCATCAACTATAACAAGAGACGCACTTCCAGATATATTAGTAAATAAGCTATTCGTATTAATGATAACATTAAATAGATATAAGCCACCAGTTTGAAATGTAATAGTTGAATATTCGGGCCCCGAATTGTTAATAGTAATATCAGGAGTGATAATTTGAACTTCTAAGGCAATTGGTAATACACCATCACCTCTATAATATGTAGTATCAACTGATATGCATTGTAGTCCTGTTTGAGCAGTCGGCTTTAATGTGCATATTCCATTAACATCAACATTTACATAGCAATTAGTTGGTCCAGATATTCCTATTGGAACAGTATTAGGATATGCTAATTCACCAACTATTAAATGCTGTGTTGATGTGTCAATACTATTAACAGTTGTAATTATACCAGTCGGGCATCTTATTGCCATCCAGCTATTAAATCCAGTATATGCGACTGGTCTAGGCGGAACTGCGCTATTAAATTTCTTAGATTTTTTATGTCGGTCATTAATTGGGCACATTAATAAGCGCCCTAAAGAAAGGTCTTCTTTTCGCTCTGGCTCTAAAGAACTTTCTAAATAACTGTCTAAAGAACTGTCTAAAGAACTGTCTAAAGAACCATCTAAAGCACTTTCTAAAGAACTAAGATTAACCTCATCAAATGCATTAGTTAATACATTAAATTTTTTTACGTTTTTTACATTTTTTAATTTAGTAGATTCTATATTTTGCGATAAAATAATATTTGAGTGCAACCCCAGCACTAAAGGAGCCGGTGGATAATCTGGAATATTTGCAACTTGTTCGCAGGCCATTTTGTTTTAAACGATTGTATATTTTTATAATCTTTATATATTTAATGAATTCTAAATATTTATAAAAAAAAATAATTAAATACAATAAGCTTTAGTTGTTAGTAATATATCTGCCATCTGCTATTTTTCTAAATTCAATTTTCATATTAATGTTAGATAGATACGGTATAAACAAGGGATATAATATTCCTTTAGAACTTCTCCAAAATAACTGCACTGATATTTTACTAATAGGCTCATTATTAACTAATTGATATCTTCTAGTATTCTGATTTGCATAAAAATCATATCCATTTAAATCGCGTCCATTAGAGCCAAATTGCACTTCAAAGTCAGTAAGAATATTATTATAAACTTGCTGCTGTTGCTGTATTCCATCATTATTAATTAAACTAATCTCACTATTAACGGATAAAGTCGTCTTAACTACAACGGAATCTAGACTATTTAATAAAGCTAATGATGCATTATCTTGCACTGTTGTAAAATAAAAGTCGGTTGAATCTCTGCTAAAATAATCAATCGTAATCAAATAATTATTAGGTGGTGTTATACCAATTAAGGATGGTGGTAAGTATATTCTATTAGCATAACTAGTAGTAGCTAGTATATTTGGAAATGGTATTTTATCAGCTAGGCGCGTATTCATCCAGAAGTAAATATTATTAGCTTGGTATGAAATTGGATAATATAATGTCATAATGCCGCCTGATTGACCTAAGTTTAAAAATGGGGCTCCATAAACATCTAGATATTCTTGCTTAGTCCCTCCGCCAATAACTGGGTATATTCCTGGATTACCGACATATAATTGAAATGCACACTCCTCGCACGCGCTTGTAAATGCCTGAATCCATTCACTATAAAACCAAATATATTCGGATCCATTTGGAATATAACTATTAAGCATAAATGCCGTAAAGCTATTAGCATCTGAAAATCCAACTGATAAACTAAGACTAAAATCAGTATCTAAAAATCGCTCAGATAATGGAATTAAGTTTGAGCAGTATTTAAGTCTAGTAATACCAACATCCCAACCATTACTATTTTTATCAATAACTGGGCTTGTTAAATCAACACTATAAGAAGCTTGTAAGGCATCTACAGTATTGTTGCTTATCATAATGTCCACATACTGATTGCTAATTGGAATTCTTTGGAATGCTGACATAATTATTAACAATTATTTTATAATCTTTATATATATATATATATACATAATAAAATAATCAAAGATTTAAAAATAATTAATAATAATTAAATTTGCTAGCAAAGTATGTCGAGAGCAGAATTTTATAGGAGTTTAATAGCTTCTAAAGATATAGGCGGGGATAGATTAAATTCTAATATTATTAAACATATTGTTCCTGAAATGCTTAGTGATATTAGAGATTTACAAGTTCTTAATATTAAAGCATTGCCTGAAATGGCTGATGATATTTTTATAGTTTCGAATAAAAACGCCAAAGTCGAGATAGGATTAAGTTCGTTAGAGCAAATTACTAATAATAAATTAAGTGCATTACAAGATTCTTTAGGCCGTCTAGAAAATTTAAAAATTAAAGACTTAGAACGCGCTTCAGAAAGTTCTTCAGAACAGCTGACTATTATTAATAAAAATATTATAGCAATAACTGAATCAATTAATAAGCTTAATAATCAAATTGGATTTAATACGATTGATATTAGTAAATTGAAATCACGTAAAGTTGTATTTACACTAGAAAATACATCTGAAGAAACTGCAAACGGCCCAGGAGTATCGACTGATGTACGTGGAGAGGATTAAAATATTATGCTAAAAAAAATTACTATTATTTTTTTATTCTAAAAATTTTTACATTAAAAATTAGTATCTAATATAGTTAAAGCTACAACTAATAAATCCGGATCTAATATTGGATTTTTTAAAAATATATCTGCAAATTGCTGAATGCTAAGGCTACCTAAGCGAATCCTAGTAGCACACCATCTTCCACACGTATTAATATTATCACCGTCTTTTTGGAATTTATAATGTGATACGTTAAATTTTTTACGGTCTCTTTTTAATATGTTTAGTAAATTATTGCTTTGGCCACCTATAAAACCTCTATTAAATGTACTAAATTCCAATTCATCATCTATTTGTTTAGTTCCATAAGGGTCAAAGAATTCATAAGAATCACCTCGCTTTAATAATGCGCAATAATGGCCAGAATTTAATTTTTGCTCATATAATACTACTATTGCATTTACAGATTCGCCTTTATCGTTTTTAAATAAGTCATCTATATGAAACACACTAGATAATGTATGATATGGCACTATATTTACTTTATTAAATAATATGTCCTTTATATTCTCACCAGTTAGCAAAGTCTGCTCTGCTTTTTTTAGAAGGCTTAGCATATTATTTATAATCTTATAATAATTTTTAGAATAAAAATTTTATATTTACCTATATATATAGATTATAAAATAATCGGATTATTAAAAATTTTGATGAATAAAATTATTAGCCAACAAATTACTGAAAAAACTATAGGAGACGTGATTGATTACCATAATAGCCTTTTAGAAAGTTATTTAACTAGTCAAAAAGAGATTCAAAGCAAATTAGATAAGATAGCGGTAGAATTAGATAACACTGATTTTAAATTTACGGTTTTAACAAAGCGCATTGACCAATTTGAAAAGGATTTACATTCTGCAGGCAATTTATATTCTAAAGAATTAGCTTCTGAAGAGAGTTTTAAAGATAATTTACATTCTAAAGAATTTTCTAAAGAATTGCAAACCCAAAGAAAGAAGCAAGCTACTAAGAAATTTATTGATATTGCAAACCGTAAAGACTAGTGCGCATTTTTGACTTTCACCTTCAAAATTTATGCCAAATATAATAAGTATAATAGTAAGCCCTAATAAGCTAAAAAAATATAGGGCAATATATGATGATGATACTTATATAGATTTTGGAGCTAGAGGCTACACACAATATAGAGATAAATTAGGATATTATAAAGATTTTGATAATTTAGATCCTGTTAAGCGTGCTAACTATTATAAAAGACATAATATAAATTATCCAAAATATTCAGCAGACTACTTAAGTAAATTTTATCTGTGGTGATATAATTCTAAAATAATTGTCTAGCAAAAAAAAACCCAAAATAGTCCGTTAAACAGCTAAAACGAAGGTTTTTGGGTTTGGTTTTTATTCTATATAGAAAAAGAAATGAAAAACCAAACCCAAAAGTATGAGATTTGGCTGTTTAGAAGGGTATAAAAAAAAGTATAAATATGCAAGGCAATATTTATATTATACATTACATAATTGTAATATACTCTTTAAAGTACTCTTTCTAGTCGTATTTTTTTATATATCTCTCTCATTTCTTTATTATTATTCAATATCTTTTCTTTATTTTTAGAATAATAAGTTTTACTATTATATTCACATTTATTTTTGTTTTCTAAATAATACGCTTGTGTATAATTTAATTTAACTTTTATACCAGATGAAAGCTCAATATCTTTTACTTTATTAGCCGTATATTTTTTATTGTATCCTATTATTTTATCTTTATTTTTAAGATAATATTCCTTTCGTCGATTTAATTTATACTCTAACTTACTAAGTTTTTTATTACTAAATTGGCATATAATAGGAGCATCATTAATTAATAAATCTGAGGTAATTATATCGGACATCTTAATTAATAATTAATTTTTTTATTAGTATATTTATAGGTAGTATATTTAATTAAAAAATTAATTAAATAATTAATATATTTTTAAGTATAAGTTTAGGCCTTACTAATTAATTATTTTTTTAATTAGATAAAATTTATATATATATACTAATAAAATAATTATTTAATTAATTTTATTTTTTTATTTATTTACTGATATATATTTAATACGAATAATATAGCTAGCTAATAATTATGTATACTCCTCTTTCTTTTTATAAACTAGTTAACCAACAGGATAGAAGTGGATTATTAGATAATGTTAAAGATAAAGCTGATTTTATTGCAATATATGATGAAACTAAATATTATTTATTTGAAGGCTATTTAGATAAAGGTAAAAAGTTTAGTTCGTATACTAGTTTTTATAATTGGTATAATACTTTATCAGAATCTAAAAAGCATTGTCACGAAGTAATATTTGGATCTAACACACAAAGAATAAAATTTGATATTGATGCTAAACCGCAAGAATTTGGTGAGATTAATAGCAATAAAAATATAGATACTTTAAATAGCATTATGATAGCTATTAAAGAGGAATTAAAAAATTATATTGGAATAGATGAATTTATAGAGCAAAATATTACTAATGCCGATTTTAATATTGCCGATAGCTCTGATAATAATAAAATAAGTTATCATATTACATCTTTATTTTATACAGTTGCTAATAATAAAGAAGCTAAATTATTCTCAGATAATGTAATTAATAGATTGCCAGAATGTTATAAAAAATTTATTGATAGCAGTATTAATACTAGCATTAAAAATTTAAGAATATTAGGGTCTCATAAAGTTGATTCTAATAGAGTAAAAAAAATTAATAAAGAATTAAATAAGAAATTAGGATTTAATAATATTGGTGATTATCAAGGATTAGAATATTATCTAATTCAACCGCCAAAAATTAGATGCAGAACTATTGCATTACCAAATAAAATAATAGTTTCTAATGATACATTTTCATCTAAATCTTTAGAGTCCTCTTTATGCTCGACTGAAATCCCTAATTATATTAAAGCATATATTTATGATAATGGATCTAGTATTAGAGAAGTTAAAAATACTGTAATTTATACAGACAGAATAAAGCCAAGTTATTGCGAAATATGTGATAGAACTCATCAAAATGATAATACTTTAATTATTAGTATATTAATTTGTGAGCAGAATAAAACATATTTAGCAAAATGTAGACACTCAGATTCTAAGCGATTTATTAAAATTATTGATACTCAGAATGTAAGCAATGTTATAGATACAGTAAGATTTGAAGATAAATATTACGAATCGGATGGCGATATAATTGATGATGATGCAATTGATAATGCAATTAATAATGAAATTGATGATGATACAATTGATGATTCTGAAATAATTTGTAATCAAAATAAAGAACCAATTGAACAACTTAAAAAGCCAAAAGAAAATTATATACAATTAGAAATTGATAGACTTAATAAAGATAAATCAAAAGCAAAAACTATTACTAAATTCGACTTATTACCAAATAAACTTATTTATAATGAGCCAATAATGAGACCATATACAGAAGATTATCCAACTGTTATTTATCAAGCGCAAATGGGCGTAGGTAAAACAGAAGAATTAAGAAAATTATATAAACGCGATTATTGTAATTCTAATAAATCAAATATATCAGTTATTTTAACTGCTAGAAGCGTTAATATTATTAAAGCAATTGCTGATTTTCCTGATTTTAAAAGCTATGATGAAATTAAAGGATTTATTAATTTAAAAGACAATAATAAAATAGCGTGTCAAGTTGAAAGCATTTATAGAATAACAACTGATTTTGAAACTATACCAGAATTATTAATATTAGATGAATTAGAATCAATTTTAAACCAATTTAAAAGTGGATTACATAAAAAATTAAATTCATCATTTGCTAAATTTGTATGGTTATTACGTCATTCTAAGAAAGTTATAATTCTAGATGCTAATTTAACTAATAGAACTTATAATATTATTATTAATTCAAGAAATAGCGATTTAAATACTATATTTTTACATAAAAATGAGTATAAAAGAGCATCAGGAGATAATTATAGGCTAGCATTAGATTATGCATCTTATATAAGTGAACTATATAAACATTTAGATAATGATAAAAAAATAGATATTCCAACTACATCAAAAACTGAAGCTGATGCTTTATATAGGCAATTAATAGAAAAGTATCCTAATAAAAATATTGGCCTACTTACTGCCGATACTTCTGAAAGTATTAAGAAAGAACAATTTAAAGATGTTAATAATCACTGGAATAAATATGATGTATTAATTAGAACGCCTACAATTACGGCTGGAATTAGTTTTACGGCTACTCATTTTAATTATTCTATGCCTTATTTAACTGATACTAGTTGCGATACTGATACGGTTAGGCAAATGATTGCGCGATCTAGATGTATCACTGAAAAAGAATATTGTTATTATATTAAGTCTAGTGGATTTAAACAACTAGCAGATACGCCTGATAAATTAAGGCAATATATGAAACATTCTAATAATATATTTTTACAAGATACTAATGATTTGCCTCATTATGTTATAGATGAAAGTGGCGAATTGATTTATAGTAAAAGCGCATATTATGAATATTGGATTGATACCGTTGCATTATTAAATGAAAGTAAAAATAATTTTACAAATAGATTAAATAAACAATTAATAGATAGCGGGGCTAATGTAAGCACATTTACTTTATTTAGTGATAATACTAAGCCAAAAGAAAATTATAGAAAGATTATAAATAATAAGAAAAAAGAGATTAAAACCGAAAAAATAGAGAATATTGCTATTGCTGAAAATATAGATTATAGTTGGTATAAAAAGCTAAAAAATGATAAAGATAATTTTATTGATTTAACTGATGCAGAAAAATTTCAATTAGAAAAATGGGAATTAGCTGATAAATTTAAAATAGACCAATCATTAATAGATTTAGAATTTGTTAAAACTTATACTAATAAAGAGTATATTAATCGAGTTAACTTAAAATATATTCTAGAGTTAGAGACATTAGACGCATCATTATTAAAAATTAAGCAAAATAAAACTGATAAAATAGATTATATTAGCCAGATTAAAGAATGTATGCCTAAAGGTATATCAGAAGATAAGAATAATTATACTAAACATTATAAAGCAATTGAATTAATAAAATTATTTGGATTTAATGATGTATTTGATGATAAAAAAATAACTTGTGAACGTATGGAAAATAATGTTAATAAACTATATGATTACCTATTAACAAAAGACACACTTAGCAATTATGATAATACATTTGAATTAAGGAAATTTAACACTAAAAAAATTAATGAGTTAAAGAAATCCGACCCAGATGATTTTACAAAAGAAATCATAAAATGGGGCAATGTAATCTTAAATACTACTTATGGCATAAAAGTACATTTAAAGCGACAAGAATATATATTGCAATCTTTTGATATTAATAAACTATTTTATATTGATACCGAATATAATAAAGAAGAGCAAAATGGGCGACCATTTATATTAAGTAAAAGGATCGCAAATAAGGCAAAGGGGTGAAAGGTATTAATTATTTTTTTTTGTATTAAATTATATCTGCCTTAATATATATATAATAAATCTTTAGATTATATTTATCTAAAGATGTCTTGGGTAAATAAGTCTCCTAGTGATGCATTTGCTAGTGCTCTCCGATCGCTTGTTGAGGAAGTTGTTAAAGAGTATTTAAGTGGGCGCCCAGTAGGTAGCGAATTGCCAAAATTAGAAGTTAATAATAATGAATGCTGTAAAGAACTAATTAATATTAATGATGTAAAAGCATTTAAAAAACCTAGGGTGGCAGCTAAACCCCGGGCATCTAGAGCTAAAAAGCCAGTTGTAGAAGCCAAGGCTACAGAAGCTAAGGCTACAGAGGCAAAGTCTCAAGACGTTAGCCCTAATGTAAGCGATAATTAAAGAACTTATTTATTTTTTTTTATTTTGATATATATATTAATTATTTTAGATTATGGAATCTATTCAAAGTATTTTGTCTAGACACTTGCCAAGAATAAGGAACGTTAGAGATGAATTAAAACATCTTAATTATAGTGATAATGAAATTATTGGAGGGGTCCATCATTTTGTTATACAATTAAAAGACCTTAGAAATTTTCCAACTGATTATATTAAACAACACGTTAATGCTTTATTAAATGAAGAAAAAGGTAAATCTTTGCCAATTGGAGAACAAAAATATATTAAAAGTGCTAGCAATCTATTAAATCGAAGGGCCAAAGAATCGAAAAAAACAACAACAAAAAAAACACAATCTAGAAAGACATATAAGCAAAATTATGATGTTAAGATTAATAATTTTAGCAATAATCATAAAAATAATCCTTTATTAGACAAAAATGGAGAACTATTATTAAGAGCGCCTATGCAAGTAAATCCAGCTAGTAGAATTAAAAGACCAGTATATTTAAAGCCTAATTTAGAAACCTCACAATTAGATTATTTTTATATTGCAAAGAAAATAAAAACACTAAAAGAAGAAAAAAAGCAGATTAAGAAAGAATTAAAGGTAGAGGCCGAGCCAAAGGCTAAAAAAGAACTTAAACAAGAAATAAAGCATATTGACAATATTATTAATAATACTATTGGGAATAACGAGCCTATTAGTAAAATCAATGTTGAAGATGCTTATATTAAAAAAGTACTAGAATTATATTATAATGTATTGTTTATACAAAAAATAATGGAAAAATTAGTAAACAGAGATAAGAGATTGAGACAAGAATATGGAACTAACGAGCCTATTAGTAAATCAAAAGATAGAACTGCACTTCGTGATGAAGTTGTTAAAATTAGCTATGAAATAGATATAGTAGATAAAGCTAGAAGAGAAAGCCATAAACTATTTCAAGAATCAGTAGAAAATTATAAGACACATATGCCACAGGATCCAGATAAAATTTATGACTATGTAGAAGACCATTATCCCCAGTTAGAAGAAAAAGCAAAACAAGAAGTAAATAAAGAGACACAGATACCAAAAACAACAAAAATTAATAATGCATTAGAAAAAAAATTTAATAAAGATTATATTAGGCTACTGGAGACAAGACTTGCAACAAAAAAAGCGATAGAAAGAAAGGAAAAACCAAAAAGCTTAAAAAAATATCAAGAAGCTATAGAACATAATGAAAAAAAGTTCAGTGAATATAATAAAGAAGAATTAAATGAATTAATAAAAAATTACTTTAGTAATGATAAAATCCCACAATCACTAGTTGAAGATGAACTAAAACAATTAGGAGTAGATAAAATAGAGATTAAGAAAGAATTAAAGGTAGAGACTAGACCACAAGCTAAAGAAGAGCTTAAACAAGAAGCAAAAAAAATACAAATTGATAAAGACATACAAGAAAAATTTAATAAAGATATGACTCGACACATAGACTTAATGCTAGCAGAACGCAGAAGTAGAAATCCAGAAAGAATAAAAAGATATCAAGATGCTACGAAAGAAATTGATGAACGTTTTAGTAAATTTAATGAAGAAGAAATAAGACAATTAAAAAAAAATTATTGGGCTGAAGAAATTAGACGAGTAGAAGAAGCAGAACCAAAAACACAAGCTAAAGCGGAGCGTAAAAAAGAAACTAAACCAAAAGCTAAAGAAGAGCTTAAACAAGAAGTACAAGATATTAATAATGATGAAGAACCCTATATACCATATCATATAAGAAGCAATGATAGTAAAGCAAAAAATTATGTCAAGCGAATAGAGGATTTAGTTCATCAAGCTTGGCTTAAAGGATCGCAGATAGAGGGGCTACAAAACGAGAATATAAACTATAATATTTCTAAAGGTGAAGATTATAGTTATTATAGTAATAGTAGAAGAAGAAAAAATATTACAGTGCTTAAGCAATTTAACCGAAATGACATTAAAGAAAATAATAGGGAAATAGATAAATTAAAAAAAGAAATTCCTGGCGCTTGGGAATTAGTTAATGAAGCAGTAAATCAATATCAAGAATATATAAATAATACAGTAAAAAATCCAAATCCAGATGAAGCATCATTAGTTGCGATTAATCATTTTGCTAATTTACAAGAGACTTTTAAAAGACCAACTTTTACACCAATAGTTCCAAGCAAAGATGAGCCTTATGATAATGGAATTGATTATAGCAAACCAATGACATTTAAAAAAAAAAGGATAAGCACTATTTTATAATTTATATATATTTATTTTTTTATTTTAATATAGTTATATTTATATAGAGTAAAAAAATATAACATAATGAATAAAGAAATTGCCGAGTCAATTTATAATGCTAATCCTACACTATCGCCTATGTCGATTACAGTTTATACAAATAATATTATTAAAACATTAGCTTTATTAGATTTAAGTGAAAGCGATAGTATTATTACAGCATTATTAGATTATGAAGAAGTTATAGAGGCATTAAATAATATGTATAAAAATCCAAATACATTAAAGCTCAAATATGCGAGTATTATAGTTTATTTAAAGAGTCTTAAGAAGGCCAATAAAAAGAAGTTATCTAACGCATTAATTAAATACGCAGAGCAAATAGATGCGCTTACAGAAACAATTAATAATAAACTATCCACGAATAAAAAGAGCGAATTAGAGTCAGCGAGATGGATAACAGAAGAAACAAAGCAAACACTTTTAGATAAATTAGAAAGTAAAATTCCAGAGCAGATAACATCCCCTAAGGATCTAATTGCTTTTAGGAATTATGTTATATATTTGTTTTATAGTGCTGGAGTTCCGTCTAGGTTGGATTTAGCTGATACTAAGATATATAAAGATATTAATCCGAATAAATTGACAGATGAATATAATTATATTATAGTCGATACAAAAAATAAAAAAATTAAATATATAATGAATGTATATAAGACATCTAAAACATATGGGCAGAAGGTTATAGAGCTTAATGATAAATTATATAATCCAATATATCATTATTATAATGCAGTATCTAACTTTAATAAAGATAATTGGTTTTTGATTGGCGAAAAGTTAGGTAAGCTATCTCGTAATAGATTAGGTACGATTTACACTAATTTAGGACTAGATAATATTAATACGCATATTACAGTTAATAACAACCGTCATCAGGCGGTTAGCGATAATATTGATATTGGTAAGGTTAAGCGTTTGGCTAATATGATGGGACATTCTACTTCTGAGGCGTTAGGTGTATATGCAAAGGAATAATTTAACTAAATTCTTTATTATACTGCCATATATTAATAATTAGATCCTTTCCAATACTTTCGATAAATAATGCAATGCTACAATACCAATCTCCTAGTTCTAATGTTTGCACGCATTCTAGGCTAAAGGTATCTATAAAATCTTTTAACATATTATTAATATCTCTATTTGTAGTATATTCTAATTTATTTGCATCTATATCAGTAAGATTCAATCCACTTATACGTAATCTAATATAATTATTTATATTCATTTTTTTTTGCGAAGCTTATCACTAATATATTATAGCAATTTTAATTATAACTATAAATAATTAATAAATAAGCGCCTTTTTATTGTCTTTTTGCGTAGCTTGTTTAATTAATTTACTATTTATAGTAAGGTTAGAGCGCTTTTTTAGTTATATTTATCAATTGTAAAAATATAAATATATTTATATTCGTATGTATGTATAAATATAACTAAAATCGCGCCTAATATATGAGTTTTATATGTAAGATTAATAAGCTACGCAAAAAAGTAATATAATTATTATTATTTTTTTATTTGTTATAATATATAATTTAATAAGCTACGCAAAAAATAAAAATAAAATGGATATGATAGATTTTAAAACGCCTAAGACTGTTAAAGGCCATTTAAAGCATTTAGAAAGAGTTGCTAAAATGCATCATAAAATTACTGGTGGCAATATATTCGATGAAATTGCTAATGCCAGTCCTGAATATTTAAACTATGTCCCACTACTTGGCCCATTGCTTTCTAAAGTAGATCAAGCGTTATTAGAAGAATTAGACCCATATCGTAAAAATCCACAATATCCAAGCCGCACTCATTCTTATACAACAATAGCCGACCCTATTAGCGCTACTGATATAAATGACCCTAAACTACAAGAATCTATTAGTTCAGGATATATGACGCAAGCACAAGCTAAAAGACTAGTTAAAAAAAATACATCTACTGTAGATAAAGAAGGCCATAGGGTCCCAAAAGGGGGGCGTGTAAGACGTGCTAAAAAAATAGATAGAAATAAGAGAGCGGTTGAAGGTGGTGGTTCTGGCGAGATGTCTATACTACCATATTACTCAGAAGATGATGAGATTACTGTTCCTTATGGAATGGAATATAGAATTTAATTTACCAACCTGATGCATCCAAATATTTAACTGCAACTGAGCGCGGTATTTCTTGCTGTTGCATTATTTGTCTTATTTTTTTTTCGCGTAATGTTTTTGGCGGTGATAATGGCTTAGGTTTTTTAATCTTTAATAATTGTTGCATTATATATTCATTTCTAAATTTATCAATTGATGACCGTGCCCCTCCTCGTGATTTAGTTGATGGCCGCCCCCTTCCATATGGATTATCGCTAAATAGATTATTATATCTTAGGTCTGGTACATCTACTGACTTGTGCTCATCTCCAAACCTATTACTATATCTTAGGTCTGGCACGTATGCTGATTTTTGCTCATCATCGAAATCTAGATATGCTCGTGGTTTAGGTATGTTTTGTCTTTTAACATTACTTGATGGAAATATATTATTTTTTCTTGGCCCAGGATTAATAAGCATATCTGGAGTAATCACATCGTTATCTAATATATTTACTGCAGACCGAGGAGGGGGTTTTGATGGAGAAGCGTTTTTTGGTGGACCATAATTTTTATCTAGAATATCAAATACTTCATCCTCTCTCTCTTTAGATACTTCTACATCAGCTTTTTTAGCAGGTTTAGATTTCTTATTTAATTGGCTATTAGCTACTGCGGCCGCTATTGCTGCTAATACACTTAAACCTAATGCTTTACCAATTTTACCTTTATTATTCCATAATGCATCTTTTACTTTACTAGCTGTGCTTTTTGGTACATATTCCTTGATAGGGACTACTGCATTAACTGGTTCTACTAGTCTGCGTTTAGGTCTTACCATAAATCTTTGATTATTCATTTTATTATTATTTAAATTATATATTAGCTTGTATAAAAAAAAATAATAAATTAATATTTATGGTAAGCCTATATAGTCTTCACCTTCTTTATATTCATTAAATGGCACATTAAATAAACTTGTATGGCTTCTTCTTCGCCTTACAATATCTGATTCTAATGCATTTAAATACTTTCGCCCTTGGTCTCTTATATCAACATCTAAAACTGCTCTTCTAAAATCACTTTCGGCTTTTTTTATTGCTCTTTTTCTATCAGTATCTGACATTGCTGATAATACTGACCATAATAATGTTTTAGCTAATCCCGATACAACTCTAGGTGCCTGTCGTTCTACTATCTGACCTACATCTCTATAGGCTCCACCAGTATAACATCTAGATCCTCCACTTGCGTTATTCTGATGCAAATCGGCTCTTAATGAATATGATTCTTCTGGGTACCATACGGTTGATTGTTTTGGATTTCCTCTATACATTTTAAAATTATCGTATATATTATAAGCATTATTTTTAATCATATAAAAAAAATAATAATTAAAGCCATTACATAAGATTATGCATTTTAATATATTTACTAGCTTCGCCAAGTGATAAGCCTTTAGTCCTCATAAGTTTAGAAACTAAAGCTCCGCGTTTAAATTGTGCGCTATGTTTATTAGTGCTTTTTCTAGTGCTTTTTTTAGTCCGCCTACCACGCCCACGTATTGAAATTGGTTTAGTTGCAAGATCATCAAAATTACTCATAAAATCAGTAGATGCATACGTTGTAGGCCTATTGCTAAATGTTTTACCCGGATTATTATACTTATACATTGCTAAACCTGCTAATAAAGCCCCTAGGCCAAGTTTTCCCTTATGTCTATCTAACATATCTATAATTTTATTACCACCAAGCATTTCCTGTCTAGTTATTGACATTTTAATTAGTTTGTTATATTATAAGCTTCGCAAAAAAAATAATAAATAATTAAATAATATTACATAAGATTATGCATTTTAATATATTTGCTAGCCTCTCCAAGCGTCAATCCTTCCATTTTCATAAGTTTAGATACTAGCGCGCCCCTTTTAGTTTTTTTAGTTGTTTTTTTAGTTGATTTTCTTCCACTTCCTGAAGGTGGCACTGTAGGCTTATAATTTGGTGGGGGAAAAAGTAAGTCGCCATAATATGAAGGCGTTCTTATTGTCTCAGGCTTTTTACTTTGCCTATAATCACTGGCAACCGTAGCGCCTAATAATGTAAGCAAGATGCCTAATGTTATCTTACCCTTATTTCTATTTAGAACGGCTACAGCCTTTTCAAGCGATTCTCTAGATGGTAGCATTGAACTCATACTTATTTTTAATTAGTTATATTATAAGCTTCGCAAAAAAAATAATAAATAAATAATTAAATCTTGACCTCTTCTAAAGATTTGCATATATCCAATACTTTATCTTCTACGCTTATTAATTTTTGAACTGGTATATAATAATATAGTTTCTTCTTATCATTTATATCTAGCCTATCAGTGCGCCCAAACATCTTTAGCTCAAAATCTTTAAATACATCTTTATCATATATAATGTAATATAATCCATCTATAAAATTAAATAAAAATATTTGCCCCTGGTCTTTAGCGAGTTTGTCAGATTGCAATATTTTATCAAAAGGGATTATAGTTGTAGGATATTCGCTTCTACAATTATTTCTAGATTTTAATTCATATACAAATTTATCGCCTTTAAAATCATACTTACAATATTTATTATTAACTTTAATTATATTATCATCTTTATATACAAGGCTAAAATAATTTTTAACAGTATTCAATACATTAACCTCGCTTTTCATTCCAAATAAATAATCTTTAGTAAAACTCGATCCTCTTTTCATTTTAAATTATCATAACTTAATTTATATTATAGTAAATATAAAAAATAAAATTAATAATTAATTAATTTTTTAATGAGTAATTCAGCTATACAGGCAGTATTATTTCCTATTAATGAATTTACTCCTAAGCAGGCTAAAGCATTTCTAAAAAAGCATAATTTATTAGCAATTAAACCAGTGCATACAACTGCTAATTATCATAGGTATAGATTAGAAGACCCGCAGGACTTTACTCATTTTATAACTAAGCATTATACATTTGCTAGCAACTCAGGCGATAAGACAATTACATTAATTATAGGGTTTTTTGATGTATAATTATTTTTATTACAAAAAAAATATATTAGCTATATATATAAAGATTATAATAAATTTTATATAATGTCATCTGCATATTTTAGCGAGTTAGAGGATTTTGCAACTAAACCCTTAGACCATTCTTTAGATGAACAAAAGGCAAGAATATTAGTAGAACAATTACAAGATAATTTACAAGATAAATTAATGCCAATTAAAAAGATAGAACGCGAACCAGAACCAGATGACTATTGTGATTGTGATTACTGTGGCAATAATTTCAAAGACCCAGAATTTACAACTGAGTTTTTATATAAAAAAATAATTGAATTACAGGATAAATTAAGCAATTTAGAGCGTAGGTTAGATAATTTTAAAATCTAACTGAATGCCTTCTTTTTTTGCTAGGATTTCGGGATAATTTACCGCCCCTTATTGCGCTTTGCCTCAGTCTTCCAGGATGCATTAATACAGTACTATCTTCGGCTGGTGTAAATATATCATAAGCGCCAGAACTATCAATATCAAATCCAGGCTTAGAATCAGATTCATAATAACCAGGTTCAGAACCGGGTATTATCTTTCTACCTCCAAATGCTAAATTCCTTTTGCTTTCTCCTAGTCTATTAAATTTAGAATGCTTATTTTCAAACATCTTTTCCCATAATGCTTTTTCGTTTACTTTGCTAGAATTACGTGTTGGCATTCTTTTGATTGAATGTTTTTTAGTCCCTCCTAATTTTTTAACAGATGGCGCTTTAGAATGTTTTTTAACTAATCTCTCTTTAGTGCTTGATTTATCTATTAAATCATTAGTGGCTTTTTTTACTAAATCAGTGCCATAGTCAGATAATTCGCCTAATGATAAATTATAATGATGCATTCCACCTTTAGTAGCCGACTTTAATAAATCACGTCTTTTTGATTTAGATTTTTTATGATTTTCTAATGTTTTCAATATTACCCAATTAGAGATTGGGCCAGCTGATTTAGATAGCGCATAACCTCCGGCAATAATAGCCAAAATTTCTAAAATTGGTATAATTGTTTTTTTGTTTTGCTTTAGCCAGTTATCCCCACTATTATCTAATTCGTGCATTAATCTTTGTCTAAGAGATTCTTCTTCTTGTCCTGATAATGGAATTGATGGCGGTAATTCTTCAGAGTGTTGTAGTATGCGCTTAGCTCCTCCATAACTTTCATAAGGTGAAATATCTGCTTGCAAATTATCATTAGTGCCGCCTAACATTGGTGTATCTACTATTCTTCTATCAGACCCATATGAATATTCTGCTCCTGCATTTGATGATGGTGTATTTAATTCGGCATAAGGATTTCTAGATTTAATACGCTCTAATTGACTACGCGGCCCTAGCTTACTCGATTTTAGACCTTTGTCTCTTGCTCCTCCATTTATATGCGTCCCAATAATAGGCCCAGCCCCGCCCCTTCCTAAAGATGCTAATACATTATCAACAATATTAAATATTTCATCTTCGTGTTTAAATATTTCATTTTCAAATTTAGAAATATTAGGATGATGCTTTTTAATAATTTTTTTAGCGCCTCCAAGAGTCTTACCTTTTAAATATCTATCATTATCGCCTTGGTCTAATCTCTCAATAGCAATTTCAGCAATATCGCCATCAATATCGTATTGGTGCCCCATATCATTAAATGCATCCCCTAAAACAGAATAATCTAAGCTAGTAGGCTGCGATTCAACGATACCATTACCATTTTCATCATAATGATAAATAGGATAGGCCTCCTGTCCAGTGTGATTATATTCAGACATTGTTATATTTTTAGCATAAAATTTTAGATTGTTTATATACTTAATGACATAAAAAAAAATAAATAAATAAATAATCATTTTTATAAATCTTTAGATTGTGTAGATTAGCATAACAGATTAAATTAACAGATTAAATTAAGATCGGCGTTGCATAAATTTAGGAAGTCCAACATTATGCATTCCCGAATGTCTAGCGCCTCCCTCGCCGCCAATATAATTACCGCCTCTAACTTCTTGGCGCGTAATCAAACCGGCTCCAGCTGGCATAGAGTGCATACCACTGTGCATAGGTCGGTGATGTTTTCGTCTATAAAGATGTCTATTACGTCCTCCTAAAATATCATCTTGATTATGAGTCTCAGTATTAAACTGGCTATCAAGTCTAACATCAGAAGATTTAAGTGCTTTTTCAACGTCAAAGCTAGTAAGCGTGCTCTGAATATAGTAGCTTGTGTCAGGGCTTACATTACACACGCCTTGAAACTCGCTAATAATACTAAAATACATACTAGGCTCATCATTAGGTGAAATATTTGTAATAGTTGCAGAAATGTCCATTTGAGTGTATGCCGCACATCCGGGGGCAAGTCCTTCGGCTTGGCAAACGTCCTTAGAAAGGTCAATGCAGATTACTGAACCATTCAAATATTGAAAACTTGAATAATTTCTAATATAGCCGTTAGACTTGCTAATAGCATACAATTCCTGAGCACTAGCGCCTTGCAAAAGTGAAGAGCTATTATTATATAAAATTTGAATGTTGCTAATCTGTGCAAAGCTTTGAGAATCAACAACTCGCTTACTATTCCAATTTCGGTTGCAGTAAATATAAAGTCTATTAGGGATTGAGGTAATGCGGATAGGAGGAGCCTGAAAATTAACTAGTGTGGATCCTTTTATAAAATTAGCAATAGGCTGTTCGACAATTGTATATTTAGAATAAGGATAAGTCAAAATAAGCGGGATTGAATTGCGAATAGACTCAGTTGGAGTAATTAGCTGATACAGCAACTGAGGGGCTGAATTAATAGTAGTCGTAACGCTATTAACGTCATAAGTATTTACATTTCCGGCACTAATGTGAGACCAAGCATACGGAAAAATATTGTTTTGAAATTGAAATTGAAACTGAATATTATTAATATTAGACAATCCAACCGTATCACGTTTTTGGGATAGAGGAGAGCAAAAGATAGGTTCGACAACGACCAAGCGGATAGATTTACCATCTACCGAAAGCGTGCGCCAAATGCCGCCATTAAATCCGGCTCGGGTGCATTCAACTGGATTAGTTCCAATTGGAGAGAATGGAGAATTCACAAGACCGCCAAACAAAGGGTCGAATTGCTGTTCAAAGCTTTGATAAAAATCAGGCTGAGCTGGGCAAGTAGAGCATTCGCCATTACGCCATTCCGCGGTATTATTATATTGCAAAAGAGCAGGCAAAAGCTGAGCGCTATTAAATGTAGTCTGCTGCCCATTAATAGAAAGCTGTACGGTATTCATACTATTATTAACTGGAAAAGCGGCAGGGCAATCATAAAGTGGAGTAAATTGGGCGAGTGGATTAGGATCGGTAATAGTAAAGGTAATATCCCATTTCATTCTAATATCACGGCTAACAATCATTTTAAGACCGCTAGAAAATATAGTTGCGTTTGAGGTGCTTAGACTATAAGAAGTAAAAGCAGTATTATAAGAAGTATACAAAACACCGCTTTTAAAGACGGCATTGAGTTGCTCATCCTTTCCGGACTGGGCTAGGGCAACTCGGTTATCCTCAACCAAAAGGACTGGCAGGGTTTCTTGCTTTTCAACTTGTGAGGCTTCCATTATTGTATTGGCTTGTAAGTTGCTTGTAGTGGCTTGTATCTTGTTATTGATTAATCGTATATATTAGGCATTATAAAAAATAAAAAAATAAATAATTAATTATAAAGGCATATAAGATATTTAAATAATAAAAATTTCAAAGAAATAAATTTACTAAAATATAATAAAAATCTGTAAGCCTTTGCATATGATTAGCTTAAAACGTGGGACACCTGTGGCCAAGTGTATCGCTGGCAAGTATAAGGATGAAATTATTTGTATTGATTCTAGTATAAATGCTAAGATTGATTTATGGGCAAGCCCTGAGTATATCATTAAAGAGATGCTATATAAAGATCCTGATTATTTATCATTAACTAGAAAGACTAGACCGCAAAAAAAGGCTAGATTGCAATTATTAATTGAATCAGATGAGGATACGCCTGAAATGATTGACCTAATTAAAAATGATAATGAGGGACTACGTGATTTATATGATAGATGTATAATATTATTAGAGAAGATTTATAAGAAGGAATTGTATATACCTGATGCAGTATTTGAGCCATTTATTGATGAAGATAAGCACGAGACATATTATATTACTGGACAAAGTGGAAGTGGTAAAAGCACATATGCTACTAATTTAATTAAAATGATTAGGCGGAAGAATCCAAAAAAAAAGGTATATATTATATCTAAACTAGATGAGGATAAGGTATATGATGAAATTGGAAAGGGTGATGATTCGCCTATAAGAATACCTACAAAAGGCGAAGACGGATACGATGCATTTGCTTTAAATAAAAAACATAAGCCATCTTTATTATTAGAGCACTTAAGAGATAGCATTGTGGTATTTGATGATACCTCTAGCATTGACGATAAAGATATTAATGCGGGTGTGCAACATCTATTAGATACAATATGCGAATGTGGAAGGCACGAAAGAATAACGCTTATTAATACAAGTCATTTAATTGGCAACCATAAGGCTAGTAGAAAAATATTAAATGAGGCTACTAATATAACATTCTTCGTTAATAGTAATTGGGCGCAGACTAGTATGTTTTTTAAATTTCAAATGGGTATGCTTAAACCCCAGATAGAAAGAATTAAGTTATTAGGAGAAGGGTCTAGGTGGATTACTTTAAATAGAGGCATACCTAATTATATATTAAGTCAGAATAGGCTACTGTTAATATAAGATTTTTAATCATATTATTTAATTATTTATTTTTTTTTTATTTATAGGCTATTATATATTATAAATATTTTAAGCCAAAATTTAAAATGAGCTGTGAGCAAATCAGTCTTAGCACCTTAGACGTGTTTAAGCCCTGGATGGGTGTTAATAGTGTAGTCACTGCGTCTCAAGTATTTATTGCTACTCAAGATGATCCTATGCAGCCTGGTAAAAAGATTCAGCTATATCAAATGCCTACATCTTTGCCAGGCCCTTGCCAAAATTACAAGAAAAATTGCAAACAAAGTCTATTAGATAAAGTATTAACTATATCAGAAAAATCTAAAGATAACGGTAATAAACTACGTATTAATCTAAAGACAAAAGAATCTAATAAATCTAGCATCCCAATAGTTTTTCCGTTATGG
>Ga0114971_10000728_pt1 | contig 22206 bp, 21 predicted proteins | sample M_140625_MF_Meta_FD_87320 | JGI IMG/M metagenome (GOLD analysis project Ga0114971, IMG submission 87320) | Freshwater microbial communities from Lake Montjoie, Canada to study carbon cycling - M_140625_MF_MetaG | ecosystem: Environmental > Aquatic > Freshwater > Lake | place: Lake Montjoie...
AGGATCACACCCTTTTCTTCGTCAAAGTCCGCCTGGCGGAGCGACGGCCGAAGAATGTCTGCAATAATCGCAGTGGCATCCATAAGTTTTTCAGGAAGGACATGTGCGTGAAAGGCCGTCAGTTCACCGGTGGTGAATGCGTTGTGGCTTGAGCCAATACGGTCAAAGTCACGGTTGACGTCATCAGCGGTTCGGCGCTCTGTCCCCTTAAAAACCATGTGCTCTAAGAAGTGACTTACACCCATCAATTCGCGTGGCTCATCTCGGGCGCCAGTTTTCACAAAGAAGCCCACCGCCGCAGTGTGCGACTCTGAGCTGGTTTCAGCGATCACCGTCAAACCGTTGTCGAGCACTGCGTGCCGAAATTCAAACGCCATAAATGGCATCCTAGGGCTTCTTTGCGGTAACCCCACGCCTCAACAGGCATTTATCACACCAGGGACATGCGGGTGGATGGTTTTGAGACATTACAGGCGGCACAGACCGAACATTTGTGCACTTTGACCCGTTGAACCATTGAACAGGGGCACTTCTAAATGGAGACTCTCAGCATGGACAATCCTCATCAACGCTCACATGTCCGCCGCGACAGCGCCTTTCTTGACTCGATTGAACGCCGCAATACGGGGCGGCGAAGCAATCTTGGAGAGTTTGTGATGTTTTGGCACCATGACCCGGCCGATTTATGTCGGTACGTGACACTTGACCTGAGTACTACTGGCGCGCGATTGCGTACCGAGGCACCACTTCCAGAAGGAATGACAGGTGTTGCAATGAGTGCTCGATCTTGCGATGAACAGATAGAGCGAACCGTCATGGTCGTCTGGTCGCGGAGTATTCGTGATTCCGATGGGAATACAACTCACCACGAGGCCGGTCTTCGATTCATCTGATGGGCACTATGAGTGCCAACACCACTCCTCACATGACATGTGCAAGTTGGTCAGCTTGTTCTTCGGCGTGGTAGCTAGAGCGAACCAACGGTCCACTTTCACACACCAGGAACCCGCGGTTAAGCGCTTCCTGCTTGAACACAGCAAATTGATCCGGGTGAACCCACCGATCAATTGGTAAGTGATTGCGTGTTGGTTGCAGATATTGACCAATCGTCAAAATGTCAGCCTTACTTGCAGCACGAATGTCATCCATAAGCGTGAGAACCTCTTCATCACGCTCACCAATACCAACCATAACACCAGTCTTTGTTACCAAGCCACTCGCCTTAAATTGCGCCAAAACAGCCAGGCTCCGTTGATACTTCGCTTGTGGCCGCACAGCTGGGTGCATGCGATATACAGTCTCCATGTTGTGTGAAAGAATTTCAGGGCGAGCATCACAAATTACTTGAATCGCACGTTCGTCACCGAGAAAGTCACCCACCAAACACTCAACGCTCATTCCTGGGCACGCCTTGTGTACAGCGCGAATGGTCTCCGCCCAAATCGCTGCGCCACCATCAGGCAACTCATCGCGATTAACACTCGTAATGACCACATGCTTGAGTTTCATCAAAGCCAAACTCTCAGCCACGCGACGTGGCTCATCCACATCCAAGGCGGCCGGACGGCCGGTCTTCACATTACAAAATCCACACGAGCGCGTGCATGTATCCCCCAAGATCATGATCGTTGCTGTGCCACGACTCCAACACTCGCCCATATTGGGGCAACTCGCTTCTTGGCACACCGTATGTAGACGATGCTCAGTAATGATTCCTTTAAGGCGCTCATATCCAGCGCCCCCAGGAACACGCGCGCGCAACCAGCTTGGCTTGCGGCCAATGAGGCTGTGCTGTGGTGCACCATCGTTGTTGTTCAGAACCATGCCACTCAAACTCACCAATGCGGGACCAACACTGCGTGCAGTATCCCCACCAAGCGGACGTGGATGGCGCGCGAGAGTACGAGCCACCGCGTCTGGTGAAACACTCAGCGGCATCTGTTCAGGGGTTGGCGAACTGTCGTGCGTGTTCATGTGAATTCAACAGTGTAGGAGGCATGACAACAAGAGCCAACACACACTAAATACCACAGCCCGAACCAACATACAGAGCAGTGATTATGCAACCGGCTCATGAGCACCAACACACTTGCGAACCACATATGGTCGCACAGCGCCAATACCACTGACAGCATCACTTAATAACTCCAGCACGAACCCCATCGCGAGCATAAAGAGAGCTGCGAAGAAGAGCATTACCACTACAAAGAACATTGGTCGCTCGGTGAGTGGCTCGGCTTGGTAGATCCGCTGCCAAAGCAGCCAAGATCCCACCGCAACATCAACAATCAAGACAAACAAACCAATGCGACCAAAGAGGTACATCGGTCGGCTGTGAGTTGCCCCTTGAAACCACAACATCAGTACGTCAAACAACACATCAAGCGAGCGTCCAATTCCATAATGGCTCTGGCCAGCAAAGCGTGGTGGCGCGCTCACGAATACCTCCTCAACAGCACCACCACGCATCCAAACAATCGCCGGAAGGAGTCGGTGGTGACCAGGACGCAACCGAAGCCCACGCGCTAGATCTCCATGGATGGCTTTAAACCCACCCATGTCCCGCACATTGCATCCAGAGACACGACGCAACATCCAGTTTGCCAACCTGCTTGGCATGCGGCGGAGCACCAGGCTTTCAGTACGACCGCGTCGACTTCCAGACACAAGCGCATTACCACGACCCATCGCGTCAACCAAACAATGAATCTCCTCAGGGGCGTGTTGTAGGTCCCCATCCATCACCACAATAATTTCACCTTTGCTCGCTTGAATTCCCGCATACATCGCGGTGCATTGCCCGCCGTTACGCGCTAGAAAGACACCACGAAGTGCGGAAAATTGTTGACAAAGATCACTAACCAAGGCTTCGGTGCGATCGGTTGAACCATCACTCACAATAATGATTTCGTATGGTCTGCCAATTACCAACAATGCAGCATTGGTCCGCTGTACAAACTCTTCAACACACCCTTCCTCGTTGTGCATCGGTGTGACAACAGAAATTGCGGGGGCAGAATATATCTGTCCTTTATCAACCGCATTAGCACCTTTGTTGGTCATGGAGCGACCTTCAATTTTCCATTCATCATGCGCCAGTGTCCCGGATAGGTACAGACATACTGGTAGGTTCCAGGCTTTTTAGGAACGGCATAGAAAAGCGCTCCAGATTTACCGGGATCAATTAAACCCATGACAGCAAGGACAGAAGGCATGTCGGGTACGAATTGACACTCCTTTCCTTCGGCTGTTTCCCCCATCTTGTCCGCGGCAACACCAACTTCACTCATCTTTCCAGGCATGGTGATGAGCAAGTTGTGCTGCATTGTGTCTGTGTTCTTGAATACGAACTCAAGTATTTCGCCAGGTTTCGCTTTGATCTCTTTAATGTCATATTGCATGGCCCCGGGAACAGTTCCTATTGCAATGGTTCGCACAGCGATGTCCTTGAGTGACACAGGACGCTGTTCGGGTGGCATGGCTGCAATTGTGCGACAAGCGGCAAGGTAGGCCGGGTCCTCGGGGTTCAGCGCACTTTTTGTCAGTCGCTCAAGTGCAGCGGGATCCTTCGCAACGTCTGAAGCGAGTAGTACGAGTACGTCAGCAAGATCACGGCTGGCGCCACATGTGCCAGCGCATTGCGCGATGGCGTCTAGCACAATAAGTGCTGGTGAGTTACCAAGGGACTTCACAGCGCGCATTCGGGTCTCAGTTGGAACACCATTCTCGGTGAGCATGCGCTTCGCCGCCACCGCATCCTTGGTTGGATCGGCAACCAGTAGCTTTGGAAGATCTGTTGGCGGCGCTGGCGGGACTAAACGAACTGGTGGACCACCAGTAGCTACGGCGAGAACAATGCACACAAGCGTGATACTGATCATCACGGCAAGGTACCGCCCCGAGGTGATTCTTGAACTTTGGTTATCGCCAGTGGTTTGTATTCGTTGGCAGGCTTGGGAGTCTTGATTGTTATGGAATGAAAGGTGTTCTGAGTAGCGGTTCCATTGGCAAGAATGATGGTGACGCGGACTATCAAGGTATGGTCTTCTCTACAAAGTCAAACGGCCTCACGAATGGCAATCGCGCGTGGTGTTTAACTGGTTTATCAAATCATCATGGCAGTACGACACATTACAAGCACCGAAGATCCACATCTTGCGCCGTATCAGCAAGTCCGTGATCGCGATGCGCTTGGTCCTGACGGTCGACCTGGATTGTTCATCGGCGAGAGCCCCGTTGTTATTACGGCCATGATGCACTCAGGTGTTGAAGTGTTGAGCATTCTCACCAGCAATCGTCACGCAGAGCGAGCGATGGTGATGGTTGAGGATGCGCGGAAGTCACGGGCTCACATGCACGATCCAGAAGTGTTACTTGTTCCAGACGATGTACTTGATGCCACAGTTGGTTTCAATATTCACCGCGGGTTTCTTGCAGTGGGAAGGCGACCCGCCCAGCGCACTGTTCGCGAAGTAATTCCTGCCCATGATCAAGACGCGTTACTTCTCTTAGTGGAAGAGATCAACAATATCGACAATATCGGCCAGTTGTTTCGAAATGCAGCTGCGTTTGGTTGTAGTGCAGTGATTCTCTCGCCGGGTTGCCATGATCCTTTGTATCGAAAGAGCCTTCGTGTGAGTTGCGGCTGTGTGTTGCGTGTTCCATACGCACGTGGTTGCGCGTGGAATGACGACCTTCGATACCTCCGCGACGAGGAGGGTTTCACGCTGCTTGGTGCGACCGGTGGAGGCGATAGCACCCTCCGTCAAGTAGCGGAACGGTTGGCGCCTCCTCGTCAACAACCCCGCAGGATTGCGGTTGTCATGGGCGCAGAGTTCACGGGTCTATGCGCAGATACCCTTGCAATGTGCACAGAGCGGGTGAAAATTCCCATGGCTATTGGGGTTGATTCATTGAACGTTGGCGTCGCGGCGGGCGTATTTCTTTCACGCCTGACTGAACAGTAGGGCGCACCCGGCAGAAGTTTCTGGGTCTGTTGGGTCTGTCATAGTTCGCTGTGTCCCACCCCACTAGTGTTTGATAATCCGATTTTCAATGGGGAAATCATTGGATCCACGAACGCTGTTGTTTGTGGGGCGTAACGAGCCCATGCGAAACCTCATTTCCTCAGCCGTTGTATTGGGCACACTCGCAGTTTTTCCGACCATGACAATGGCGGCAGATCCCCCGACGTCAACGACGGGCTGTCAACAACGGAGTTCGGTGGCAACGTTGTCTGCGGAAGACCAAGAAGCGATCAGGTACGCCAAGAGTGTTTCCCGCGCGTTTCGAGCAATATCAAAGTTAACTGGCCCCTCGGTGGTGTCAATTGAGGTGACTCCCGAACAAGTTATGGCGCACCACCACGGTGGACGGATGACTTCACAAGGCATGGTGCCACAAGGCATTCCCATGGGTGTTGGCACAGGGTTCATTGTGGCTGAAGAGGGGTACGTAGTCACGAACAATCATGTCGTTCGAGAGGGCGGTGCATTCAAGGTCCGGCTCAATGACGGCCGTATAGCCAGCGCAGTCCTAGTTGGTTCTGATCAAGAAACAGACATTGCTGTTCTTAAGATCGACCTCCCGAGCCTTACCGCCATCGAGTTTGGTGATAGTGATGCAGCAGAAGTGGGTGATTGGGTGATTGCGCTTGGGTCACCATTTGGTCTGAAAGACAGTGTTACAGCTGGCATCATTAGTGCTCGTGGGCGCGAGGTTGGACTAAGCCCACTTGAGAGCTACCTACAGACCGATGCAACAATCAATCCAGGTAATTCTGGCGGTCCACTTGTGGATATGGATGGGCATGTTGTCGGAATCAACACCGCGATTGAGAGCCGAAGTGGTGGATCTGACGGAATTGGCTTTGCCATCCCGTCGAATATGGCAAAGGGCGTGGTGGAGTCAATCATTGCCGGAAGTGCGCCATCGCGTGGATTCCTAGGAATTCAAATGCAACCATTTGATTCGAGGTCACTGGCTCAGTCGGGGTTTCGTGGTCAAGGCGTCCTTGTGAACCAAGTGGTTCCCGGCGGTGCGGCAGCACTTGCTGGAATGCAAGTTGGAGACATTGTTATCAAAGTCAACGGCGAGGAGACCGCTCATCCACAGCGCGTTATGCGAGCAATTCGTCTCTGTGCGCCAGGAGCAGTGTGCCCCATTGATGTTGTTCGAAATGGCTCTGTGGTGTCACTGACAGCGACACTTGGTGACGCCTCAAAGCACATAGTTCGCGCTGCACAATGATTCACGGTTCGATCGAGCGAAGTCTTTGCCTACCATGCTCGATCACGATGCCCAATGCCAGACGAACCACGTCGCTTGATACGCCACTTTCGGTGCACTTCCGGCACCGAGTGACATTCACGCATGATGTGTTTTCGGTGACGAATCCAACATTGCGGTCTGTCTTTGATTTACCAACAAGTGGCGCCCAATCAGACTCCACAAACCAACGAGCAATAGTATTTATCGATAGTAATGTGTTGGCAGCAACCCCATCACTGCCTCATGACATCCAGACCTACATGACCCATGCTGCTACCAGGGAACATGGTTCTAAAGCGGGCAAACACTCATTGCCCCAACTCGCCATGGTTGAGTCGGTGATTGGCGGCGAAGCAGCCAAACAGTCAATGAATGTCACCGACCGCGTGATTCGTGCGATTGACGAACATCGCATTGACCGCCAGAGCTATGTGATTGCAATAGGTGGCGGCGCGGTGCTTGATGCCGTTGGATTTGGCGCGTCAATTGCCCACCGCGGCGTTCGGTTGGTACGCCTACCAACAACAACGCTCGCACAAGATGACGCAGGAATGGCTGTAAAAAACGCCATCAATCTTGGACCAAAGAAAAATTTCGTCGGCAACTTTTCCTTTCCACATGCGGTGGTGTGCGATACCGCGTTCTTACAGTCAACCCCCGACTGGTCGTGGACTGGCGGCTTCAGCGAAGCCGTCAAGATCGCGTTGTTACGCGACCAAGAATTATTCACACGCATCGAAAGAGATGCCCAAGCAATCGCAGCGCGCTCAATGGACGCCGCGATACCTGTGATCATTCGCAGCGCAGAACTGCATTACCGCCACATCATGGAGGGTGGCGATCCATTTGAGACACACAGTGCGCGACCGCTCGATTTTGGTCACTGGTTAGCACATCGACTCGAGGGAATGACGGGCGGTGCACTTCCACATGGCCAAGCGGTTGCAATTGGTGTTGCAATTGACACGCTTTACTCTGAGTGCGCAGGGATCATGAGAAGTGAAGATGCACGTCGAGTGGTTGCTGTACTGCGGGCACTCGCTTTACCGGTGACACATCCACTGCTCTCTGATATTGATCGTGTGCTTGCTGGACTTGCGGAATTCCGGGAACACCTTGGTGGTCGGTTAACCATCACCCTGCTTCGTGGTATCAGCGATCCAATCGACGTGCACTCCATTGATCCAAACATCCTGCGCACGGCGATAGCACTTACTTCTCGGGATGCCTGATGGGGGTCGACTCTCTAGAAGCCAGGTGCCTGCAGGCGAAGCCGCGGGTTCATTTAGCGCCCATGTAGTCGCAGTAGCACCCTACCCATAGACTTCCAACATGAGTGAATCTGCAACTAAACCAGAACCACCAGAGCCACCAGAATCATGTCCCATGACACGCGCTCAGGTGGTTGACGCGTATTTCATGGAACACCGTGCCCGTCTCCTTGATGTGGCGGCGTTTCTTGACCGTATTGATCGGGCGGGCCCTGGTGTAGATGACTTCCGCATGAGTGCTTACCGCAGCGCAATGACCGTGCTTGGTGATGGTCAACCACAACGAGCTCGCCGCATCCTTGAATTATTGAGTGATCCAAGCAAATCACCAATTGCCTCAGCGCACACAAAGGGCGCCACTGGTGCACACGATCCAAGCGGAAAGGCACACTGACCATGTATATCGACCCACATGTTCATATGGTGAGCCGGAGCACAGATGACTATGTGCACATGGCGCGCGCTGGTTGTGTGGCGATCACCGAACCCGCATTTTGGGCGGGATATGACCGCTCTAGCCCACAAGGTTTCTTTGACTACTTTCGACAACTGACAGACTCAGAGCCACGACGCGCCGCTCAATACGGGATTCGCCATCACACCTGGCTTTGTATCAATCCCAAGGAAGCCGAAGATCCAATATTCGCACGGGAGGTGATTGCGCTCATTCCTGATTTCCTCAAGAAACAGAACGTTCTTGGTATTGGCGAGATTGGCTTGAACAAGAACAGTCGTAATGAAATGGAGATATTGGAAGCGCATCTGCAATTGGCAAGCGACCACAATCTCCTGGTGCTGGTGCACACACCGCACTTAGAAGACAAACTCAAGGGCACACTTCTTATATTGGATGCGATTCGCCGGTTTCCCAAGCTGGATCCGGGCCGGGTGCTCATCGATCATGTTGAGGAGCACACTGCCAAGCACGTGCTCGACCGTGGTTTTTGGTGTGGCATGACTCTTTATCCAGACACAAAGTGCACACCACAACGGGCCGTCGACATCATTGAGACATATGGCAGTGAACGCATTTGGATGAACTCTGCAGGGGATTGGGGTCACAGCGACCCAATCGCGGTGCCAAAGGCGCAGATGGAAATGCGTCGGCGTGGACATCTGGAGAGTTTGGTTCGACAGGTGACGTTTACGAATCCGGAGCGATTCCTTTCGCAGTCTGGGCGATTTAGCGCAGAACCACTTCGGCCAACCGCGCCCGACATAACACGCTGATCATGCACAGATATCTCACGGCAAATCAATAGACACAAGGGTCACAACCGCGATGGATCGCAGCAATACGCCACCACGTCACACACCACAGACACCACATGGACACCATGGTCATCTGGTTGCAGATGGCGCTCAACAACGACGCTGGTTGGTGTTGTTGGCAATGACGGGAAGTTTGGCGATGATCTTTGTCGATATGACGGTGGTCGGTGTCGCACTGCCTCGCATTGGTTCTTCGCTTTCGATGAGTGATGTAGACCAGGCTTGGATCATTACGAGTTACCTCATAACACTCGCATCACTGATGGCGCTTGGTGGTCGTATTGGAGACCTGATCGGGAAGGTTCCCGCATTTGTTGCGGGTGTTGTTGGGTTTGCACTTGCAAGCATCGTGTGTGCTTCTGCTCATGATGGAACTCAACTCATCATTGGCCGAGTGTTACAAGGGCTTGCCGCCTGCCTTATGCAGCCAGCATCCGGCGCCTTGGTCATTGGGGCATTTGCGCCAGGTGAGCGCGGCAAGGCAATGGCGGTGTACGTAGGAATACCACTGATTTTCATGGCAATTGGGCCAGCGCTTGGTGGGTTCATTGTGGAGAACATGGGGTGGCCGTGGGTGTTCTGGCTCAACATTCCTGTCGCAGCGGGCGCCGTACTACTCACGGTATTGGCGCGACCGCGTGATGCCCGTAGCACCGATCGCACAATTGACTGGATCGGCGGAGTGATGTTGATTCTCGGCCTGCCATCGTTCGTCTATGGCTTGCAGCAACTCGGCGCTGTTCGGCCTGATGGCACTATTGCATGGAATGATCGACTAAACCTTAGTTTTCTTGGCGGCGGCGCCGCAATACTTGTGGTGTTTGTACTGCGACAACTTCGGCATCCACATCCACTATTGCGACTGCGTTTATTTGCAGACCGAGCACTTCTCGCCGATGCACTGGTGGTTGCAAGTATGCAGTTCGCAATGACTGGTCTTGTGATTGCAGGATCTGTGTATGCGCAGGAAGTACTTGGATTTACACCTTTCCAAGCTGGTTTGTCACTACTTCCATTGTTAGCCCCTGTGATTTTGATTGTGCATGTAGCAGGGCGTTGGTATGACCGCGCCGGAGTACAAGCGCCAGCGTCATGGGGCACAGCTGCAGCAACAGTGGGAATGGTCGTTCAGGCTGCTGGTGCTTGGATGCAGAGTTACCCCGTCATGGCGGTTGGAATGTTCATCTTGGGAATCGGCATTGCTTTCACTATGAGCCCAACCAACACCGACGCGCTTGGGCGAGTGTCTCATTCAGAGCGCGGACAGGTTTCTGGGCTTGTGCAAACATTCCGTCAGATTGGCGGAAGTGTTGGCGTGGCGGTAGTTGCCGCAACCGTTTCACTGGCGATCGGCTGGTTTAGTGCCATGTCTGGTGCCGCGCCACGCGAGCGCGTTGCAGAACTTCGGATGATGATGCGCTCTGGCGATGCTGACGCGCACAGTCAAGCAGCCGCAAGTCCCGACCTTCAGTCAATGCATGAAACTGTCGCGCATTCGTACGCGGTGGGATATGCAGTTGCTTCACTTGGAACACTCGCCGCATTTGTCGCTGCTCGTGGTTGGATGAAGCCAGGGAAATGGCCAACGGTCATCCGCACCGAAATCGCCTAACGACCACGTCGTATTGCGGCACAGATAGCGCCACCTATGAGCGATCCTGCAAGTCCAACAAACGGCATTGCCAGGATGTAACCAGGACTGTTTTGTGTATTTTCGCTGGCCACCGTGAAGTTGACCGCGCCTTGTGGCCGTTCGACCCACGGGTCTATTCGCGACGCTTGTTTGTTCCACGCTATCGCTCCACTCACAACACCAGAAACCACCATAAGGAATGCCAACATAACCACAGCGCGCTTACCACCGATGCGACACGCAAACCAACCAGCGCAAATGGCGGCTACAAATCCACAAGCCAACTTCAAGATTTCAAACAACGATGAATCGCGGTATGAGCCAGGTTCAAACCCACCATCAGATCCAAGTTCTAAGTAGCACAAGGTGACCATCAACAGGAGAAGCACTACCGAAAGAACATATCCAGCGAACATTCCAAGAACTGAACGACCAAGCGGAATTGGCTGTGAATTCATGGAGCGCCGCTTGGTTGGGTCTGAGTTGGATCAGCTTCAACACGAACACGGAATGGGTGGGCGGGTAGTTTCGAAATTTCATCCACCACATTGGCGTCCGCTGGATTGTCTTGCCATCCGTAGCGAACCTCCACCGGTAGTGGAACGGAAGAACTACGAACCTTAATGGCATTTGGTGGACGCAATTCAGCGTCAGCCTTGACAAATTTTCCATCAGCACCAGCAATGGCGAAACTCGCCGGCGCCTTGCCATCACGTGTTGTGAGCCGCCCACGCTCAACATCAAAGTCAATGACGATTCCATCGGTATCCCGTCGAACACTCTTGGTTCTTGGACCACGCCACGCGGTGTCGGGCTTTCCGTATGACGTCGCCATGGCCCAACGCGCTAAACGTTCACCAACAGTGCGTTTGTCGCGCGGATGGATATCACCAGCATCACCAACGTCAATCGTGGTGACAACGCCAGCATTTGGTGAAGAACGCTCGGTGGCAAGCTGTGCATCGCGCAGGATTGGCCATATGCCAGAAATCGGCTCGTTTGGTTGATATGGCTGGTACGCCGCCAAACTCACAATACCGAACGGCATATCTGGTTGTTGGAACACAGCTCGCCAACTACGGATGGTGAGCGGGAGCAGTGAGCGGTACGCCTCCGCGTCAGCCACAGATCCGGCGTTCGATTCACCCTGATACCAAATGGCACCCTTGATTTCTACGCCTGCAAATGGAGCAATCATGGCGTTAAACATTGATGCCGGATCACCACCTCCAGTGCCAGGCGCAACTTCTTGTGAGGCGCGCTGTGGTGGTTGTGGAAGGCCCTGAGCTGATCGACCCATGCGGGAAAGCCATTCACCCGACAATGGTATTGACGCATTGTTTGCGTCGGCACAAGTGAGGCGCATTGTCTCTGACGGACTCATGAATCCACCTTCGCCTTGCATATCAACCACCTCAAGCGCAATGGTCCATGAACCCGACTTCACCATTGATGCTGGTATTCGGTAGCGCCGCGATGTTGCTAAGTCAGAAATAGTGTTTGCAATCGGTCGACCGTTCACAAATAGCACATCGGCATCGTCGATTGCTCCAAGCTCAATGAAACACTCCTTGCCCTCCCACTCCGCGGGGATTTCCACGGCGCGTCGATACCACTCAATGCCATCGATGTTCTTACGTACAGGATCTGTGCTCCACCGGAGCGGCAGATTGACAGGCTTCCATTCATTTGCCTCTTCGGGTGCATCCTTGGAGAACCACTTTCCCTTTGCACCCGGATCCGTCGCGTTGATAGCACTCCACCACGCGGTACCAGCTTCCTGAAATCGCTTTCGCTCTACTTGGAATGCAGCATCTCGCTCTGCCACAGAAAGGCTGTTCCATGCGTCCACAGAACGGCGTAGTTCGGCGACTTTGGCCGTATAGAGTGGATCTGCGCCAAGGGTGGCGAGATCAGTCCATGGCTCAGCGCGGGTTCCGCCCCAGTTGAGCTCCAAGATTCCAATCGGCACGCCTGTTGCTTTATGTAATTCTTGTGCAAACCAGAAATCAACCGCACCCATCTGTGGGGCGCTCGTTGGTGACAACACAAACCACGTCGCATTGACAGTGAACGCTGGCCGGTTAGCGGTGACATGTGGTGCTCGCAAGAACCGGATAGATGGCTCATTCGCAATGGCAACTCCGGCGGTGGTCTGGTCACCAGTGCCGCCTAATGTCCACTCCATATTGCTTTGGCCACCAGCAACCCAGATGTCACCAACCACGACATCTTTCACACTCACCGTATTTGCGCCCCGTACCTCAAGGGTGAGTGGATCATCACTGCCAGCCATTGGCGCTAGCTCCACGACAAATCTGCCGCCCTGACCAGCGACCACACGACCACTGCGCAACACGGCTCCCTTGGAATCAAGCAATTCCACCGTGATCTGTTCGTTGGGTTGTGCAGTACCAAACACGTGCGTACGCCGGTCGCGCTGCAGCACCATGTGATCGGTGAACGCCGCTGGAAGGGTTACATCGGCAAGGGTGGCAAAGCAACAAATGGCGGCCATTGGAACAGCAACATTGGATGAATTGGTCAGGCGCATATGTGGATGATGCCCGGAGCCGGGCGCAGATGCAATATCGTTTACATATGGCAGATTCTGAAAGACCACGGATTGGCATCACCGCGGACATAACTCGCGACGATCGCGGCCGCGCGCGGCACCAAGTACCCGCGACCTATATCGACGCCGTTGTTGCCGCTGGTGGACTCCCGATCATTTTGCCAGCCAGTGCCGAGTTACGGAAAGAACTGCTTGGTGCAGTCGACGGAGTGATCATCATTGGTGGCAATGATGTGGATACCCGTGAGTTTGGAATTCCACTTCATCCCCAAGCACAGGTGATAGATGCGGCGCGACAGGCGGCGGACTTTGCTCTGCTTAAAGACCTTGACGCAACACCCACGCTTCCAGCACTAGGCATTTGTCTTGGTATGCAACTCATGGGCGTTCATCAGGGCGCGGAACTTATTCAGCACCTCGGCGATCGGTTGCCTGACAGTGATCGGCACCGCAATGATTGCCAACACATGGTGGAGAGTGCTCTTGGTAACGGACCAGTTGCCAGCTCACACCACCAGGCACTCGCCGATGCGGGGCGCCTTGAGGTCATTGGCCTGTCAGATGATGGAGTGATTGAGGCGATTCGTGATCCATCCAGGCTGTTTTATGTGGGCGTGCAGTGGCACCCAGAGCGAACCGACGATTTAACCATGGGACTTGGCGTAATTCGCCTCCTCGTGGAAGCAGCGCGCAGGCGGTAGGCTGATTTCATGCTCATTCCCACCTTTGTCGCCAGTATCGCTTTCTTCGCAATCGGTGATGTCTTGGTTCCAGGCAAGCCAGCACCCGCCTTCACTGTTGACTCGTTTGTTCGCGGCCAAGAGGTGAAGACACTTGAGTTGGGCAAGGTGCACGTGATCGAATTCTGGGCAACCTGGTGTGGGCCATGTGTTGCCAGCATGCCGCACCTTACTGAACTTCAGAAACAGAACCCAGACGTTCAATTCATTGGTGTTGCGGGATTTGAACACGGGAAAGATGCGTCGGATAGTAAGAATCGTGTTCAAGAATTTCTTCAGGCCAAGAGTGACCGGGTTGGATTTGCCATTGCATTTGATGGCGACGGAACCATGGCAACAGAATGGATGACGGCCGCGCGGCGCAACACCATTCCAACATCGTTTGTTGTTGGCAAAGATGGCAACATTGCATTTATTGGATCACCAAACGCAGAACTTGATGCTGCGATAGCTGAGGCAAAGAAGGCGGTCTCTTCTGTTGTCCCCCCCGCGCCAACCGCAACAAAGCCAAACACCACTGATTCAGGAAGCCCTGTAAAAACAGTCCAAGTGAGCGAAGAACCAACAGATGAGAAGGGAACATCCACCACCACATCTGTTTCTACAGAAACTCACTCTGTTACTAAAAACGGGGTATCAAGTAATAGCGTCGTAACTGTTGAGACCACAGTCGAAATTCGCGATGGCCGCCGCAAGACCACAGTTTCGCGCACCGAGGCGGGGTCTGGTGATGCAGGGAAGCAGTCATCAGGAACAACCGGCGCCCCAGGCGCAAAGTCGTCATCGGGCGCATCAGGGAGTTCATCTGGATCATCAAAGTCGAGTTCGTCTGGCAACCAGCCCTGATCTCTAAGTGCTTCCTGCATATTGCACCAACGTCGTGGCGGGGCGCACCATCAAAGAGACGTGCGCAAATGTGGAGCGAGTATTCATTCAGGTACGGGATCGTGTTGCGCCAAACACGATGCTTCCGCTTGGCTTGTGGTTGTCAGCCCGCGCGGCTGAACAACTTTCCGAGTCTGTAGGAGGTGGTGCGGAATTGCGCGATCGTTTAGCGACGGCTGGGCTTTCGATTGTCACGGTCAATGGGTTTCCATATCACGACTTTCACGGTTCTGAGGTGAAATTACGGGTTTATGAGCCACACTGGGCAGACACGCGCCGCGCCCTCCATACACAGCGCCTTGCTGATTTACTCCCTGACTTGTTGATGCCAGGCACGCGCCGTGCATCCATCTCCACCCTGCCGCTTGGCTGGCGCGCGCGATTCAGTCAAGAAGGCTGCGGAGCGAGTATTGGTGTTGCGAGCGCGCTGTTGGAACAAACGGTGCGTCACTTGGCGCGCCTTGAGGATAGAACCGGAATTCGAATCACAGTTGATATTGAGCCAGAGCCAGGCTGCATGCTTGATCGTGCAGTTGATGTGGTTGGTTTCTTTGAACACGCCCTGCACGCGCGCCGTGGCGAACCAGACCCACGTCGATATGTTGGCGTATGTCATGACACATGTCACGCGGCGGTTATGTTTGAAGATCAAAAAACAGTGCTTCACTCTTACCGCGCCGCCGGAATTAGCGTGAATAAGATTCAACTTTCAAGTGCACTTATTGCGGACGGAAGCAGAGAATCGCTTGCAAGTCTCAGTAGTTATTCTGAAGCGCGCTATCTGCATCAAACTTGCGTTCGCGCCACAAATGGCACAGTTCGGTTTTTTGACGACCTTCCACTAGCGCTTTCGGAAACCCCCATTGGTGAGTGGCGAACACATTTTCACGTACCGGTATTTGCCTCAAGCCTTGGCCGCCTTGGTACCACACAGGCCGGGATAGTCGAGTGCCTTAATGAAATACGGTTGTGGCCCATCGAAGAGCAACCCGTGTTGGAGATAGAGACTTATGCATGGGATGTATTGCCAAGCGGTGTTTGTGGTGACACCGCCCTTGTCGACGGAATTGTGCGGGAGATCGAGTGGTGTTCTCAGTACATAGAGCCTGCAGGCCAGTCGTCCGCGTTGAGATCATCATGAGCAATTCATTGCCGGTAAGCGCATGGTTGTCTGTGTTACGAATATCAAACGCGCCAACCGTGATTTCGCAGGTACTCACTGGTGTTGCGATCGGTATGTACACCTACGTCATCGATACGTACGCACTATTTGGCTTAACAGTGCTTGTTGGTGTTGGCATACTTCTTTCATACTTGGCAGGGATGGTTCTCAACGACGCATTTGATGCACGGATAGACGCTGTTGAGCGACCAAGTCGACCAATACCATCTGGACGAATTTCGCTCTTCATAGCTCGGTTTGTCGGTGGTTCGATGTTGCTTGTTGGTATTGGCATGCTTGCTGTGGCATCACCAGCGACATTCATTTGGGCGCTGGTGCTCGGCGTGTGCATTGTTGCTTACGACATTCTGCATTCACTGTCGGCAGGCAGCTTCCTGTTAATTGCATCTTGCCGCGCCCTAGTGCCAATCATTGCCGCATTTGCAGTAAACCAACATGCGGAATGGTCACTCCTTTCATGGGTCGCGGTTGGATCATTTACATTCATTGCGGCCGTCAGCATTGCGGCAAGGAATGAAATGGTCGGCTTTGGTGCAGTCGCTCGAGCCGCATCGTGGGTGTTAGTGGTCGCAACGTGTGTCCCCGTTGCGATGTGGTATGTCGCGGGAGTCTGTCCAAACAACGCTTGGTTTGTCGCGGCAGGATTGGGGTCGATCGCAATAGCGGTGTCCCTGGTCATGGTTGGCATTCGCACTGCATCGGGAGCAGAACCAGCCCGTTGCGTTCCCGTCGCGGTTGCAACATGGATTGGGGCGATCCCAGCCATGGACGCCGCAACCTGCTTTCTGTTGGGAAGACCCATTCTCGCTGCGCTATGCCTAGGAATGTTGGTTGTGGCCCGGACCCTTCGACCACGATTCGCTGGCAGCTAAAGGGCGGCTCGCCTTGCTACCATCCGCGCCCGCATGCAGATTCTTGCCGACACATCGCTGACGAATTACATCCCGATAGCCATCGCTCTGGCGATGAGTATCGGTTTCGCCGTTGTCAATGTCGGCGCCAGCCTCATTCTTGGGCCGCGTCGCCAAGGCGCCATCAAGGGTGCAACCTATGAGTCAGGCATGGAGGCGATCGGCTCCACACGCAAGCGCTTCAATGTGCGCTTCTTTGTAGTGGCGATGACCTTCTTGCTCTTTGATGTAGAAGTGATATTTCTCTACCCATGGGCAATTGCATACAGCCAACTCGAACCACAAAGTCCCATGGCGGGATTGTTTCTGGCGCGCATTCTCTTCTTCATTAGCACCAGTGTCATTGCTTACATCTATGCATGGCGCAAGGGTGTGTTTCGCTGGGACTAATGCCGGCGCGAGAGTGGATGCTTGACACACAAAAACAAGATTGCCGGGCCACTAAGAGCGTCACCACACGTGTGACACCACTGGGTGTGTGACGCCACCAGCTTTTTACTGTACGCAATTATTACCAACGCTCGCTGGCACTCTGTGGCGCCAGTGGCCATGAGTCACCATGAATCCCATTGATGGTGGTGCCGTTGTGAATACCCGATCGCACAAACTCCAGGAAATCACATGGAAATGGCAGTTCTGGCTTGGTGAGAGCATCAAGCTCAGCAATTTCTTGCACACTGAGATGGACGTTCATGGCACCCATGTTGTCTTCAAGTTGTTCGAGGGTGCGTGTACCAATGATCGTGCTGGCAACACCTGGTCGGCCCATTGTCCAACGCAATGCGAGTTGAGCAACAGTGCACTGCTTACTACTCGCCAAGGCGTGCATTACATCTAGCAATGTCCAGGTTCGTTCTGTGAGAAACTTCGAATCAGGCTTCACGCGAGTGGAACCATCATCTTTGGGTGGATGAGAGCGACTGAACTTTCCACTCAGAACGCCCCCTCGCAATGGACTCCAGGGCGTGACACCCATTCCCTCATGAATAGCCATCGGAATGAGTTCAGCTTCGACAGTTCGCTGTAGCAGGCTGTATTCGATCTGCAACGCGACGATTGGTGTTGTTCCATTGTTACGAGCAAAGGACTGGGCGATCGCGCACACCCAGGCGGGATGGTCACTCAGTCCAATGTGGCGCACTTTGCCTTGGCGGACTAGTAACTCCATGCCGCGCATTAACTCGTCGATCGGTGTGAGGCGGTCCCAGAAGTGGCACCAAAGAAGATCGATGTAGTCAGTTCCGAGGCGACGCAGGGAGTGCTCCACGGCGTTCATCATGGCCTTTGAACCACTTCCGCCCCCGTTTGGGTCGCCCGGCCACATGTTTCCACCGAATTTCGTGGCAATCACCACGCGATCACGGCTGCCAGCACCGGCGCCTGTATGGAAGTAGTCACCAATGGCCTTCTCACTGTGCCCTTTGGTGTAAATGTTGGCTGTGTCAATGAAATTTCCACCAAGTTCAAGGTAGCGAGAGAGCATGGCATTGCTGTGAGCGACATCAGTTCCGAAGCCCCACTCAGTACCAAAGGTCATAGCGCCAAGGCAAATTGGATGAACCCGAAGGCCGCTGCGGCCAAGGGTGACGTAGTGCGGCGAAGGTGTGTGCATGGCAGCACGATATGCCCGCTCTTCCCTATGCTGCAAGTCTGTGTCTAAATCACCATCATTGACGTTCTTTGGGGCTGCAGGCGAGGTCACTGGAAGTTGCACGCTAGTAGAGACGGAGCACGCCCGCGTCTTGATTGACTTTGGTCTGTTTCAGGGCGCGATGTCCCAAGAGCAGCGCAACAAGGTTCCCCCCGCCCTGGACTTTCGGCGATTGAACGCCGTTGTTTGCACCCACGCTCATATTGATCACTGTGGTCGACTGGGGATGCTGCCTCGCCTTGGATTCGAGGGACCAGTCTTCTGCACCGAGCCAACCGCGACACTGTTGCCAATGGTCCTTCGTAGTTCAGCAAACCTACAGAAGATGCGGGTCGAGGAATTTCGCGAGGGCACAGGACCAGACGCCGTGGTGCTGGATCCACCACCAGATCCGTCATTGAAGATCGATGACAGGCACGAAGACCCGCCGGTTCTGTACGCGCGCGGTGATGCTGAGCGTGTCAGTCGGAACTTAGTTGGGGTGCCTTATCGCGTATGGCGGGAGATTGTTCCAGGCATTCGCATGCGCCTTCATGATGCGAGCCACATCATCGGTAGCGCATCAGTGGAACTCGAGATCACGCATGGCGCATCACGCATTCGAGCGGTTTTTTCAGGCGATATTGGCCCTTCTGGCGAAACCTATCTGGCCGCTCGCGGCTACGCACCAGAAGCAGATGTAGTGGTCATGGAGTCCACCACCGGCAGCCGTCCTATTGGGACACACGCTCCAGATACCGACGCATCACTGCGTGAGGTGATCGAGCATTGCCGTCACGGTCGTCGCACTGCCATCATGCCAACCTTTAGTGTTGGTCGCGCGCAGGTGCTTGTGCATCACCTTGCACAGTTGTCGCGCGAGGGATTGCTTGATGACATTCCGGTGTATCTCGACAGCCCAATGGCCATCCGCGCGGCTGAGTTGTGTGTTCAACACCCAACACTGCTTTCAGGGACCGCCCGAGCAATGATTGGTCGCGGGCACTCGCCGTTTGAATTCGATTCGCTTCATTGTCTGTGGTCTCGCAAGCACTCATTGAAGATTGCCGGGCGCGATGGTGCAGGCATCGTTCTTGCTGGCAGCGGCTTCTGTGATGCTGGTCCGGTGTTGCATCACTTGGAAACAGCTCTTGGTCACGACCGCGGATTTGTGGTGTTCACTGGTTACGTGTTGCCAGGTTCGATGGCAGAATCTTTGGCGAACGGGGTTGCCAAGCGTGTGCGCATCAATGGAACAGAGTTGGACGTTCGGGCGCGCATCTCACGATTGCAGGGTCTGAGCGGTCACGCCGATGCAGATCAGATGTGCGACTGGGTGGCCGGTAGTGGGCACGTTCCAGGGTTGGTTGTCTTGAACCACGGCGATGATGCGGCGCGGATCGGCATGGAAAGCCGCATTTTGGCGGCCATGACCACCAAGGTTGTCCGTCCAGCGTGCCAAGACACGGTTGCCCTTGCCTAAATCCATTCCTGTGTAAGGTGTCTGTATTGAATTGTACGAGCCCTATTGCGGTGATAGGGAGCAGATCCTCACACGATCGAACCATTTTCGCCACACGATCGTCGCTATTCAATACAAATTACGATAAGAAGCTGTTTAAGGACCGCAGTGTTATCGCACACTATGTGGACGGGTTGTACATGAGTGGTTTACGGAACCATGACCGGGCGACCGCCACTCGCAACATGTCCGATCGTGGATCAAATTACCGTGCCTTCTGATCGATGAATCTGACGGATGATGTTCGTGCCTGATCTTTCGATTCGTCGATACGATTCGATCAACTGAATGTCCGCATGTTCCACGTGGAACATTGCTCAGCATTACTCAAGGAGTTCACTATGGCCAAGGCACCTGATGATCGCACCAAGATGACGCAATCGAAGTTGGGCCGTGGTCTTGGGAGTTTGATCCCTGTGCCGATCCAGCGAACAACAAGTGCCGGGGGTGCACAACCAGTGACAGGCACCACATCCGAGGTTTCGGGGCGCAACACGGGCGACACAAATACCGCTTTTGGGGGGCGCACAAGCGCACCCTCCGCTGGCGCGGTTGAGCCTAAACCGGCGCAGACGGTCTTGTTGGCAGATGCCTCGGCAGACCAATTGGCAGACGGGATGGTGACATTCATCTCGGTTCGGGCGATTCAGCCTGGCAAGTACCAACCACGTGGTGGCATGGATCCGGTTGCTTTGGACACCCTTGCGCGCAGTATCGAGCAGTCAGGATTGATGCAGCCGGTGGTTGTGCGCCCTTTGAATGGCTCACCTGGGCGGTTTGAATTGATCGCTGGCGAACGCCGTTGGCGCGCTATGGATCAGCTTGGGCGCACAGAAATACCTGCGATTGTCCAAGCTGTTGACGATCGCCAGGCTGCTGAGTTGTCCCTCATTGAGAACCTCCAGCGTGAAGACCTCAACCCAATGGATCGCGCTGCGGCACTCCGCCGCCTTGCTGATGACTTTGGACTGACACACCAAGACCTCGCTGGTCGGGTCGGACTTGATCGCGCGACTGTGTCAAATTTGCTTCGCCTCAACGACCTGGACGGTGGCTCTGCATCGCACGTGCGCTCGGGGGCTATCTCCTTAGGACACGCCAAGGTTCTCTTGGGCGTGACCGAAGTTGGCGTGCGAAGAAACTTCGCCGAGCAAGCAGCGGTGCACGGCTGGTCTGTTCGAGAGCTCGAGGGTGCTGTTCGGGATGTTGCAAGTGTTCCACGTGGAACACCACTCACTAAAGCAAAGTCACGCGGGCCGAAGAGCGCCCATCTGGCCGACCTCCGTCGGCAACTCGAGCAACACCTTGGTACTCGTGTTGACATCAAGGTTGGTCGAAAGAAGGGCGCCGGTGAATTACGAATCCAGTTCTTCTCACTCGATGAATTCGACGGGCTCATGCAACGTATCGGATTCGACAAAAATCGCCTTCCAGACTAAATCCGTCCAATAACCATTAACACTGCGTTACCACGTCTTTGCCGACCATGTCAAACGCAACGATCAGCAATATGAATCAGACCACTCTTCACGGTACGAAGCACCTCATCACCACATCCATTCTTTGCACTCTTGGTTGCCTACTGATGTTGGGCGTCGCGAGTCCTCAACAAGCGCCCACAGTGCCTGCGAAGGTTGCCACGCCTGCTGTCACGGCGATCTCTGGCCCCCAGGTATTCACAGTGGACGATGTCCACTCCATGGCTTTGTTCCGCGTCCAGCACTTTGGCGCTGGTCAGTTCTGGGGCCGATTCAACGACATTGAAGGTAACTTCACCTTTGAACCAGGCAAAGCAGAGGGTATGAAGTTCGACATCACCATCAAGGTGGACTCGGTCGATACCGCCAATGATGACCTCAACAAGCACCTTCGCAGTCCAGATTTTTTCTCTGCAAAGGATTTTCCATCGATGACCTTCAAGAGCACAAGTGCAAAGAAGGCGGACGACATGGTCTATGACGTGACCGGCGACCTTACCCTGCACGGCGTTACTAAGTCTGTTGTTGCGCGCGTCGAGTATTGCGGCATGGCGGACATGGGTCGTGGTCTCAAAGCGGGATTTGAGGCTCAATTAATGATTAAACGCAGTGACTTCGGTATCAAGTATGGCACCGACAAGGGCGCCATTGGCGACAGCGTAAAGATCATTGTCGGCCTCGAGGGCGGGGTAGCGAAAAAGTAGTTCGACGGTCGCCGCCATGGAACTCGACATCATCATTCGTGCAGTGTTAGCACCCACACTAGCGGTGTTGGTGGTGATGTTGCTGTTGCATTGGATCTCAAACAAGGTGCATTCGTGGACACCAGCCAAGCA
>Ga0114971_10000731_pt1 | contig 22171 bp, 20 predicted proteins | sample M_140625_MF_Meta_FD_87320 | JGI IMG/M metagenome (GOLD analysis project Ga0114971, IMG submission 87320) | Freshwater microbial communities from Lake Montjoie, Canada to study carbon cycling - M_140625_MF_MetaG | ecosystem: Environmental > Aquatic > Freshwater > Lake | place: Lake Montjoie...
AGTGGATTACGAAGAATACCGCCAACGAGGCCATACACCAATATCTCATCTTTGATATCTACTTCTCTCCAGGCAAGAAGGATGTTCACGCTGCCCCCTTCTTTGATTCTGCGCCTGCTGCTTTGCAGCGCTACAATGAAATGCGCCAGTGGGAGAAGCTATGGAACACGGCTCCTGGCCCCAAGGAGGTTATCAAGGGTTTGACATCTAAGACGAAACTGATGGTCAGCGCGAAGAAGTTCGCCTTCGCCAAGGGCAACGAAATCTTCCAGGCTGCCGCGAAAATCTTTGATACTCCGCGTATCTACGAGACGGATGGACTCATCTTCACTAAGAATGATACTCCGATTCCTGAGAATCCCCAGGGTGACTTCAAGCAGCAGTTCAAGTGGAAGCCTCCTCACGACAACACCATTGACTTTATGGTGGTTACGGAGAAGATTCCCAAGACCACCGTGGATGAAATCCACAATGGGTTCCACCCGACCTCTGGCAAGGAGATTCGCTACAAGGTTCTTCGTCTCCACGTCGGCTCCAGAGATGATCCTGCGAAACTCAAGGTGAAGCCTCGCGACATTGTACTCCAGAATCTCCCGCTGCAACCGGCGCGTGGAGATAACAAATATCGCCCCGTTCTCTTCCAGCCCGAGGATTTCCCAGATGATAAGGCGAACTACTGCTACGTGGAGGTTCGCACGGATTTGGAGACTGGTGACGAGTATGCCTTCTGCGAGGTATCCGATGAGCCAATTACTGACAAGAGTATCGTGGAGATTTCCTACGATGCTAGTCGTCCTGCAGGGTGGCGCTGGGTTCCCAAGCTGGTTCGCAAGGATAAGACGGAACGTCTTCTCAGTGGCGAGCTTGGTCGCACTCTGAATTCCAATGAAACCGCCCAGAGCATCTGGAACAGCATTCACGAGCCAGTGACCAAGTCTATGATTCGCTCAGGGTCCGAGGAGCCGAGTCTTGATGAGGTCACGGCGGTTTCCACGGTTGAGAAGGAACGCGCAGCCATCACGCAGCGTTATGCAGACCGCACGGCATCCGACAAGGATATGAATCGTATCGGCCCTCTCCGTGATTTCCACAATAAGTATATCAAGGAGACGATTCTCTACAACGCGGTAATGAAGAAGCCAAATATGGGTCTCATTGATTTGGGAATGGGTGTGGCCCAGGACATCCAGAAGTGGAGACGCGTGAATGCCGGTGCAGTTCTCGGCATTGATATCGCAGGAGATAGCATCAACAATCCCAACCACGGAGCCTACCAGCGTCTCTGGTCGACGATGCTTCGCAATGGTCGTGACAAGGTGCTACCGATGGCCTTCGTCATTGGCGATGTCAGCAAGAATATGGCCTCAGGAGAGGCCGGTGCAACCTCAGAGGACCGAGCGATTCTCCAGAGTGTTCTAGGCAAGGCGAGACCCACTGATGTGGTTCCTCCCTATGTCCAGGACCAACTCGCGAGTCGTTTCAAGATGGGTGCGGATGTCATCAGTTGTATGTTCGCCACTCACTACTTCTTTGAGACCAAGGAGACCTTCGATGGGTTTCTGCAGAATATCGCACAAAACCTGAAGCTAGGTGGCTTCTTCATCGGGTGCTGCTTTGATGGTGAGAAGACCTTTGAATTCCTCCGTGGCCGTGAGACTCGACTCGGTGAGGAGGACGGCTCAGTCCTCTGGAAGATTACAAAGAAGTATGACGCGGATGAGATTCCTGCGGGTGACGATGCCTTTGGAATGCCGATTGATGTGGAGTTTATCAGCATTGGTCTCCCTCACCGCGAGTACCTGGTTCCCTTCAAGCTTTTAAGAGAGAAGATGCAGTCGATTGGTTGCGACCTATGTAGCGGGGAGGAACTCAAAATGCTCGGCTTGAACAATTCCACGGAGCTATTCGGTGAGAGTCACGCAATGGCGGCCAAGAAGGGCCGCAAGTTCCAGATGACTCCAGTGGTTCAGCAGTTTTCCTTCTTGAGTCGCTGGTTCGTCTTCCGTCGCAAGTCGGATACAGGTCCTACTGTGTCAGTTCCTGAGGCCCCTTCTACTTCAGGAGAGGGTCTAGTGGGCGATGGTGATGCGGCAGAGGAGGTGGCCGCGGAAGTTCAGGCGACTCAGGTGGCGAAGAATCAGCAGGCTGTAGAGGAAGAGGAAGAGGAGAAAGCCACTGGGTCAAATGCTAAGGCAAGAGGGTCTATTTCCCCGCCGAGGATATACAATTCTACCAGGAGGCCGCTACACAGGATCGCCTGAAGATTGGAGATAAGACTGGTCTACGCTGGATTTCCCCTGGGTCACCCTTCCCTGTCCAGGATCCAGTGAATGCCGCGGAGACCTATCCCTCGATTGAGCATTTCCTCGCAGGGATGCGCTACAAGGTGGCCACGGACAAACCTGGTCTTGCACAGAGTGTATTCGGTCCCCAGGGCTCCATTCACCAGAAGTTCGCTCGTCTCCGTGCCGCGGAGGTGGGTGTAGGTGCCGGTGCGAAGCCCTTGTCCGAGGATCGCGATGCGAAACTCATCACCGAGGAAATGAAGGATGTGCATACGGAGATGCGTGCAGTCGCGATGAAAAAGTGGAAGGCCAAGTTCGATGAGGCCAAGTGGAACTCCGTGAAGGATGAGCTTCTTACAGAGGCGGTTAGACAGCGCTGGGAGAAGGATGCACGATTCCGCACGATCGTGGAGGCCGCCAAGCAGCAAGGAAAGACCTTGCTATTCTATACTGGCTCAGCGGCAAGTGAATACGGCGGAAAGAGATCTCAGGAGGGTTACCTAGAAGGCGAGAATAAACTCGGTAAGGCCATTATGGCCATCGCTGGGTTTGAAGTCTAAAGAGCAAATTGTAAAGTATTATGTAGAGGATGTTTCCAGCCAAGGAACGCCACTGGATTACTGGGAATTATGAACGCTCGATATCTTATGATTCGTGGAAGCAATGGTTACAGTTTTCTGTTTATACGGGGTGGCCATACAGATTAATGAATTGGAATATACAGGATACAGATAAGGTAACCAATAACTATACCTTGCAACTTCTGTATTCAACGATCGATGGAGATATCAAGATTGTCTCTATTTTTATTCATATAAAGCCAGATGATCAGGAACTGATTGAACAGTGGCTAAAACAACACCACGTGGTGTTGTAATAAAAATTGACTCACTAAATCGTACACGCACCATACTATACTATAGTAAGATGCCTGAACCTTGGCAGAGCCTTGCCCTTGTAAATTGCCATCCACGTGACAAGGAAGTCCGATTCGTAGAGAAGACCCATACATACTATGTCAAGGGTTCATCCAAGGGAATCGTTTCCACCACGGGCTTCGTTCATTCCTTCTTTCCCCACTTTGAGCCTATGGTGGCTATTAAGGCGATGAAGCGCTCAGCCAAGTGGCCTCAACACGCACTTTACGGTAAGACCGACCAGGAAATCATTGATATCTGGGCCGCATCAGGTAAGGAGGCATCTGGTCTGGGAACCGCGATGCACCTGGCCATTGAGCAGTATTTGAACGGAGCCTTTGACCGCATTGACCCCGCGGTTAAGGAAACCGTGGAATGGAAGTACTTTATGAATTTCCACAATGACCACCAGGATTTGGAGCCTTATCGTACAGAGTGGGAGGTCTGGGACGAGGAGTACAAGCTCACGGGTAGCATTGATATGATTTACAGGCGCAAATCCGACGGTGCCTTCGTGGTCTATGACTGGAAGCGCAGCAAGGAGATTAAGATGGCAAATGAATGGGACAATGGACTTGGTCCAATGTCCCACTTACCTGATAGTAACTATTGGCACTATACTCTTCAGTTGAACGTATATAGGTGGTTTCTCCAGAAGCACTATGGTCTGAAGATTGTTGAACTCTGTATTATCATTATGCACCCGAATAACAAGAACTACCAGAAGTTCAAGTTGAACATATTGGATGATGAGATCCAGGATATGCTAGATGCGAGAAAGAGAGCGGTTGAGGCTGGGTCCAAGGAGCCGGTTCTGTTTGAGGAGGAGGCCTGCCTCCTTCAGGATGATGATTCCTGTGAATAAGACTGCTTGAGTTTCTCCAGATATAGGATACCATCCATAAGTTCCTCCTGGGCGTGTTGAATCCAATCGAGCGTCTTCAAATCCGTGCGGTCAAGGGTCGTTCCGTACTTTTTTTGTCCGAGATCCGAGCGCTCCTGGAACTTCTTGATGACCGCGGCGACGATGGTATCCTGCATTCTAATGTTATAATTCAGGGGGGGTTTAGATACCAGATTTTATACTATACTAATAGATGGCCACCATAACATATGGCGGGGTGAAATACAAGCAAGTGAGAAATGCCGTATATTGTTTGAAATGTAAAGAGACGGTTGAGAGTCTTTATGAACACGATTATAAAATGTGTTCTTGTGGTTCAGTCGGTGTAGATGGAGGAATTATGCCAGGTAATAGTGTTATAGGAAAACCAGAAGATATGGAAATCCGGCATATGTATTGCGCCTTTATAAATGGAAAGCGTCTGTGGCTTCCAAATTGGACTGTAAAAATTGAAACACTACTTAAGGATACAATGGCTACAAATGATTCCGTGTAGTGCCTGTAATGTATGCAGTGAGAGAGGGCATAATGCAACGGAGTGCCCCAGTTTATACTCTGATGTACATCCTCCTGGTCCCCCTCAGCCAACCGGTCCTCGTGGCCAGGGGGATGACGATGATGAATGATTATTAAAAAATTGATTATTATATCATATAGTATATGATATACACACAATAGACAGATGCTATTCCAAAGTGATTATTGGGTCGCAGCAAATGATCACGAAAAGACTGAGGCAATCCGAGACTTCCTAGAAACCGATGAAGGAATTAAGACTCTTGTAATCATTGATCCTGAACGGAATTATCACGCGATGGTTCTTCTTGATAAAATCCAGGAGGAATCTATGTTACCCTGCAGTGTGAATTTATTCACTGACACTGAACGGTATTTATTTGAAGCGACGGATGATATGACAGAGGAATTGTATCATACAAAGACAATCTATATTCGGAATGATCTTGATAATGGCACGGTTGAACTGTTAAAGAAACATCAGCCTATTCTTCTAATCTTTAGTTAAATAGAAAAATAAATCTTCACACGCTTCTGAATATATGAACGGCAATGCATACATTTAGGCGACGAATTATAATTCGAACATCCAGTACACGATGTATGCCCACAAGGCACCATCACAGTATCCACCTCTCGGTCAAAACAGATGGCGCACATTTTTTTGGAATTCGCGGAATCCTTATCCACAAGCCCCTCTACCCCCGCCTGTATCAAGGGTCTCAAGGTATTCAACTTCTTTGAAATCTTATCAATCTTCGCGTCTAGATTGGATTTTTTCGTCTCAATTTCATTCAACACAGCCACTTGAATGGAACCCATTAGGCGTGTTAGAACTAAATGGTTGGAATTCAAGTTATCCATTGACTGCGCATGGTAAAGTTGTACCTTATTATGAATATCTCCTAGTGCCTTCTTATGGTCAAGTATAGACTTCGCAAAAAGTTCCTCATCGTTTACCAGAATTTTATAGTCATCCTGGAGTTTCTTCATTTCATCATTGTAAGCCTTGAAAAGCCCTGCAGTACGCAAGTTCGTATTGCATAAGACATCATCTTCCGTTAAGCCACCCTCATCGGGGCTTATGTATAAATTGTCATCCCTAGATTCTATAAACTTATTGTAGGCCTCCTCAATACTAGGTATGTCTGGGTCTCTCCTAGTCTGAAATATATTTCTAAGATTCGCTCCACTTAAGTCTAGAATCGTATTGTGTCCTCTAAGATAAAGCGGTCTCTCACTTTGCTCAAAGTCTGCGTCTGACAACATCTAGATATAGATACTTTTCTAGTTTAGACCCTTAGAAAGGACAGCAGGTAAACTACTCACAGGAATCTTCACTCCATAGGAACCCATTTGCGTTAGCCATCCTATAGTACGATCCACAGATACAATAACAATGCAATCGATTGCCCCGTAGATTTTTACTATAGTCTTTGATTCGAGATTAGCATCTGGGATATAGATAAGTGAAACCCCTGCAAACTTACAGATTTGCGCTAACTCTTCAGGTGTCAATTCAGCTTCTTCTTTTTGTACCACTATATTATTTCTTGCCACAGATTTCAAGAATGAGAATGGTGCATCCTTATCTAGAGATGGATTCCAAACAAGACGTGATGTCTTCGGATCATCTATTCCAAACATTGTTCTTAGAGAATCAGGCAAGGTTCTCTTATCATTTCCAGCTAAGCCTTCTGGAAATGACATATATTGCTCATCAAACACCTTGGATGTTTCATTATCTGTTGCCATCCACTCTCCTCTTAGAAGCTCCCACCAACTATTCCAATCTGGTGTGCCCTCTGGAATAATATACTGGTCTCCTTGTCGCTGGGCTTCCTGGCGAATCGTTAAACGTGGAACCTGTTTCGAGAATATTTCCTGGCGCTTAGAAGCATAGCGAATGAGTTCATCCACGAGGCGTAAATATAACATACGTGGGACATTCATTACCACGCCATTCGGACTAATCTTCGCAGGTGTATGGATTTTACACGTTCCAGTAGAAGATTCTTCTTGTACTGATGCCCATTTGCAGCGCCCACTGCAGGATCCCTCGTCCTGAACTAAGCAATCCACACGTAGAAATCCAATATCTGGGTCCTCCTCCTTATCGCGCGGCTCAAACCATTTCATTATAGTTCCCTCCAATAAGATATCAAGTCTCTTTCTCTTTTCATACAAGGGCAAAGAGAATCGTTTTAGAACGTCTCCTATAGCCGTTCTTTTATCACTTCCTGCACCAGATGTAGAAAGCCAATTCGAGAATGTTAGACGCAAGTGCTGATATACATCCTCAATTTCATCTTGAACACTTGACATCTTAAGCTGAACATATTTCTTTCCATCTATATCTTCCTCATCGGCGTGTTCAAAGGCTTCCTTTCTTAGAGAAGAATCATAGGCGATTGTACGATTAATATCCCATTCAAAATCATCTACATCTATCACCTTCATATCAACAAGTTTTGCAGGGTCCTTCGGTTCTATAGCAGGAATTGAAATACCATTTTGTAAGACAATTCCAACAACCTTTCCTGATTCACGAGATTTTTGTATAAACCCTGGAACATATCCACGATATTGTGGAAAGGTCTGTATTATATTTCGTTTATAGAACTCTACAATTACATCCGCAGCAGCTGGATTGAAATCATCCCAATCTAGAAATACTGGGTATTTTAGAATCGACCCATTATCTGCAACTGGAATCGCAATCATTTCTGATTTCCCGCTGACTCTAAATCCTAAGGCTACAAGGTGATTGTACGAATCACGAATCATTCTAGATGGTTGTAGAGTAATACCAGTGATTATTTCCTGCGGAGTAATCAAGGCATTCGGATTTATACCAAACTGACTGGTATAAGGACCGCGATTCATTCCAGCACAATTCGCAAAGAATTCACTAACGCGCTTCTGAACAATCGGTGGCCAGGAAGCCTCTTCACCGCGTTGAAATCTAAGTGTATGCTTATGACGAGATTCCTTCGTGACTAACCCACTCTCTGCATAAAATAAGGGTTCCCAGGCTAGAGTCTTATAGGATTTCTTTTCTGGATTATATCTGTCGCGTATGACGGAACTATAATGTACCACAAAGGCAATATCTGATTTCTGTTGATCCGCACTCAAGGGATATGGAGGGCATCGTACTCGCTCAAACTTAATGTCACGCTTGAACTCAGATTTATCCCCACGCTTCACCGTTGAATCTTCTACAGATACCTCAAGGATGATAAATAGAAGTCCACGTTCAAGAATGACACCAGGCTGACTAAAGGCTTGATACAGAACACGGAAATCCTTCTTTTGCCTTGCATCATCAATATAGCTCTTAAAACACTCATAGGAATTCATGAGTCTCTCAATGGCAGGAATATTGCTGCTATTCAATTCGTCAATGCCGAGTTCAATAGAGGCCCACTGTCTCATATCATTTTGATTCTTCTTTTCGCACTTGTTGTAAAACTCGTGAACAAGATTTCCACCATTCAACTGCAGAAAATCTTTTGCAGTAATCTTATTCTTGATTCTCTTTTCAACAAGTTTATCGGCATTTGGCTCGTAATAGACAATTGGCGCTATAGCTGATAAGAAGAATTGATTTCTATTCTGTGTTGTATTATCTACAGCAACACGTAAGAAGCCCTTCGCATTCGGCTTTAACTTTCTTACAATCTCCATACGCTCCGCGAATTTATCTGATGATGAATCCTGTGCGAAATATACGTCAAGAGCCTCTGGAATGAGACCGATTTGCGGACCTGCCTTAGGGTCATCAGGGGCAGATGTCTTTGGAACCACGATTTCAAGGGGGATTCTTGAGGCATCTACAATAGATTTCACACTTACTGCCTGAATGACACGGAAATAATTTGGTTCATAGCGTGTTAGACTAGTCACTGCTTGTTGAACTATATCTTCAGATTGCTCTATAAGGACATCCTGGGGTTCTTCAGATTGATCCATTAAGGCATCCGCAACTGGCTGTGCATCTGCAGGGCCCTGAATCACTTGTTTTTTGGGAACAGCTTGTCCAGAAGGACGTAATCCAAGTCTTACGAACTCAGGGTCATTCGGATTAAATCTATCACTTGCATCTGAAAAGCAGCAGGGTAGTGACATTCCACTTGGGTTTTTCTTGGTTCCTAGAAATCCAACGTAAATCTTTCTTTCTGAATCGGATCCAGGTCCAACCTTTCTTTGTAGAATGGTGGAATTCGGGTCACGGTCGGTTTCCTTGTCTATATCTGCAGATATAAGTGTACCCTTGCAAAAAGGACACGTATTTGGAGGCTTGGGATTCCCCTTGCGATCCTTTGTCGCCTTGAAATCCTTGTAGCGAACCATTAATCTATCGCGAATACAAAATAATCTCGGACAAAAATAATAATGAACGCGTTTCACCTTTGACCCATATTTTACAAGGGTTATAATTTCCTTGGAATCTTTCCCTGGATAATCTGCTCCATCTAACTTCCCTTGAGCATTATCATCCTTATTCGGTTGCTTCTTTTGAAGTTTCGCCGGCGTTGAATCTTCTGGATAGACTATCATTTCTAAATCCTCATCCTCATCGTAAATATTTCGCATTTCACGATATTCATCATTGTCTAAGACAATGGGTTGGCGATTTTCATTTGCTGCACAATGACTCACATAGCCTCTATCGGTTGGATGCTTATAGTCAAATAAGTCAGGGTCAGCCAACTTCAAGCGCTCAATATAGTATTTCTTTACCTTGATTGCCTTTGTATCCTTTGGCTTTTCAAAGGCTTTTGCGGCAAGTTTGTCTTCTTCATCTTCTACTTGTGCTTCTTGAACTGGAACTTCAGGGCGGGCAAATAAGGGCTTAGGAGGAGCAGCAATTACTGGACGAACATAGCCAGGGGCACCAAGTGGACGAGCTGGAGGAGGTGGAGGTGGAGGTGGAGGTGGAGGTGGAGGTGGAGGTGGTTGAACCGCTGTTTTAGTTCTAGCACCACCCTTCATAAATTCTGGAACATCTTCGTCATCGGGAAAATATGCTTCTTCCTCTTCTTCAGGTGCCTCAACTGCTTCTTCAACTTCCTCAACTGGAGCTTCATTAACTGGAGCTGCCTCAACTGGAGCTTCATTAACTGCTTCTTCCTCAACTTGAGCTTCATTAACTGGAGCTGCCTCAACTGGAGCTGCCTCAACTGGAGCTTCCTGAAGTGGAGCTGCCTCAACTGATTCTTCATTTGCTTCTGGTTGAACATCTGGGATAAAGGCAGGCATATTCGCATAGAATGCTTCATCATTTGAATTATGAACATCTGTTGCCTCACTTAATTCAGTCGGCTGCGCTGCAGGAGATAGGGGCGCCTTAATGGGCTGAGGAGACGCAAGCTGAGGCTTTGCAACAGTTGCAGCCTTTACAGCAGGTTGTTTTTCAGTGAAACGATTTGCCGGCGCATATATCAAAAGTCCTAGTAAATTCACAATTGTTTTATACACCTGGAAACTCTGGGCTCTATAAATATGGCAATTGTATACCGGATGCTGTGCATGAATCGCAATATCCACTCCAGGATTCTTATTTAAAATATAATCCTTCGTCTCTGGAACAGCTAAAACATATTCATTCTTCTGAGCACTCCATTCAATCACCTTTTTACGAGCCTCATCAATAGGAATCTGAAATTCCTGAGAAACACGAGGCGCCCACAATGTTTCATTCACCTCACCTTCCACAATTTCATGAGATGCAATCTGCGTCAAAAAAGCAAAAATACGGTCCTCACTCGAGAAATTACTCACACCCTTAAATCTTAACATCGCCAGCGGTTGTTCATCTGGTAAGGGAGGGATTTCCTGGAAAATAGAAGAAAATGCCTTCAAGCGCTTTTTCAATATATCCTTGGTAATTTGACTATGCTCCGCAGTTAACCGAGTTTTAAATACAACATCTGCTTGTCCTAAACTAGGAACCTGTCCAAGATAAGGCATATCAATTAAGGCTGCATCCAAGGCCTCTGGTGCATCCTGAAGTTCACTATACGGATCCAAAAGTCGCTTTTGTTTCGGTGGAAGAATAATTATATCAGCTGTACCATCACTAAAAATACGCATCGTTGAATAAATAGGTAAGACTCCTTGAACATCGGATGACTGAAGGCGCATTTTTATAAAGGTGCACTCCTTCCCTACATCAGGATTCTTATCCTGCTTCCATCCAATCAATAAATTTGGATCCGCAATATCCGGAATCGGTAAGACACCTCTCACCTTAATCTTTGTAAGCGGTTGCCCAGATTCAGGGAAAAATCGCATAAAAGGACGCTCGTGTAAAACCTTCGTTCCAAAGAATAAGATTGCAGCCCCTTCCCAATCAACTGGTTTCTGATTCCATATCCAGCGCAAGAATTTCACCCCACCCAGCTCAGGCATTTTTAGTTCTCCACCAAGGCTCTGAAGAAGTTCTTCTAAATACAAGGCTTGCTTGAGTGAAGCAGCGGTCTGCTCTGCCTGATTGATTAGCATCTGAGTAATCGCTCCTTCACCACTTGCTGGTGGTAGTCTTAGAGGATCTAAGTAAGGAAAATAAGGCATAATACGTCCATATACGTCACGTTCACCTAGGGGTCTTGGCCCAGGGATTCTATCAATCAAATCTGAATATAGAAATACGTGAAGCTCCGGAATTTCCTTACCTTCATCTAACTGAAAGATATCAGTCAATGTCATACGAATTCGGTTATCCTTACCAACAGCCTTTTGACTTCCAGCAGAATCAACAAACCGACCATCGGGTGGCCCCGTTATCAATGATATGGGTGAAACAAGTTGAAATACTGTGCGTTGTGTAGATACAGCTGATATAGTATTCATCCAAATCATTTCAATAGGCATATAATTAATTGTTTTTATACTTGTTTCTGTATTCTCTTCTTGCTTCATTGGATTTCCTATAAACACAAGGGGGGGTGCAAAGGCTGGGTCACGCGACTTATCTGGCAAACGCCTGGAATTCCATAAGGCAAGCTTCACCTCATACAAAGTGAACCAAGGGGGGAAGGGTCCAAGTGTCAAGGATTCCACTTGTTTAGTAACTTGCCCGTCAGAAAAGCGAATAATTTTTAAAGAAATCGTCTGGTCTACTAATCCCTCCATCAACTCCGGTTCAAGGAGGGATTTGAACTGCGTCCTAAGAGACATCTAAATTAACCCATGTTTCCAATCTTTAGAGGGTTCCCCACCATATTGTTGCCTTCATCCTTATTTTCATCATATTTTGGTTGGTCCGTGATTTTCTCCCCACAATATGTGACAGGATGCGCCTTAAAATCCTGATATCTGTAAATATCTATCGACTCCGCCTCTCTCAAAAGCCATCCAAAGTTATTCCAGAACTCTGGGCCGTGACTCTTCACTGTCGGAGGAGTGATTACGTGCCCCATCTCGTGTAAGGCGACAAAGACCATAACATTCTCATCCACAAGAGATTCCTTTGCCTGATCTTTCTGGCGGAGACATAGGTGTATGCTATCTCCCTTATTCACACTATATGAGACGTGCTCTGAATCTGGTGTCGCCTCATAGAAGCGCTTCGGGTCCGCCTCAAACTTCTCATTTAATTGCATCACCTGGGCCTTATTCGGATATCTTTGCCGGAGTACATCAATGAGTTTCTGTAACTTTGCGCGAACTCTGGCCAAAAGATCTGCTGCTTGTTGCTTGTCTGGCATATCACGGACATTGTACATAAGACCATCCACCTTACTGCGCACTTTCACAATAGGATAACTGGATGTGATATTATGCAATGAATTCCATACACTAGATACGATTGTATCCATCTACCGGTAAGTACCTAAATTAAGCACTCCCCATACGTTAGGCTGCTTTGCAGCCTAATGATATTGGAGTCACTGAATTTAGGTATACTTACCTCTAAGTGATGTGCTTAGCACATCACGGCAAATCTATGTAATATCTTGTTAAGACATTGCGTAGATTTGTAAAGTTTGATATATCTTGGTTATAATGCGCTTACGCGATTTCAAGGGAGCGACGGTTGGCATCAGGCTCAATCGTGCTCTGGTTGAAGACTGAGACAGCAACCTGGGGGTTAGGCGGCTCAGAGCGGAGCTGGTAGTTGGCGTTACGCATACTCTGGCCAACCGTGTTGATTCCAACGAGAGCTCCCGCTGAGAGGAAGTTCTTGCCCTTCAATGAGCCTGAGCCCATAGGGTTCTGCTGGGACCACACTGAATTCGTGTCCTTGGGCAAGAGCTCACCAGGCGTGAGCTGGTCGCGAGGGTAGCAGCCCTCAGGTGTCTCGGCATTGCCAAATGACGCAGGGCCCTCATAGCCACCCATGTTGGCGAAGCCCTCACTCTTATTCATAGGAGGCATCGCAACGTTCGGGTTCATATTTCCACTCGCCACGTTAGGGCCATCGGCACCGGGGAAGTTCGCGGGCTTGTTTCCCAAAGCAGATGATGAAAGAGTGCCCATAAAGCCATCCTTGCGACGTAGAAGACCACCAAATGATGGGTCAATGAGGTAGACCGCAAATACAACGGCCGCAAGGGCGAAAAGTCCTAATACCATATCGCGAGTCTTAACACCTGCCATCTGAATTCTGTTAGCATTGTATAAAAAAGATAGCATTCAATCATCCTCAGATTCAGAATCCGGAGGCATTCTCCCCGTAGCCTCAAAATATTGCATCCGAATTTGCTCTGTCTCTACTCGTGCCTTCGCGGCCCGGAGACGTGTTAGAAGATACTCCTCGTGACTTTCCTTTGTATCATCGGTCAATGAAACCGGAGGAAGATTGCTCTCTGAAATCTCAGGTTCCGTTCCTAGGTCGGAATCAGAATTCTCTGAATCATCGAAACATAGAGGCGGAGCACTTATTGCACTATGCGTCTGAGGTGTCCAAAGGAAGGTCACCTGCTTCGGCGTCAAAAGAAGTGTTGTCAAAACGAGGGTATTGTGCTCATCCGTTGGCTGTCCATTGAATGAATGTCTCACCCGCTTCATAAGCTGCTCCTGCGAAGGAAGCTTCGAAAACCACTTATTATCATTACCCTCCTTGATTAACTGATTGACAGTCTCATCCGTAATGTTATGAACCTTGTCCGTATCCGAAAACTCAGGTGTACCATTGGAATCCTTGCCCAAGGGTACGCACGAACGCCATCTGAATGGCGGTGTAAGCTCGATGACATAATGACTGAGTGTAGCATCCCATTTCGGAGCAACGAAAGCCATTCTCTGCGGTAAAGATAATGGCTCAAGTTTAAATGGGATTCGATAGAATGCCTTCTCCACCCGGGACGATGGTTCAAACAATCCTAGATCGCACCTTACAGTTTTTCAAGGAACCAAAGAATCAGGAACGAATTCGCAAGGAATGTATTGACCCCTTACTTAGGCACGTCCTTGACCGTCTGTTCCCTTACATCATCTTGACGTGTATCCTCTTTTCTCTGATTATGTTAATGTCTCTAACAAGCATTGGCCTTCTCATCGTTCAACTCAGACAACCAGCCTTACTAGCATCCTCAGCTGTTGCCGTTGCTGCGGAAACAGTCAATGAGTTAATAGAAACCGTCGTATAAATGAACAACGAGAGTCTAGCACACAATGTTCGTGGATGGGTGCACTATGATAATATGACATCAGCCTTACAAAAGCAAATCATTAACGCTAGAAAACAGCGTGATGCCTTTGAGCAACAGGTACAGAGCATCCTGGAAACGCAGCAAATGACAAACGCCGTAATCCAGATCTCCGGAGGACAACTTCAGTTGCAGGAAGATAAGACTACCTCCGGATTAACAATGAAGGCCCTTCAAGAATCTATCCAACTCTTTTTTCGGAATCATCCTGAAATCCCAAATCCTGATAAAATGACAAACGAATTGATCAATACCATAAAACAACAACGAACGGTAAATACCAACTTACGACTTAAAAAATTGAAAGCCGCCCCGCTTCAAGGGACACCATACCCCCAATAACTGCCTTGAGTTATCAGAGATGCTCCCCTCAGTCCTTGCCAGATCCGACTTGCGTTCCTATGCTTCCTGGATGAAGCGCCCTTCGTTTCTTCGTATTGGTTTGGATGAATGCACAATGGAGGAAGCCATACTTGACTTCTTCTATAATGGTCTAACCCCGTGGATCTATGACCTCGGATACAAATGGAATCGCGAGGAGGCCGTCGTTGCCCGGAAGTTTGTCCGGTTCTGCTACGATGTTCATTGGGCGCTTCAAACACCTACCGGCGAATTGAATCCTCCGGAACCGCAACATCGGGATTATCCGGAAGATCGTGAAACCTTTGAACTCTTTGCAGACTCTGCGAAGTTTTCAGATTTCCTGGAAGTCTGGAAGTTTCGCGATGAAATTGTCGGAACTCGTCTGGAATTCCTAATCCTGGAATTCTGTTATGTCTGGGTCAATGTTTCTTCCGGAAAGCCGGGAGCCTGGACTCAGAGAACTATTGAGATGAATGAGGACATTGGCTCCGAGGATGAGAATGATGCCTTCAACTATGAATCATACTCGAGCCGCCGTAATCACGACCTGTATTAATTCCAGTGTTCCTTGTTGAAAGGAAGAACACCAATTGTCTCTGAACCCTCCTTGAACCTGAGAACCTTCTTCTCAAATTCAAGGCCGGATGCCGTCAATGGTCGCGTTGAACCTGCCGCAATGGCATTCGCATCGTGCTGCGATTGCGGCGGTTTTTTGCCTACACACGTCACACCGAACTTGAGTTCCGGATTGTCAAAGTATCCTCCGTTCAAGCCAGGCTTTCCACAGGCTCCCTTCTGATCATCTGGTCCAGACTGAAGCTCTTCATAGCTAGAATTCTGTGTAGGGAATACGGCCATCTGACCCTTCACCCAGCCGTAGTTGCACCAATCAGCGCCCTTTTGCCACGCCTGCTACACCTGCTCGTAGGTGGCCAACTCAGCACCAAGTGCCTTGCAAAGAGGTGCAGCATCGTAGTAGGTATAGTCATTTTTGCTCACCGTGAAGACATCCTTCGCCGGAGGCAACATCTTCTCAACCATCGCATTCATTCCCGTACCCTTTGAGCTCTCATCATCTTGTGGTGGTACAGGTGCAGCCGTAGGTATGTTTGAAACTGGTGCTTCTTGAGGAGGTGATCCAGTTCCAGTGAACCAAGTGTTAATGCTATCTGTCCAATTCTGGATTGAATTCATAAAGGAATCATAGTAATATACAAAGATTCCTAGGAATATAAGAAGTAGCACTATAAATATTACAAGAGGTGAGCTCCAGGATGACTTTGAGTTTGTGTTTACACCAGAATTTGATCCAGAGGATAAGCTAAACATTGATCCAGAATTAGAACCGGATGAACCGTTATTAGTAAGACCAAAAATGCTTGAAGATGCCTTCGTATTATTACGTGCAGTGCTTGCAAAAGGAACCATGCTATTCAGTTTCTGAATCGTACTGTTCATATCTAAATGTGATTTATATCTTAGGTTGCCGGAACATTAACGTTATATTTTTCAAAATATAACGTTTCTGATATTGTTAAAGTGTTGAAATTTTTAGAGAGAATCCTCGGGCGTCGTGCGATTTCCACCGCGTGAGGCGATGACCTGGCGCTGGTCAGGGCTGCTGCAAACGCATCCACCACTGCAAGTGTACGACGAAGGGCAGCACTCAGGCTTGCACTGATTGTTCTTGAACATAAAGAGTGCATCTGTGCCGGGCTCAAACTCAGGGCCATTGAGTGGCTCATTGGGCGTTCCGCACTTCCAGCTGCTCACGCCATCGGGGCACTTCAAGGCAACACCGTCAAAGGGTCCCATCTTCTGGTAGGCACCCTTCGTAGCTCCAGCGTTTTCAAGATAATACGAGGTGAATCCCTCAGGCGTTACACCCTTGATTAGATTGCTACGCGACAAAAGTAGCGCGGCAATGACTAGTAAAAGCATTCCTCCAAGGAACATTGCACGCTTCATCTTCTTCTTTGCACGCATCTTTTTTATAAGGCTGTTAGTGGTGTCATAACGGATTCAACCCGGGTATATGTTTCTGGTAAACGGTCAAAGCCAACCTCCGTAAAATCACGCACAAGGTGACTTCTGTGTGATGATTTAACAAGAATCTGAAATGATGCAGAATCTGTAATAAGTGTCATACCTGACCACTCGTAGGAATCCTCTTTCTCAGATGGGTGCTGCCAGGTGCCATCTTCTCTTCGTAACCAGGTTCCACTTGTCATTCTGGAGCCCTTTGACCCGATACCCCCTTTTACAATACGTCTACAGATTCCTATGACCCGTGTCCATTTGGAGTCACCGAGAATCCAGTCCCCGCGCTTTATAGATATCATTGGCACCCATCCACCTTGGTATTTCTTGACTAACATATTTATATCAAAACAAGGTGCAGAATCTGGTGCCTTAATAATTTCAATGGTCTCAGAAGGATTTAGAATATGTCTCGCAATTTCTTCCCACAGCTTGGATGATTCATCTGTATCAGGTATTTCCTCCCAATCTGCAAATCGGTGAACCTGCTTACTTTCACCCTGAATTGGGATGCAGCGACTTGATGTTATGAGTGTCCAGATGACATCTGTCTTTCTGCTGCTAAAGGATGACCCCTTATAATCCTTTACGAGTGACCATTTATTCAAGGTTTCATCCCAGATGCGATGGTCACCTGTAACATAGATACCGTCTATCACATACAATTCATCGGACCCTGGAAGTTCAATAACAGATTCTACGACTTCTCCATTGGCTAGGATATCTCCCAGATTGATTTTACAGATTTCCTTTACAGATCCATCTTTCATAGATATCGGGGTCTCTTCAGCGAAACATCCGAAAATTGCCCCCATATCTCCTGTACGCCCTGGCATTGCCGCTTCAATTCCAGTCACTGTTATAATGACGAAAGCCAGAACAGGTAAGATAGGTAAAAAGAAAATGAAGGCTAGAGCAATCAATATATATAAGATTATCATAATCGCATTGATAGCTAAATCAATGCTATTCATAAAGGCCGTCTGCAAGGATAAGGCTACGAATATGGATGCGATTCCAGTGGCCGCCGCCTTTTTCATTGCCATATATAAGTGCTGAAATACACGAGAACCGAGAGAACCAATCTGTTTGAATTTATTCCAGAATTTCGCCATCATTTTTGAGAAGGGTGCATAGATGGAATTCAGCTGGATTCTTAGAACCTTCATTACATCCGTCATTACATCTGCCGCCCCCATTTGTTTCCGAAGAACTTCAAATAAGGCTCCAAAGATACTATTCAGATAATCGGTTGTCTTTGATGTCACACAGAACTTGAAATTGTCCGATGCAAACTCAATGGCCGAGCGTGAATCTTCAGGCGGCTTGTAATAAAATGATGCCATTAAAACATCAAAGTCACATCGGCGCTCAGCCCAGTGTTCCATTGTGTCGACTTTTGAGGATTCACCTAGGATAATGGCAAAGCCTATTGTGAATCCTAATATAAGTATTATAAAGAGGTATAATGCCTCCATCTAATCTATGTTACCCTTTCATCCTTTGAGGCTAAAACCGTACAGGTTTTCCAAGAAGTGCCTTTGTATATGGTTCTTTCATTTCGGGGCTATAGATTTCCATTGCATCACGTACAAGAGTACCATCCAGAAGTTCATAGGATGCACCGGGGCTCACAAATAAGGCAATCACGGCCACTGGCTTCGTTTTCACCTTGTAAATAGGGTATATCATACAGGCTCTTAGCCACTGGGATGATTGTTCATACCAGACTAAGGTGCCCGTAGCTACCTGTTGTCCCGAGGGTAAGACACAGAACTCAGTTAGCTCAGTGGTTAGCATACCCACCACAGTATCTTTCTCGGATATTCGATCACCCAAGTGAATCTCATCAATTCTCTTATAGCCATCTTCTGTCTTAATCTGACTGGCCAAGGGCAAGCCAACTTCATAGGAGACTTCCTTATAGGGTGTATCTGCTTTTAGACCATTGAGAGAACTATGCACATATTGTTGGGCGAGTTGGTTGCCTTTCTCGGTTTCATCGTAATCTGCAAATGTATATTGCCCGATATCTAATATGTGATCGTGCGTTGTTAGACACATAAGGGGTCTATAAATTCCACCGGCCCAAGGTAACACTGGAATCGCATCAGGATGATCCTTCGCCATGACCCAAATTCCTTTTGATGCAACCAAATGATTGGAACTTACTTCAATTCCATTTAGATTTACCATTGTTTGCCCATCGGCAGCAAACATATACGTCGTTTCAACACGATGACCACCTACTAGAACATCTCCAATCATTACATCCGAGATTGCTATAACAGATCCATCTTCAAGGGTAATTGCTTGCTCGGGAGGAAAGCAGAAGGTATCAATAAACTTGAAGATGAAGGTATCTCCGAAATTCATAATACCCGTCTGCGCCGAGAGGCCCATATAGATGACGGCAAACATTGTTCCGTAGACACGAAACATCATCGCCTTCATACGGGACGCCGTCATCTTCACACGACCCATTAAGGCCGTCATACGTGCCTTGAATTCATTGACAATCTTAATGACACCTCCAACCAAGGTGGCCAACATTGTGCGAAAGGAATTTGCGGAATTCATCAGATTTGTCAAGATACCGGTGAATCCGAACATACCTTGGGCAAAGGGACCCGTGACACCCTTGGTGTTTTCCTGAATAATCTGTTGCAAACAGAACTGGAAATTCTCATTGATATCGTAGCCGAAGAGGCCTGCAAGAGGCATCATTTGCGGCTGGCATCTGTACTCGGCCCAATTCTGCTGGATATTTGAGAAATCTGCAGAATTCTCCAAGGCAATATAAATACCAATGGCTACACAGACTACCAGAAGAAACCAGAAGTAGGGAACCGGATAGAGCGGCTCAGTGATTTTATCAATAACAGGAGTGCTTTCCATCACTCTTCTTATTTTCGTATAAGACTATAATTAAGGGGCCTTTAGCGGAAATTCTCTACGAATCCAATCACGATCCGCCTTGAATACTCTCGCCGCAGCAGGAACCGTACGCTTAGAAAGCTTTGAGACGATATCAAGCTTTCTGAAGACACCTAGGGCTCCAAATTCTTTTACAGCCTTTCTCAAGGCACTGTGTCTCGATTCTTGAGAATGCTCAAAGACGTAGCCGTGCTTCTTCAACTCACCTCTATGAAGAGCTCCAACACCTTGGCCGGGATTTACTTTACCTGGAAGACCACGGTCCTTCACGCAACTTGGTTTTACATAGACTCCCTCTTTCTTTGGATGAACACGATATATCTTGCCTGAGGCTCTTTTCACTGTGTAGCCACGTTGTATAATATCTTCTCCGAACTTGCGCACATATCCACGACGCTCAACCTTACCTGGAGGGCACGGCTGCTTACGTGTGGCAGAGCGACCGATAGCTCTAAGACGTGCAGTTTGTTTACCTAGAACACGGCGTGTGAAATTCTTGCGTGATTCATTGTAAATGGACTGTGATTTTACGCAGCGGGGGCCCACACGATGTCCCTTGCGTGAGGTATAGGAAGAGCGTTTATGGAATCCTGTAGGGCATCCTCTTTTTTCATCAAATGGAAGTGACCCCATCCTAACTATTTATACCCGCATATTCTTTTTCCAATTCTTCCAAGTGCTTCCTGGTTTTTACAAATGGGAAGCGTATGAGCCATTGCTCAATTTCATTCAGGACAATAATTTTCGTATTAGGGTCACGAATACATTCCATAAGTTCTGGAGGCCATCCTAAGGCCTCTAAGACTTGAGTATTCTCTCGTTCAATTGCACTTACAATCTTGAAGGCAAACCCTTCTAAGATATTTTCATAATTCGCTAAAACATTCTGGTCATTGCTTGGACTCTTAATATTTTCATCGTAAATTTTATCCTTTTGCGTCTTTATCCATTGACCCAATGCCATTAAGCATTCTTCTGGTTCCTTAGCGGTAAGTTCCATTTCTATAGATGGCTAAATTAAAAAGAACGAATGATTAATACGATTCCAACAATGCCGGATACAAATGCAAGCAGGTCATTCCTTGATATCCCTTGGCTATAATGACCCGTAAAACCTTCCTTTTTAGCATCATATAAGGTATCCGCTACTGCCTGGTCAGTCATCGCTTGTAGCTTCGCGCCGACACTTGCAACACTCTTAGGATCCTGGAATGATTTTGGGTTTCCGGAAGAGGGTCCAAGATTGGGTACACTGCTTACAGGCGGATTAAAGGGTGGCTGAGGTGGAAAGCCCATTCTATAGTATGCGCTATTTTAAGACTCGAAGAGTCTCATTTATAAAAAGATGAGTAAGCTCGGTGTAGATCGTGAATCTGTATCAACACTTTCCGCGAAGGCCTCCGTGGAACCCACACGCTTTAATGCGACAGAACGCAGTACGTATATTCGTATGCACGTGAATCAGATAAATCGTATGATCACGGAAGGTCGCTCAAAGGAGGACATCAAGGAAATCTTCCCTGTATTCGCCGAAGAATACCCAGGGCTTCTGGAGATGCTTCTAAGACCGGGTGGCTTTGATGAAAAGTCACTTGCTCTTATGATTGCGATGCTAGATAAGATGGGTAACGGAAAGGCCTCTCAGCACGAGGCCTCTATTCAAGTGGGTCAGTACCTACTGAACTCATATGTGAAACCCCAGATATCTTAATGGGTATCTGAAACTGCCTACACCATTGAACGGAATTTTCTCTGATTGCCTTCCATATCACTTGTGGATGCGCATTCCATTCTTCCTTGTGTGCAATACTGTAATTTAGAGCAGCAATTTGCTGGTCCAAATACTCTTTTTTAAGAGACTCTATATCTTTTTGAACAGAATCTGGAATCGAGGCGAAAATAGTATGTATCACCTTATGTTGATTCTGATTCATTTGATATGAATCACGCAAACCAGAAAGTAGATTAATAATCCAAATGGGGATCACTTTGCATCCACGACCAAGGAAATACTTTTCAGCATTGCAAGGTCGGCTGAGTGCAGGTTTGTATAGAGTCCAGTGGTCAAAACACGATGCGAGAATGGCAAGAAGATCGCGCGTGGAACTTAGCTCTGTATCAAAGACCTTCAAGATAAAGTCACTTCCCTTCACCATTGTCTGTAAGCCAATTAAGGCAGACGATACGAGAAGTGGGAATACTTCCTCTTCCTGTGTGCTATAATGCTCGCTAAAGTCAAAGCCGCCATCCGCCGTGAAAATCTGACACTTACCACGTGTTTTTTCCAGGAAGGATAGTTGATTGGCGGTGACCATAATATCCCCAGTGTCATCTGCACCGTATTCAATATTGACCATTGGCGACTTCCGCAAGAAATGATAGGCTCGTTTCCATCCAGGAATATTCGTCTTCGTTGGCTTCAGTGTCATCGCCCAGGCATTTTCAACTGAAAAAGAATTCTTAGATGCCACATATAAGAGTGCTTCTATGAATCCACCAGGTCCCTCACACACGTGAGCACTACGTACAATCTGGCGCTTATTTAGGACA
>Ga0114971_10000733_pt1 | contig 22133 bp, 25 predicted proteins | sample M_140625_MF_Meta_FD_87320 | JGI IMG/M metagenome (GOLD analysis project Ga0114971, IMG submission 87320) | Freshwater microbial communities from Lake Montjoie, Canada to study carbon cycling - M_140625_MF_MetaG | ecosystem: Environmental > Aquatic > Freshwater > Lake | place: Lake Montjoie...
TAAGTCCTAGTGTAAGTCCTAGTGTAAGTCCTAGTGTAAGTCCTAGTGTAAGTCCTAGTGTAAGTCCTACACCCGGACCAGCCCCAGTCCCCGGACCAGAACCCGGACCAGCACCTGCACCAGTTCCTATCCCCATAATAACACCTAGTCCATATATACCAATTATTTATACTGCACCATCTACAACTGTTGAAAATTGTAGTGCAAATGATGCTCGTTGGTATGGACCATTACAAGATATAAGTATAGATCCTACTTGTATATGTGATCCAAATGAATTAAAAATAAGTAAAGAAATGAATGGTGTAACATACTATAAATGTCAATTAAATCAACAATAATTTCCCCACAAAATCATCAGTTTGCAACGATAATTTCTAGAACTACACAAAATCATCAGTTTGCAACGATAATTTCTAGAACTACACAAAATCATCAGTTTGCAACGATAATTTCTAGCACTACACAAAATCATCAGTTTGCAACGATAATTTCTAGCACTACACAAAATCATCAGTTTGCAACGATAATTTCTAGAAAATTGAAAAAATAAAATAATATATATGTGATATATGTTATTTTATTAACTATTAAAATGAGTACAATCACCGACCAAGCAATTTTTAATTACATAACCAATAATCCCTATAATAAAATTATCAAACAAGAACTTCTTAATTATGTAACCAAGAATCCATATCCCAATACTCATTGTATTATTGGCTCTGCTGTTAGAAATGAAAATTTAGATGAATACATTCCAAAAATCCAACAAATTCTTCCACCTTTTTTAGATTTAACAATGCCAACTAGGTTAATTAATTTTGATCCTCGATTTGATACCCAATTTCTATTTCTGCATCAATATTTTGATTCCAAACAAATTGGTTTTATACATGATGATTCTGAAGGAGTACACATCTGGAGGTCAGAAGATAATATTATTGAAGTAATTATCATTAATTACGAGTTTAATTATTCATCTGATGAATGGTTTTTACAAGGATTAATTGATTCTGCTCTTGCTATAAATGTCAAACTAATTGTTCAAGATTATACAGGTAATGATACTAGCGATATCTTTAAACAATTATTTAATCAATCAAATAATAAAGATGCATTTAAAAAAAATATTCTATTTGATTTTACATATGGTAATAATCATTGTGATGTAGATCTTGAAAAATATAAACCAATTGTAGATTCAGATGGTAATTTTATTAATATTATGCTAATGACAGTAGATGAACTAATGCCATTACTTCATTCACATAGCATGATAGATGAACATATTCATTCTTATTACATAAAAAAATATAGAGAAATTGTTAATATTATTCCAGTTGATTATAGAAGGAAGATGAATAATGTTACAGGATTTGTAGGTTTTAATAATCTATATACTATTAATAATTCATTTGAAGAAATTATTAATATTCTTAAGATAGAATTGGAACCTGTTATTAAAATTTTTAGACATGTTGGACTTATGAATCCAGAAAAAGAAATATTACTAAACGAATTAATTACTAATTATAAAAATTATACATTAACAACAAAACCAGATATTTATTGGTGGAGTGTGCAATTTTATAAAATTTCATCAATTTAGATAAAATCAAAATTTATAAAAATCATTGATTCATATTCATATTGGAATGCAGCAATAAATTCAGTTATTTTATTTCTTTGAAATTTCTGATAATTACCAATAAATAAAGGTTCATTGTCAGTCAACGATGATGGATCAATTGAACAATATCTAACTTTATACCGTAAATCATTAAATAATATAGTATCAAATTGTTCTATCTTAATATTAAATATAATTCCAACACTAAGAAAATAATCTTTTAATATTGATAAAGATTCATCCGTAAATGTAAGATTTAATCGTTTAAACCCATAAATGAACATATGTAAAAAAATCTCAAAAATATCAGATAGTTGGGTTTCGGTAATTTCATTTATATTTTTTTGATCTAAAACATCTATTTCTAAACAAATTGATTTAGGTGGTTTAGGAGAATCTGAAAAAATAGTATTAAATAATTCATAAAGGTTTGGATTATTTTCCATTTTTATATTTATATATATTTAATTTCTTCTCTTAATATATGTCTCGAAGTGAAGAAAAATTAAAATATGTTGATTATAATAAATATATGGATAAAATCCAAGATAGCTCATGTAATCAATGCAAAGATAAACCAGCTAGTTTTAAAAGTTCATTTAAGCCAACCGACAGTGTTATAAATACAATTGGTTTTAATCCTACTAATAGAAATTTTAATTATGAAGATGTTGATGCTGAAAATAAATTATTATTTAGTACTGTAAACCGTGAAAAAAAAGAAATAATAGAATCAGAAATGCCTAGATTAAATAATTATGAAATGTTTGGTTCTATAAATTCAAATTCATTTGAAAATGCGTCACCATCTAGTTCATCATTTTATGATGGTTCTAATGATGTAATGCGTGGTATAATGCAAGAATATAATAGAGTAAAGGATAAAGGTGAATTTTATACATTCAAATCAACACACAGAAGAAAAAATATTGATTTATCTGCATATATGTCACCACCTGATAAAGTATTAGGTAGAGGTTTTGGTGACGTTAATGTATACGAGAAAATTTATTTAGGACAGCAAACAAGAATGAATGATTATAGACCAATAGAAGGTAGTGCACCAAGAATTAATGATGTACCTTATTATTTAACAGCATTACCAGTGTTTAAAGATTTAGGTGGTTCTGATACTAGATATTTAAATATGAAAATTCGCGGCTAAATTAAATATAATCTAGTTTAAAAAATTTTTTATTATAATATAATATATATAAATGGCAGGAATATTCGATAGATTACAATACGATCAATGTGCTACCGATCAATATACAATTACAACAAAATCTCCCGAATTATATCAAATATTTTTACCTTACAATGAAAACAACATGACAACAAAAATAAATTCAGGTGCCAAACTTTCTCAAACTTTAGTAAGCAAAGACCGCAGAATAGAAATAGAAAATGATCTACTATTAATTAATTTACCTGGAACAAAATGTGCAAACGGTAAATTTCAAGCATGCGAACCTTCCGGAAAAAACAAATGTGAATATGAAAATGTAATAGTACCTAATTTATCTGATAGAGATATTGTACCTACTAACATGGTACCTTTTAAATAAAACATTAGTTTAAACTAATAGTATATAATATATGAAATTAATATAGTCAATTATTAATTTTTTATATAATAATAATATAGAATGTCAGGTATTTATGCAGGAACAAAATATGATGAATTATTTCAAGAAGAATTAGTTACACAATCAGTCAGACCTAATTATTATTCAATAGATGATAATACATGGAATAATAACGCTAAATGTGTATCATATAATGGTCCCAGATCTAATAGAAATTATGATACAGGGGAAGTAGACACTGGAGATAGAGTATTAAGAGTAGATGTAGAAAATCAATTAGCCAGAGACTATTCTGATACTAAATATATGACTGGAAACACTTTAGAAGAAAAGAAAAAAAGATTACTTGAAAAAGTACAAAATTTTACACCTAATAATGTAGAATGCAGTGATTATTTAAATGAAAATAATTCTTTACTTAATATCGATAATAAAGTATTTCGCGAAACTGCATATGATGTAACATTTAGTCCTATTATTGATCCTAGAGAATGGGTTTTCTATGGTAATGGGGAAGCATCAGGTAATAATCGTTTTGGAAGAAGTAGTAGATATGATACTAAATTAGATTTAGAAAAACAAATTAATATGATTAAAAATGCTGCAAGTTCATATGGCATTAATATGAATACACCATCAATGTAATTGAGACACCATCAATGTAATTGAGGTACACTATATATAATTAAATTTATTAATATGATATTTTTTATAACATATTAATAATATGGAAGTATTTGCAATCGGTTTACTCGGACTTGCTGGAAAATATATTAGTGATAGATTTGTAAATAATACAGATGATAATTATATTGAAGATAATACTGAAAATGATGATACAGTTGAGACTATCCAAAATACATACTCTACTACATCAAATAGTTTTGATCAAAAAAGAAGAGTTCAAGATACAATGGATAATGTTACATATGAAAAGAAAAAAGCCTCTGAAAATCCTCATAGTAAAAATATAATCCCACCTTTATTTAATAAACGGGTATATTCATTAGATGCTGAAAATAAATATTTATCTGCTGCTACTGGAAAACAATTTGCTGATACTCGTGGTCCATCTATGTTAGATATTTATAAATCAGATAAAAATTTAATGGAAGGACCAGTTAATAAATTAACCACCTTAGATGAACAATTTTCACCTATGATGATTGATAGAAAAGAAAAACCTTTACCTGAAAATCAAGGGAAATTAACATTACCTAGTAATTGGACACCATTTAAAGGTGGAGAAGATACTGATATGACATATGGAATATTCAACAAAGATGAATTAATTCATAATAATATGCAACCTTTCTTTAAAGATCGCGGCATGTTAATTACACAAGAAAATTCAAGAAATCTTGAACAAAAATTAGATATATATACCGGATCATCCAGATTTTATTTTTCTAAAAGAGAAGTACCTAATATCACTGAAAATTTTGAAGGTGGATTCTCTACCGCATACCAACCTATTCCTCAATTATCATATACTAGAGGTACACCAGTTCAAATTGATTTAATGAAAGACAGATATTTTTCAGGAAAAGAAAGAAAGAATGAATTACCGTTTGATCAAGTAAGAGTTGGTCCTGGATTGAATATTGGTGCATATGAAGATGGTAAATCAGGTTTCCAAGATCCCTATCAACCACCAAATAAAACAATTGATCAATTACGTCGATTGGATAATCCTCAAATATCTGCTACACAACCTAATATACCTGGTGCGCATGGTTTTGGTAAGAGTGCTATTATTGGTGAAGTAGTAAATAAAAAACCAGTTACATATGGTACATTAGGTAAAGATTATGATATGCATCAAACATATTCAGAAGTTCAAGGTCCTACAGATAAAGGTAACTGGAATTTTGATAAAGCACGTCGTGGTAAAGAAGAAGTAGTAGAACAAGGTCCCATAGGTAGTAATAATAATGAAATTATTCCGGATATATTTAATTTTGGTAAAATTAGAGAAGCATTCAAACGTTTAATGCCTGGATTTGTACAATCATTAATGACTAGTGAAGTAAATATTCCGGTATTAGATCAATCATCATATAACAATACAGTAACACAAAGATCGACTGCAAATTCAGTATATACTGCGGGTATGGGTACTGGTGGTGCTGGTGGTGCTGGTGATGTATCTGAATATCAAAGTATGGCAACAAATAGAATTAATACCCAAGATAATTTTACTGGTTCAATAGGTACTGCAGGTGGTGGTGGTGGTGAAGTATCTAACTATCAAGATACACCAACACAAAGATTTAACATGAATGCAAACTTTACTGGTTCATTAGGTAATGATAGTGGTGGAGCAGGTGATATGTCATCCTATCAATTTACACCTACACAAAGATTTAGTCAAAATGCAAATTTTACTGGTTCAATGAGTAGCGCACAAGGTGGTAACGGAGAAGTTTCCGAATATCAATACACACCAACACAAAGATTTAGTCAAAATACAAATTTTACTGGGGCAATGAGTAGCGCCCAAGGTGGTAATGGAGAAGTTTCTGAATATCAATACACACCAACACAAAGATTTAATCAAAATGCAAATTTTACTGGAGCAATGAATAGCACACAAGGTGGTAACGGAGAAGTTTCTGAATATCAATTTACACCTACTAATAGATTTAATCAAAATGATAATTTTACTGGTTCAATGGGTACTACATATGGTGGTAATGGTGAAGTATCTGAATATCAATTTGTAACTACAAACAGATTTGATACCAATGCTAATTTTATGGGTGGTATGGGAGGTGGTGCAGAAGTAAGTGAAATGTCTAAATATCAAGCAATGGCCACTAATAGAATTGTAAGTAATAATTTAATAGGTGGTATGGGTAGTACAGATGGAACTGGTATGGGTGGTTATTTGGCAGAAACAACACAAAATGTACCTACCTATAGACAGACACAAAATTTTGATTATTCTGGTCCTATTCAAACTGCGAATAGTACAGAAATGACTGCAACAGGTGAAGCAGAAAGAAATATGTATTTTAGAGATGACAAAGAATCATTATTACAAAGATTACCACCTACAACTGTAAATGCATTCCAAGGTCCTACACCTGAATCAATGTATTCTATGCATTTGAAAGATTTACCAAGTACAGTAATGATGCAAGGTGGATCTAGTAATTCAACTGATTACTTACCGTTTTACTCTAAAATTAAAAATATTCAAATACCTACCACATATCCTAACTTTGATCCTGCATCAATGTTACAAGGTAATCCATATATTAATAATGTTGCATTACATAGTGTACCTGATATTCAAAATCCTACAGTTGGTTATGCAGCAATAAATACAGGCGCTCAAGATAATAGTAATACAGGTGGTTTCTTTTATCAAAGATCCCAAGATCAAATGAATATGAATTATTAGCTTTTGAAAAATTGAAAAATAATATATATCATTATTTTTATTAATAATATATATTTACCTTTAAGATGGATCAACCATTAGGAACTATTGATATATCGCGCAATGTTTTAATTAGTTGTATTAATCAAAAATCTATTTTAGATAATATTCTTAAACAAAATGATCAAATGTATGAAATTGTTATTTTTCGAAAACCAACAAAATTATGTGAAATCTGTTCATATAAATCACCTTATTCTGCGATAGAATGTGAAATGTGTAATATGCCATTAAATAATATTTTATTTGGATCAGGTCCTGCGGTAGCACCTGCACCTACGGTAGCGGTAGCACCAGCACCTACAGTAGCACCTACGGTAGCGGTAGCACCAGCACCAGCAGTAGCCGAACATCTAATTTTAAAAGTAAAAGAATCAGATTCTGATAGTACTACTTATTCTGTTAATACTACTTCCACAAGTAATACGGTCGTAGATCCTGAACTATTAAATGCACCTACTACATACAAATTATATATGAAAGGTTGGTCAGCAGAGAATTGTCCATTTATTAATGACACTGTTGATAATCTAATTAATCATTTTAATGAGGCAATTTGCCGTGCAAAAAATTGTGAATATATAAATCATATCGAAGGAATGTACCAAATAGGAAAATCAAATACATCTGCATTAATTGTATTTACAAATGATCTTGTTGCAGATACTGCTATTAAATTTGATAATAATATTTTGTGGAAAAAATCATATTTGCGTCTACAAAGACCTCAAGGATATCAAAAGATAAATAACAATATCTTTTCAGAGATTAAATTAAATATTGTTCGTGAAATAGAAGGTGTTGAACTACCACCTATTATTGAGCAAAAGAAAAAGAAGACACCAAAGAAACCAGCACCTATGAAGATAATAGAAAAGAATATTAATACTGTATCTAAGAAGAAAGAAACTGTAAAAATTCAATCAACTAAGGAGCAACTCGAACTAGTTACATCTCTTCAAGCAAATCTTCGCCGTAATCCATTGATGTGTCTTACGATTATTTGTTCACATGATGGTCGTGAAACTAATGTAGCATTTGATCATTTATCCGAATTGTGCACTGTATTACATGATCATAAAGTAATTGTTGCTGAAGTTAATAAAACTCAAATTAAGATTAAAAATATTGGTAATATTACACAGCCATTTTGTATTGAAAAGCGTGGCAAGGAACATGTTATGCAACATGCAGTTGCAGAAGTTCGTAAGCAATTAAATAATGCAAATTTCCCAGTATGGGAATTTACTTAATTTATTAGATTCTTTTATCAAATATCTAATAAATTACATGAAATAGTGTTATTTACTACTAGATGAATCAATTGAACTGTCACTAAACATAAATTCAGAACTTCCGCCATCTTCACTGTGGCTTGAACCTCCCTTCATAAATTTCATTATCTTTGATCCAAACATCAGGACTACTATAAGCATAATACAACAAAAACTACTAAAACTAGAAGCGGATGAAGATTGACTACTATCCATATTATTATATTAATAATATATTATTTTTATAAAAATTGAAAATTAATAAATATATACATTCTATATATATTTATTATTCTAAAATAGCTCTTAACCATGAAACCAAATATAGGTTTATTTTCAAACTATTCTGCATTACTTCAAGAATCACTAACTTACCGTCGAGAACCCCGTCATGAAACTCATATTAAATATTATTTTATAAAAATTAAGCATTGCTCAAATTAATAATATTATTATTTTCATCATCATCGTCATCTAATGAATTAATGTAATTATCTAAATCTTTTTTCTTAATTAATTCATAATGTTTAGAAATTATATCCATAATATAATTATATCCTTTATTGATATCTGAAATTGTTTTACCACCAGTAATAATGATACTACCAGATTGAAACACAAATATAGATACTTTATCATTCGCATTAATTTCATAACGAATATTTACACAGGCATGACTGTTAGGATCATATCTGCATTTAATTTTATCTTGTTTCAGTAAATGATAAAGAATTTCACGATTTATTTTAAAAGATACCTTACAGTTACTATTAATCATTCGAATATTAAAATCAGTTACCTTTAAATTTTGTATTGTGACAGGAGTTACTGGTGTCATTTCCATAAAATGAATAATGGTATTTGGTGGTTCTGGGGTTTGCATAAAATCAGGTAAGATAGTTCCAGTAGGATAAGCTGCAATCGTATTACTATTAATTGGATTAATAATTTCATTCAATAACTTATTTATGATGATATTACATTCATTTGTCTTTTTAATCCCGGTCATTTGCAATGACCCATTTTTAAAGATTTTTACGTTAATGTACCTATCAGCCGACAACTTAATGTATGCAGTGGCTTGATTAAAGAATCGATGTTTGCTTCTTTTTATTTTTAAATTGGTGTAAACACCTTTGAGTTCATTATAATGTGACGGGATTTTCTTTATTTTGGGGGCCTTACTAGTTACTTTAGTATCTGGAGTTACTTTAGTAACTGGATTAACTGGATTAACGTTACTTACGGGTTCATCCTCATCATCTTCACTATCAGAATTTGCTTCTGCTGGTGCTGGAGGTAAAAGTACAATTTTATCTTTTAGTTTAATTCTAACCCAACCATTACATTTAAATCCAATAATATTATTTGCATCCAGTTTTACATATTTGAATATTTTATGGAGATCAAATTTACAATTAAATTTTAATGTTGTTGTAATTGTTGATATTGATATCTGTGGTAACAAAGCAGATTCGCCAGTTTGAGTATTGCTAATCCATTCCATTTTTCTTTATATCTTATATAAACCTCTCTTTATATATATAGTAATATAACTTAAAAAGAAGATATTTTCAAATTTTCTAATTTTCTAAATTTAAAAAATTTATTTTTGATGCCAAAAACGACAAGAGGTTCTACTTTTTTTCTTCATTAATACTAAGGGATTATCATATGTACTACGAAACATTTTTGAAAATGAAAACCCATCATTAATATAATAATTTTTCTTAGGTATATTTAATTTAGTAAAAACGTCAGCACGTTCAAATAATCCATCTGGATTTTCAATTGCACTGGAATAATTATGAAACATATAATCACATGCAGCGTCATTTAATGCACCATCCGTAAACATTCCAGCACCTGTTCCAATATTATATTCTTCACGATCATATGTATTATAATGATTACCATGTTTATCTTGATTATCTTCTACAGTCCAAGTATGATAATATGATTTATGGACTTGAATAAAACCATTATCATAACCATCAGTATCACATGGATAAGACCAAGGTTGAGGATTAGATTCAATATAATGAGTAATTACAAAACGGCCTAATAAAACAGACCATATATATTGATCATATGCTTTAATACATCCATTTAAAATAGTATAATAGTTTGGATCACTTTGAGTAGGAAATGTTATTGTTGCTAAATCTCCTACTTTTCCACTAGCACTAAGTGTTTCAAACGGTGTTGAAAATGATCCACTTAATGGGGTATCCCAATTTGCTACTGTATTTTCATGATACATTGCCAAGTCTTCATTAACTTGAATAGATGTATTTTGCATTCTAACAAGTAGACTAGAAAATGTACTGTTTAGTGAAGGGGGTGTTGTACTAGCATAATTACTTACTAAACCTGAAAGAAAATTAGCAGCTATACTACCACCGGGTCCCATCAATCCACCTACTTCCCAAAAACATCCACCTAATAAATTAATACCTATAGAAAGTCCTAAATCAGAATTATCTGTTTGAGATAATAGGGCATAGGCATTTTGTAACTTTAAATCATTTTGAACTTCCAAATCTTTATTGAAAGTAATCATATTATTAAGATTTTCTTGAACTTTTAGAATCTCTTCTTTAGAAGGATTTGACATTTTTATATAAAAATACTTAATACAATATTTTTATATACTTATTATTATGCAGAATATACAATATGTTTATTTATTTATTATACTTTTAGGACATTCTGGTATATTAAACAAATTAGAAAAAATATGCATGAGAATTATATTTGGTAGTAATGATTACATTAATCGACCATTAGAAAAATGTAAGAATTTATCTGATATTAATATTTCTTGTCTTGGTATGCCATCAGGTCATACTGAACTTATTACTATCCTTACATTATTATTAAATCATTATGATTTATTGTCATTTCCAATGGTAATTTTATCTATATTTGTAATTGGGTTACATCGTATTGTAACTAAGATGCACACTTTAAATCAAGTAATTGTAGGATTACTATTCGGTATAATGTATGCAAATATATATATATATGTAAATTTATCATATGTATCATTATTAATACTACTCAGTATGATTGCATTTTTAACATTAATTGTTACGGCAAATGCCGTGAAGTACCAAAATTTTCTTTATTTATAACAACCCTGCATTAAAATATAAAAATTATATTATAATATTTATATATAATAAATTAATATATAATGAATGTTTCAACATATTTTAAGAAAAAAATAAATAACGGGAATCTTGTTAATACAATCTTTAATGATTTACATAAAAAACAAAACTTTACAGATGTTCTTTTTATTAGAACACCTGGTACTGGAGGGTGGATGGACCATATGTTATTAGATAAACCAGAAATAAATATTACTAGAATAACATACCAAATAGATGATAATTTAAATAATAATACTAATATATTAGAACATTCAAAATTAGAATCACACCTAATATCATTAAATAAAAAATTTGATTTAATAATTATTGATCCTTACCATAGATATTATGAAAGTAATAAAGATTTGTTAATGTTACCATCATTTATGACCGATAATGGTATATTAATATCTCATGATTGTTTTCCATGTAAAAAGGAATATGGTAGTCCTAATTTTATACCAGGTTCATGGAGTGGTGTTACATATGTTTGTTTAGTAGAATTAGCATATGCTAATCCAGGATGTTGGTATGCTGTTATTGCAAATGATACAGGGGTAGGAATTATGAGTAAACAAAAATTAGATTATTTAGAACAAAATTTTGATAGAACAAAACAAGAACAATTAATTAAAATGAATAAAGATGGAGATAATAATACATATGAATATTATTGTGAAAATAGTAAAGATTTAATAAATCTTATTAGAAAGTAAGAAAATTTAGAAAATTTGAAAATATTATATAATAAATAAATACTAGTAATACTAAATAAAATGGGGTATTTAGAATTAATCTTAGGTCCAATGTTTTCAGGTAAGAGTTCTCGATTAATTCAGATCATACGAAAATATAGAATTTTAAATCAATCCATTTTAGTTATTAAACCTAACATAGATGACAGGTATAGTGATAATCCTGAAATTGTAACTCATAATAATGAGAAAGAAGAATGTATAACTAAAAATACATTATCTGAAGTAGAAAATGTAGATATGTATAAAGTTATAGTTATCGAGGAAGGACAATTCTTTCCCGATATATATGAAAAAGTTAGTGAATGGTGTAAAACAAAAAATATTTATGTTGGAGGTCTTAACGGTGATGCTAACCAAAATGTATTTGGTAATTTGTACAAGTTACTTCCATTGGTCGATGAAATAGTATTTTTAAAAGCATTGTGTAAAATTTGTAATGATGGTACTCCAGCTATATTTAGCAAAAAAAATATTGTAAATGATAAAGTAGTAGAAGTTGGTGGAGTTGATATGTATCAGGCGGTATGTCGGGATCATCGTTAAAAAACTGATATATTGTATAGACTAATTATTTATATATTTATTTATCTAAAAATAATATATGGATATATTTGAAGCATCTAGAACAGGTAATTTAGATAGAGTTAAAGAATTAATTGATAGCGTGGATGTTAATGCAAGGTATTATCTTGGTAATACTGCATTGATAGGTGCATCTGGAGAAGGTCATTTAGAGGTCGTAAAAGAATTAATTGCACATGGTGCTGATGTTAATGCACTTAATAATATAGGGGATACTGCATTGATGTATGCATCTGATTATGATCATTTAGAGGTCGTTAGGGAGTTAATTGCACGTGGTGCTGATATTAATATAGAGAATAAGCGTGGTCAAACTGCATATAATCTAGCATCTGATCCAGAAATTCTTGATTTATTGAAACCATCAATGGATATATTTGAAGCAGTTAAAATAGGTAATTTAAGAAGAGTTAAAGAATTAATTGCTAGTGGTGTTGATGTTAATGCCCGGGATGGTTATGATAGTACTGTATTAATGGATGCATCTCGTGTGGGTCATTTAGATATCGTTAATGAATTATTAACACATGGTGCGGATGTTAATGCACGTACTCGTATTAATACGACTGCATTGATGTATGCATCTAGAAGTGGTCATATAGAGGTCGTAAGAGAGTTAATTGCACGTGGTGCTAATGTTAATGCATGGGATAATAATGGTGGAACTGCATTTAATTTTGCAAATAATCAAGAAATCCGTAATTTATTAAGCCCGCTAATATCAATGGATATATTTGATGCATCTAATATAGGTAGTTTAGAAAAAGTTAAAGAATTAATAGCACGTGGTGCAGATGTTAATCAACTGTCTAATGATAGTTGGACTGCATTGATGTATGCATCTAGAAATGGTCATTTAGAGGTCGTAAGAGAGTTAATAGAACATGGTGCGGATGTTAATACATCTAATAATATAGGTGATACTGCATTGATGTATGCATCTAGAAATGGTCATTTAGAGGTCGTAAGAGAGTTAATAGAACATGATGCGGATGTTAATGCATGTAATGTTGATGGTTGGACTGCATTTGATTTTGCTCAAAATCAAGAAATCCGTAATTTATTAAGACCAACACCACCACCAAATAATAGAAAAAGCATAATTATTACACAAACTAATGAAGCAATTGCAGCAGATACATCAATACCAGATGATATTAAATTAGAAGATTTTGGATGTGATGTATTATTATCTGGTTGTACCAATCAAGATAATAAAATACAAGATTTTATTAATGAAAATCCTGATAATACAATTGTAATTAAAATGATTGATTCTCCAACAAAATCAAGACACTTTTTATATACCAGAGATGATTTAATACAAGGAATACAAGGGAGTGTTGTATATCCTTGCTTAGAAGCAAATAATATACCTGGAAGAGATTCAAATGTAATTACTGATTTACCATTATATAGTTTAGCAACATTAATAGGTGTAAAAGTACTAATAAAAAAAGAAACGTTTGATTTATTACTTCAAAATACAGGAAATTTATTTGTTGTTATAAATAAACATGTATTCTCATACCCTACAATAGCATCGCATAATGTTGTATTTGAATCAGGATCATTAGTGAGTGGATTGCATTGTAATATTGGCGCAGAAGCAGAGAAATTATACAATATTAAGAGAGTTAATTTACCAATAGGTGGTGGTTACTATAAAAAATTTTTAAAATATCAACAAAAATTAAAAATTTAATAATATACCGTATATACTTCTCCCATCATACCATATTCTAAATCTAATTCACGATAATGAATATGTCTTTTAATTTTTTTATTACTAGGAACAATATAATCAGTGCCTAATTTAGCTGATAAAACAGCAACACCTTTACTATCTGATACAACTACACCTGAATTTGAAAAATCACTATATGCACTAATTACATCAGGTACATCCTTTGGATTTTTTTGGATACTTGACCAATATGCAATACGTGTATTTGGTTTTACATTTATATTTACTCTTATATCACCATTGTTAATTTTATTAGGTATTAATCCTTTTGTTGGAAAGGCACATGGTCCTAAAAATGGTAACCATGTTGTTCTATTAAACATCAATATTAATCCAGAAATTGCAATTACAATATATATTATTTTACCAAGATTAGTATTTTTATTAACTAAATTATTTATTTTATCATTTAATTTTTCTATTAAATTATATCCAAATGCAGATGTACCATAATTTAATGAACCAGCTATAATAAATCCCATTAATATCATATTAATTGTGTACATTTGATAAGTATTTAATTTTTTCATTATATAATATATAATATATATAATATATTATGAATGATAAGACAGATGCATCATCTATAAAATATATAGTTCCAAAGATAAATACATTAAATTTAGATCTAAATAATATTGTAAGTAATCAATCAATATTAACTGACAATTTTTGTGTAGTTGGTGCTGATAGTGCATACAATTATGATGATAATAATAATCCACTTATAGGTACATCTCCACCATTAGCCTATACATATGATGGTATAACTTATTTTCCATCATCTAATAATACATTATATTATATAAGTAAAGTAGATTTTAATGGATATCAATGGATCGCAACTGGTCAAAATTTAACACAAACTCAATCAATACAAATAAGTTCAAATGGAAAGAATTGGATATCACCAATTCTTAATGTTCTACCTGCATATATATCTGATGTTGCATGGGGTAATAAAAGATGGGTGGCATGTGGACAAGTAGATACAGATAATAATATTAATCGAATAGCATATAGTTCAGATGGAATAATTTGGAATTTATCACCGTATAATTCAGATGACAGTGTTACTAATATTTTTAATTGTGTTGCATATAATGGTTCTTATTTTTTAGTAGGTGGTGAAAATGTTATCGTTAAATCTACAAACGGTATAGATAATTGGTCATCTACAGATGTAACTAGTACCTTAGGAGTTGTTACTTCAATTACATGGAATGGTAATAGATGGGTAGCAACAGGGAACAATGCAAATTCAATAGCATATAGTGATAATGGTACTTTATGGTTTCCATCACAAAGTGCACAGAATCTTATGCAAGGTGGTGGTTATATAGTTGTTTATAATGGAACTATATTTTTAGCTGGTGGATCAGGTACATTTAAATTAATATCTAGTGTTGATGGTATTAATTGGACAGGTGTATTATTAGATAATAATCCATATTTACCAGGTACTATAACTGATATAACATGGAATGGTACAATTTGGATTGTAACAAATAGTACTAATGATTTAGCTGATCCTATGATTGCTTATAGTTTAGATTTAATAAGTTGGAATTCTTCTATAAGTGGTAATGAATTATTTATTGATACACATACCGTAAATTCTATAACTAGTCGCGATAAAAAGAATTATATTAATACTTACCTATGAGTTTAATTATTAATATTAAAAAAAAATTTAATATTAACAAGATGATATCACATATATATCTAATATGCAAGTGGATTTATTTTATTATAAATATAAGTATTTATTTTAAGTGGGTTTCTACAACATCAGAAGGCGGTTTCTATTTAAAAAACAAATTAACTAATTTGGGTATTATTGGTATAAAATTAGGTCAATATTTATACACTCAGCGATATATATTAAAGAATGAATCTAGAGAACAATTAGAAGATTTATTATCGCATAATAAAGTTCATTCTCCTTTAGAGACTGTAAATATGATTACCTTAGGTAATGTAAATGTATTTAATTTTCTTTTAGATAGGATAAATTATAATACTGTATTAGGTAGTGGATCTTTAGCTCAAACTTACATATGCTATTTAAAAAATGATCCTAATAAATATGTGCTAAAAGTAGCGCATCCGGAAATTTTAAAACTAAAGTATGAAATACAAATAATTAAATTTATTATAAGATGTGTATCTTATTTTAAGAAAATTAATATTAATTGGAATGATTTTTTTAATAATATATCAGAACAGTGTGATTTTAGAATTGAAGCAAAAAACATGGCAGAATTTTCAGAAATATATAAAAATTACGATAAAATAGAAATTCCAACATTAATATATTGTAATAGATATTTTATTATCATGAGTTACTGTGAAGGAAAACCTTTGAATAAATTAGATAGATCTAGTAAAGAATATATATTAGCAACAAATTTAGTTGCAAGTTCTTTTTTACACACTATTTATAAACATAACATTGTTCATGGTGATTTACATCAAGGTAACGTATTGGTTAAAGATAATGGTAATATTGCATTAATTGATTATGGTATATGTAAAAGAACTAATTATAGTGAGAATAACAATATCTTGTATGTTTATGAAGATTTTGTATATAATCAAAATTACGATATATTAGAGAAAATTACCAAATTAGATTCGAATCAAAAGAAAATATCATTTGAACTTGGTAAGAAATTTATTATTGATTATAATATGAATATGCCAGTATGTACTGATCCAGATGCAAAGAATCTGTACTTTTTACCATCATTAGGTGATTATTGTTTTAATAATAATATTGTATTAAATTGTGATGTTATTTATTATATTATGAATTTAATTTTATTAGAGTCATATACTAAATCTAATACATATAATGGTAATATATTACTTAGAACATTATCATATATGAAAACAGATAAGTTTTTTATGAAAGAAATGGGTGACTATATATTAGAATTTTATAAATTAGAACATGATAATGAAGATAAATTAATGATTAAAATAAGGTATTCATAATCTAAAATACTTTTTCCCCTCAACTTCTCCGTATAATGTAATCAACAGTTTTAGTCTCTCTTCTTCTTTTTTCATATCCTCGGCATCTTTTTCTGCAATAATCTTGTATACTGCTTCAAGAAATTCTTTATTTTTTTTATCATTTTTATCACGTTCATCTCTTTCATTTTTTGATATAATTGCATACTTATTCTCAAAGATGATATTCAAATCAATTAATTTTTCGGATAGATATAAATCATTTGTATTAAGTGCATATGAATAATCATCATACCACGTTTGAAGGTAATCATCAATACCAACATTATAAAAATCATTCTCTAGATCAGATAGTTTTTTAGAGTGTAGAGTAAAATTATCAACGTTGACATAGTGTGGACATGAATACGAACTATAAATTTCATCACTGGAATTAAAGTGAAATATATATTCAAATTCTTCTCCTTTACTAACTCTCTCTACTCTCTCTCTCTCAATACAAAGTACATTTATATTCCAAGACGAATCTACTACTCCATCTCTGTCACATTCAACTTCTCTATTAGTCAAATATTGAACAGAATAGAAAATATTTTTATTTTGTAGATTTTTCATTGCAACAGATAGATTATGGGGAAAGGTCGCATCATAATTAGAAGTCATTTTTAAGGTATAAAATTATTATATGCTTATATATAATAAAATATTTTCAACTTTTTTCTATAGTTAAAGAAATAATAAATATGTCTAAAGTCTCTAATCCTAAATTATGGGAGACTATAAAAAATAAAGTTATGCAAATGGAAACAGCTGGTACAAAATCAGGTCAATGGTCTGCACGAAAAGCGCAGATGGCGGTTGCGATGTATAAAGAAAAAGGTGGTGAATATACCGCTAAAAAAGATCCAAAGAATTCATTAACTAAATGGTCTGATCAACATTGGCAAACAAAAAGTGGTAAACCATCTCACGTAACAGGAGAACGTTATCTTCCAAAAAAAGCTATAGAGAATCTATCGGATAAGGAATATAGAAAGACTAGTCGTTTAAAAAAAACTTCTATAAAAAAGGGTAAGCAATTTAGTAAACAACCAGAAAAGATTGCGGATAAAACTAAAAAGTATCGTTAATAATATTTATATAAATTTATATTATTAATGCCATCCGCAACTGATATTGCATGGCCCTATTATTTAATAAAGTTTAATAAAATTATAGAAAAGTATAATTGTAAAGACATACTAAAAACAGATTGTTATAATGAAGCATTATCTAGACCTAAATATGGTGGATTAGTTAAAAATTTAAACAATTATGAAAAACGAAATATTCAGCTATTGGAATATGATCATTCTATGATAACAAAGGCAAAAAAATTATTTCCAGATTTACAAATACAGCAAGGTGATATTAGAAAACTGCCGTATGAAGATAAATATTTTGATTTAGTAGCTGATTTTTCAACAATTGATCATATCCCCGAACAAGATATTAGTACTACATTAAAAGAATATTTACGTGTAACGAAAGATGGTGGTTATATATTATTAATTTGTTGGTTTGCTTATAATAAAAAAAATGTAATTTCTAATTTAGATAAATGGAATCCAAGTAACCAATATTTTTTATGGGAAAAAGATATAACCGACATGGTTAATGTTATTGAATCAGAAGTAATTCTAAATATAAAAGATACAAATGATTGGGATGCGGTAAGTATATATGCAAATCCAAAATATTATTTAAAATATATGTTGATTAAGAAATGACGGTTGGGGATTTCTCTTCTTTTTTCTTATTTTTCTTAATCATTTTAGATGCATTATATAATGATTGTCTTATTTTAGGAATTTGATGTTCTTTACTCTCGTTAGTATCAATTTCGTCTTGTGTTGCTTCTAATTTAACTTGTAATTTCTTATCAACTTCAAGATCTTTCATCAAACTTGAAACATGATTCTTATCTACCTTCAAGATAGCCCTGAAAATTTCTTCATGTGATCTACTCACCCAATTGTCATTGATTTTTACTAAACCTGTATTACTTCTCAGATTAGGAATTAAGAAATTTTGGAATTCGGGATATTTTTCATTACAATGAATTATTTCAGCTGCAACTAATGGATAATATGTACCGGATGTACAGATTTTAATGATTTCTTCTTTAGAAAGACGCGAAAGGTCTTCTTTACCTACAGAGAAGATATTGAATATATTATTAGTTGTGGTGTTGTTGTTATTATTATTACTATTACTTGTTGTATTATTAATAATATTGTGATTAGTGTCTTTATGCTCTAATTCTTCTATCTTTTTTTGTTGTTCCAATAGCATTTTTTTAAGTTCTTCATTATCTTTTTGAAGTTCTTGTTTAATTGATTCTTTTAATATTTCTATCGCAATTTTATTATCAGGATTAAGTACATTTTTCTTACAAATATTCAAATGTTTTTTTAAATTAGAATTATTAGAATAATTTTTATTACAATGAATACATATGTTCTCAGGTTTTTCGCATGGTATTATACGTGATAAATGATAATCATATGTACTTTTCTTATTAAATTCTTTATGGCAATTGTCACATGTATATATTTTCATATAATATACATTATATAAAATTTATAGCTAATTTAAACACAAAAAATATTAAAGCCGAAATTTCAATATAAACTACATCTAAATGGATCATTCTAGATCATTTTGGATCAGATTTTCTGCTGTGGATCAAAATGGATCATTTTTTCTGCTCTGTAGTTTATATCATTTCCCATAATACTCTATTATCTACTTTTATATTTACCATAGTATATTATTATTATTATTATTATTATTATTTTTTTTACAGAGAGAGAGAGAAATAAATATTAATATAAATATATTAATAAATAGAGAGTATAAAAATAGAAAAGTTATAAAATAAAAAATTGCATTTTTGACCCCGTTAAATGTGGAAAATTTTTTAAATATAATGACAAAAATATATTTAAAAAATTATTTTCTAATCGTTTTCATTAGAAATGGTGTTTTTAAAAATTGTGTAACGGCTAGCGGAAAATAAATATGCTAAGATTAATTAATTTTTGGTATTGATTAACATATAAAAATAAAAATTGATTTCTATATTCCTTTACACCGACCAATAAATATATTAAACTAATTACATAATGAAATTCCCTATTACGCGTGAAACTCTTCAAGCATTTGATTATGTTAAAGAACAAGAAGAATTAAAAGAAGAGGAAATTCAGAAAAATCTTAAGTTGATATTAGATAATCTTTGTAAAGAATTTAAGCAAAATATGCAACTAAATTCTAAAGAAAAGAAATTTGTATGGCGGAATATTAATAGTATTCGCCAATTTCATATTCCAGGATTACATACTAAAATAGATGAGTATCTTCCTCAGTTCATTGAAAAACTCAAAGAAGTCTTTATTGGTTGTGATATTATTATTGACCCATTAAAGACATATCTTATTATTGATTGGTCATAACCAAATAAAAAATTGACATTCATATTCCTTTATACAAATCATCGATAATATAAAATAATAAATGTCCACATATAATAAAGACTTATTAGAAATCGACTTTGGTGATTTTCATACAGCATTACCAAAAGAAGAAAATATCAATGAACAAAATTCAGAACCAGCACCTGATGAAGAAACCACACCAACTTATTTTGGTGAGAAACATGTATCAAAAATTGGAAATTTCTACGACATCGAAATTTCCAAAACATTTACCTTTATTAAACTCTACAATGCAAACCGAAATATAGATTTAGAAAGAACTAAGACTATGGTTAAGAAGTACAAAACTAAAAAGATTAACTTTCCTCCTCTAATTATTGCGCATATTGTCGACAAAGAAATAGAAAAAGACGAATATGTATTAATAGATGGACAACATCGCTATTATTGCATGAAACAATTACTAATCGAACACAATATTGACACCACATTTACATACAAATTATACGACTGTTCTAACCTTGATGAGTTAGAAGAGTTATTTGTGGATATTAATTGTAATATCAAGTTTGATAATATGTTCCCGTATAAAAGCATTGGAAAACTAATTGATAAATTAGAAATTCACTTTAAGCATTCGGTTAGTAAAGCTAAATACAATAGAAATTATAAATTTAATCCCGATAAGTTAAAGGTGAAATTAGTTGAATTGAAATTTTTTGAAACATATGACAATACGGTGGATGAAGTATTTGACAAGATTCTTGAACTTAATGTTAAAATTGGTGCAGATTATCTTAAGAAAAAAGCACAGAAAAAATTGTATAAATGGCAATTAACGTTACTAGAACATATACAAAATGCTAAGAATAATATAATGTATTTATTATTAATAGAAAATTTTGAATGGTTAGATGAATTAGTAAAGTTGTTGTAAAAATTGATTTCTATATTAATTATCATATGATAATAATAATTAATAAAATATAATAATATGCCACCAAAGAAAGAAACAAAACAAGATACAAAACAAGTTAATATAAATAAAGAATTACCAAAAAGAATTTGTCAATTTTGTAAAAAAATAATACCAATAATGAATCCATTATGTTGTCAAAAAAATAAATTTTTTCATTAATATATTATAAAAAATTGATTTATTAATTAATTATAATAATTAATAATATAAATAAAACAAAATGAATAATCCAGTTGGTCATTACATCCGAATGCAAACAATGAGACGTATGCATGAAATTCAACAAAACACAGATAAAGTAGATCAATCTAATACAGAATTAGAAGAAATGAAAAAACAAAATAACAAATCAGATATTATTGAAACAAATGTGATTGTTGTTAAAAAAGAAAAGAAAACAAAAGAAAAAATCCCAGCATCAGTTAAAAATACACTATGGAGTAACCACTTTGATAATAGTATCCAAGGAAATTGTCAATGTTGTAAAACAGAGGTTATTAGTAAAAA
>Ga0114971_10000736_pt1 | contig 22110 bp, 14 predicted proteins | sample M_140625_MF_Meta_FD_87320 | JGI IMG/M metagenome (GOLD analysis project Ga0114971, IMG submission 87320) | Freshwater microbial communities from Lake Montjoie, Canada to study carbon cycling - M_140625_MF_MetaG | ecosystem: Environmental > Aquatic > Freshwater > Lake | place: Lake Montjoie...
CAGGAGGCCCGCCGGTGGGATGAATCAGAGCGACGCCTGGCCCCGGTGCCCGCCCCGCCGGTGCTGGCGGTACCTGAGCAACGGGAAATTGTATTTTCCGAAGCAGTGACGAGCCGGCTCCTGACGGACGCACATCGGGCCTACGGCACGCAGGTGGAGGAGTTGCTGCTGGCGGCTTTGGGCAAGGCTTGGGCGGACAGCGGCGGCGGCGAGTCGATAGCCCTCGCGATGGAAGGGCATGGACGCGAAAGCTGCGTGGGACCGCTCGACGTGAGTTCGACCGTCGGCTGGTTCACCAGCATGTGGCCATTTCTGCTGACCGGGTCCGGACCCTGGTCGGAGCGGATTCGCGCGGCGAAGGATGCTTTGCGCGCGGTGCCCGAACGTGGTGTCGGCTACGGGATCGGCCGCTACCTTCGCAGGGGCATTCCAGAGGCGAGGGACGTCGGCAAAAAAATGGATGCGGCCCGTGCGCCACGGGTGAGTTTTAACTATCTCGGCGTCTTTGCTCCCGCCACGGGCGCGCTCTTCCGCGGCGTGGTGGACGAACCGACGGGCGATCCCGTGGCGACGCACCTCGGGTCGCCCTTCGACCTCGATGTCGTGGTCGAAGTGGCCGGGGGCCAGCTGCGGGCGAATTTTCATTTTCATCGTTCCGCGTGGGACGCGCCCCAGCGCGCGGGCTTGGTCGCGGCGTTTGAGCGAGCGGTGACCGAGGTGGTGACGGAAGGCAGCGGTGCGACGCCGTCGCGTTCGCTGACGGACTTTACCGCCCGACTCGCATCGTTGGGCGAACTGGATCGTCTCATGCAACGCTGCTCGGACCGCGGCTTCGAGGTGGAGGAGATCCTGCCGCTCACGCCGATGCAGGAGGGCATGGTCTTTCACGCGCTTTACGAGCCTGACAGCCCGGCCTACTCCGACCAAGTGGTTTTGGAACTACATGGGCCCTTGGAGCGCGGCATTTTTGAGGCCGCTTGGCAGACCTTGGGCCAGCAGTATCCTAATCTGCGGACGATCTTCTTCACCGGGGAAACCGAGCGTCCTGTCGGCGTGGTGGCGCGCGGATCGCGGCTCGTCATCGCTGGAGTCGAGGCGGCGGACCTGGCCTCACGGGAGGCGATTCGGGCGAGCGAGCGTGAGCGCGGCTTCAAGCTGGATGCGGGGCCGCTGTTGCGGCTCACGCTGATCAAGCTCGGTGAGGACCGCCACGAGGCGATCCTCGGGTTTCATCACAGCATCCTTGATGGCTGGAGCACCGGTCTGATCTGGCAGCGACTGGAGGACAACTACCGCGCGCTCGCGGGCGGGAAGCCGGCACCCGCCGTGCGGGCTTCCTACAAAGATTTTCTCGGCTGGCTGGGTAGTCGCGATACGAAGAGTGATCTGGCCGGCTGGTCTTCGCTCCTCGCGGGCTGCCCGGCGGGTGCGGCGATTCCGACCGGCGCTCCGCGTCTAGGTGCGCCGGCGATCCGTACGCGATCGTTCGACTGGGAGCTGGGCCGGGCGCGTACGGAGCTGCTGACCACCTCGGCCCGGCGCCTCGGCACGACGGAGAACAGCCTGTTTCAAACGCTGTGGGGCCTCTTCCTCGGCAAGCTCACGCGCACGTCGGATGTCGTCTTCGGCGCGACCGTCTCGGGCCGGGTCGCGGGTATCCCGCGCGTGGAAGAGATCGTCGGGCTGATGATTAACACCATCCCGGTACGGGTGACGTGGGATGAGGACACCACCTTCCAAGATCTCGTCGAACGCCAGCGCGTGCAATCCGCCGGTGGCATGGAGCGTCTGTCTGTTTCGCTGGCCGACATTCAGCAGGCGGTGGCGGCGGAGGGGCCGATCGTTCGGCACACCCTTGTTTTCGAAAACTATCCGACTGGGGAAAATGAAAATGCAGTCAAGGCTCTCTGGCGGACGGAGACGGTGGCGGTGCACGACCCGATGCATTTCGAATGGGGCGTGCTCGTGGTCCCGAAGCCCGAGGGTTGGCTGTGCCGGGTGGTGGCGGATGCGGTGCGCTACCCCGATTTTTATTTGCAGGCGCTCCAGCAGACTTGGAACGAAGTGATCGACCAGCACCTCGGTGCACCGGCGGGAAAGATTGAACGTGCCGAGCCGGCTCCGGCGGCGGGCCGCCTGCGCCGTATCACGGTGGCGGCGACGTTCACGGCGGAGCCGTTGGAGGATGGGTTGCGCTTCTGGCTGGACGGTCGCGGCGACGAAACTCGGCTGCAGTTTGCCCCCTTCAATCAGGTCCTGCAGCAGCTGCTTGACCCCGGCAGCGAGCTGCTGCGCAACCGGAGCGACCTTAATCTGTTGCTCCTGAGGTTGGAGGATTGGGCCGGCTCCTCGACCACTGATCGCGAAAAAATCGAGGAGTCGCTCGATCTCAACGCGGATCACTTCATCGACGGTCTGCAGCGCCTCGTACTGGCAGCGCCGCAGGCGAGGCATCTGGTGTTGTTTTGTCCCGAATCGCCAGAGGCCAAAGGCGATCCTTCGCTCTCGGAGGCGTTGACCGCGGCAGAGCGGCGCTTGATCCGCCGGCTCGATGTGCCGCGCCTGCGTGCGGCCCAAACAGTCAACAGCCGGGAACTGGTAGCCCGCTACCCCGCCGTCGCGGTGGACAATCCCGCGGGCGACGAGCTCGGCGGCGTGCCGTACACGGAGGATTATTTCGTCCTGCTCGCCACCGAGGTCATCCGCCGATGGGACGCTCTCACCCGCGCTCCGCTCAAGGTGCTCGCCCTCGATGCCGACAATACGCTCTGGCAGGGCGTGCTCGGCGAAGAGGGTAGCGACGGCATCGTCCTCACGGCCGGGCACCGCCGCCTCCAAGAGGTGGCGAAGGCCGCGCAGGCCGGCGGCATCCTGCTTACGCTGGTCTCGAAAAATAATCTCGAGGACCTCAAAGACGCCTTTGCTCGGCGCCCCGATTTTCCGCTCCGATGGGAGGACTTCGTCGCGGTCGAGGCCGGATGGCAGCCCAAGTCGGAGAGCCTGCGCGCCCTCGCGAAGGGTCTGAATCTCGGGTTAGATAGCTTTGTCTTCATCGACGACAGTAGCCTGGAGTGCGCGGAGGTGCGCGCGGCGCTGCCGGCGGTGCTGATCCTGCAGGTGCCGGCAGAGCCGGAGGCGGTCGCGGCTTTTGCGAGTCACCTCTGGCCGCTGGATGGGTTCGCCGCGTCGGCGGAGGATCGGAAACGGAGCGAGCTCTACCGCGTGGAAGCGCGACGGGACCAGACGCGGCGGTCGAGTGGCGGGCTCCGCGATTTCATCCAGCAGTTGCAGCTTGAGGTTACCCTCGTCGCAATCAGCGAGGAGAACATCGAGCGGGCGGCGCAACTCACGCAGCGAACCAATCAATTCAATACCTCGACGGTGCGTCGGTCGGCCGCGGAACTGCGAGCGCTGCTGGGCGATGGCCGACATCGGGGTTTCTTGATCGAGGTCAAAGACCGCTTCGGTGAGTACGGGATCACTGGACTCGTCGTTTACCGGGATGAAGCGAAGAGCCGCATGGTGGATACCCTGCTGCTCAGTTGCCGGGTGCTGGGGCGCGGCGTAGAGCATGAACTCCTGCGGCGGCTGGCGCGTGAGGCGCAGGCGGTCGGCGTGGAGACGATCCGCATCGCCTTTGTCCCCAGTGGCAAGAATGTGCCGGCCGAGCAGTTCCTCCGCGCCGGCCCAGGTCGCGAGGAGAGCGGCGAGCGCGGCGTGACGTGGTTCGTCTTGGAGGTCGCGGCCGCCGCGCAGGTTGAGGTGACCGATCAGGCCGTGGCGGTCGGCGCTGAAGCCGAGTCGCCCGAAAAGGCGGTGACGGCAGCGGCCGCGCCGGGCGCGCGCGTGGCGGGATCTCATTTTTATCAATCGGTGGCCACCGAACTGGCTTCGGCCCCGAAGCTGATAGCGGCGGTCGAGGCGGCCAAGAAGCGTGGCCGCCGCCAGGCCGGGCTCCCGTACGAAGCGCCGCACGAGGGGAGCGAGCGTCTCATCGCAGAAATTTGGGCGGCGGTGTTGGGAGTCGAACAGGTGGGGCGGAACGATGATTTCTTCGGCCTTGGTGGTCACAGTCTGAAGGCCGTGATGATGCTCTCTCGCGTGAATCGCGCCCTGGGCTCCACGCTTCTGCTGGAGGCGGTGTTCGCCGCGCCGTTGCTCGCGGATTTTGCCGCGATGGCGGGTCAGGCGGGACGAAGCGCGCACAGCCAAGCGATTCCGCTGGCGACGCCCGCCGCGGATTATCCGCTGTCCAATGCGCAACGCCGCCTGTGGTTGATCGAGCAGATGCGCGCGGGGGTGCCATCGCCCTTTCACATGCCGGCGGTGTTTAAGCTGGACGGAGCCTTGGATGAGCCGCGACTCGCGCAGGCCTTTCGCCGGTTGATCGCCCGCCACGAAAGCCTGCGCACCGCTCTCGTCGTGGTGAATTCGGAGCCGCGGCAGCGGGTGCTCACGAGCGTCGAGTTTGCCCTCGAGGAATTGCGCGAGGACGGCGTGGCGGAATTTATTGGGCGCGACTTCGACCTCGCCCGCCCGCCGCTGTTGCGCGTCGGCCTGTGCTCGCAGAGCGCGGAGAGTTGGACGATGGCCGTGGTGATGCACCACTCGATCAGCGACGGTTGGTCGATCGGGGTGATGGCCGAGGAGTTGGCAGCATTTTACCGCGATCCGGAATTTTCACCGCCGCCGCTGGCGCTGCATTACAAAGACTACGCGGTGTGGCAGGCCGCCCAACTCGCGGAAGGTCGTTGGCAAGGCGCGGCGGACTACTGGCGTGGGCTGTTCAAGGAGCTGCCGAGTCCCGTGGAACTGCCGGCCGATCGGAGCCGGCCGGCGGTCAAGCAATCGCACGGCGCGGAGGTGGCGCAGACCTTGCCGCTGGCCGCTTGGCATGGAATCAAAGGCCAGGCCCAGCGAGCGGGGGCGAGTCCCTTTCTGGCGCTGATGGCCACGCTGCAGGTGCTGGTGTCTCGGCTGGCGCGGACGCAGCGCTTCGTCATCGGTACGCCCGTGGCGGGCCGCGACCAGCCGGAACTCGAACCGCAGATCGGATTCTTCGTCAATCTCGTCGCGATCGTCGCCGAGGTGGAGCTCAGCCGGACGTTTGCCGAGCATCTCGCGGCGGCGAAAGTGGCGGTGACGTCAGCGTTGAGCCGCGCGGTGTATCCCTTTGACCGGCTGGTCACCGATTTGGATCTGCCGCGCGACCTGAGCCGCTCGCCGCTCTTCGACCTCCTGATGGTATTTCAGAGCAACCAAGCCGCTGAGCTGTCGCTGGGCGACGTCCGCGTGACGGGGCAGGCCTGGAAAACGAGCACGACCCAGTACGATGTCACCTTTGAATTCGCCGAGACGAGCGATGGGCTGCTCCTTCGTCTGGAGTATGACCGCGCCCTCTTCGACGAGGCCCGTATCGGCCGGATGGGACGGCAATTTTTTGCGCTGTTGGAAAATGCGTTCGCGACGCCGGAGAGCGCGCTGGCGGAGTTGGAGCTTTGTCCTCGGCAAGAGCAGGCGCAGATTCAAGGCTTCGAGCGGGGTGAGCGTTTCGGTGCTTATTCCGCGCGCACGATCCCGGCCTTGGTCGCGGCGACGGTGGAAAAATTCCCCGACCACCTCGCGCTCGTGACCGGCGACCGCACGATGACCTACGCTGCGCTGGACCGACGCTCCCGAGAAATCGCGGAGTTACTGCGGGCGGCGGGGCTCGCGCGCCAGGAGCTGGTCGCCGTGGCGGGCGAGCGCTCGGAGGAATTTGTCTGCGCGATGCTGGGAGTGATGCGGGCGGGGGGCGTGTACGTGCCGCTGGACCTCAAACACCCCGACGAGCGCCTGCGCCTCGTGGTGGAGGATGGCGGGATCGCTCGCGCGATCGCCATCGGACCGGTGGCCGAGCGGCGGCTGGCGGGCTTGGGCCTCGTGCTGCTCGATCGGATGCCCCCGGTCGCTTCGTTGGGTGCCGACGCCATCGTGACGGATCGCGATCTAGCCTATGTGATTTTCACGTCAGGCTCCACGGGACGGCCGAAGGGCGTGGAGATTGAGCACGGTTCGTTTGCGACCATGATCGAGTCGCAGGTGCCGGCCTTTGGCGTGCGGCAGGAGGATCGCTGTGCGTGGTGGGCCTCCTGCGCGTTTGACGCCTCGCTCTCGGAAATCTTTCTCGCGCTGACGATCGGCGCGACCTTGGTCATTGCCGAAGACAGCGAGCGCGAAGACCCCGCGGCCTTCTTGGCGTGGCTCACGACCCGCCACGTGACGGTGATCACGTTGCCGCCGGCGTTTCTTCGGTTGTTCCAACGCGCCGAACTCCCGCCCTTGCGCGTCCTTGTGACCGCCGGAGAAGCCGCTGACACGGCGGACTCACTGCACTATGCGCGGAGCATGGAGACGTACAACGCGTATGGTCCGACGGAGACCTCCGTGTGCGCGACCGTCCAGCACGTGGCGGCGGAGGCGAACGATGGCCGCGCGATTCCCATTGGCCGACCGCTCGACGTGGCATCGGCCTACGTGCTCGATGATGCTCGAAAGCGCGTGCCCGTCGGCGTCCCGGGTGAACTCTTTCTGGGTGGGCGGATCGTCGGCCGCGGCTACCGGGGTGCACCGGCGCTGACGGCGGAGCGCTTCCTGCCGGATCCCTTCGCCGGGCAGGCTGGGGCGCGCATGTACCGGACGGGCGACCTCGTCCGCTGGCGGGACGACGGCACGCTGGAATTCATCGGCCGCGATGATGGCCAAGTGAAGATTCGCGGCTTCCGCATCGAGCTCGGCGAAATTGAAAACGCACTTCGGAAGGTGCCGGGGATCCGCGCGGCGGCGGTGCTGGCCATCGAACGGGCAGGGGCGAAGTCGCTTGTGGCCTATGTCGTGGTGGATGGACTCGACCTCGAAGACGTGCGCGCGGGGGTCGCGGAACGGTTGCCGGACTACATGCGACCGGCGGCGTACGGATGCGTGGAGCGCCTACCCATGACGCCGAACGGAAAGCTGGATAAAGCGGCCTTGCCGCCGCCGGACTGGGCGGAAAGCAGTGCCTTCACGCTGCCCGCGACAGACCGGGAGCGGGTGCTGGCGCGGGGCTGGGCAGCTTGCCTCGGGGTGGAGCGCGTGGGCCGGGAGAGCGACTTCTTTGCGTTGGGTGGCGATTCAATCAAGGTGCTGTCGCTGGTGGCCCGGTTGCGGACGGCCGGTTGGATGCTGAGCCTCAAGGTAGTTTTTGCGCACCCCAGACTGCGCGAGCAGGCCTCGCACCTGCAGGTCGCGGTGGCAGCGGTGACGCGTACGGTTACCGGTCTCGTGAAGCTTACGCCGATTCAGAAATGGTTTCTGGAGAAAAACGCGAACGGGCCGTTGCACCACTTTAATCAGGCGCTCCTTTACCGGGCGGCGGAGCCGCTCGACCGACATCGTTTACAGCGGGCGGTGAACGCGGTGTGGATCCGGCATGCCGGTCTGCGGGCGGTTTTCACGAGGGGGGCGGATGGCTGGCGACAGTACATTCAAACGCCGACGACGGCGGCTCCGGAGGTTCGCTGGCTGGCGGTCGCGGACAGTGACGACGAGGAGGCGATCGTGAACACATGGGTGCGCGAAATGCAGACTGGCATGAACGTGAGTGTTGGCCCTCTGGTGCGTTATGGAATAATCCGCCGGGCAAGGGGCGACCGCATCCTTTGTGTGACTCACCATCTGGTTTCGGATTGGGTGTCCCACCGCATCATGCTGGAGGATCTCGAAACCGCCTATCGCGCGGCGGTGCCTGAAGCCGTGCTGTTGCCACCCGCCGAGACCGAGCTGGACGAATGGATGGACGCAGGTGCGCAGTGGGCGGCGGATGAAGCCGGGCGCAAGCCTCTCATCGCAGCGTGGCACCGCCTGGCCAGCGCCTCTCCTGTGTGCTTGGGACGGGAGCCGGCGGGGCTCTATGGTGACGTGACGGTACTCGGACGTCGGCTCGATGAATTCAGCACAGCGAAGCTGCGGGCGGTGCTCGCCGATCGCGGCTCCGGTGCGGTGCGAGATGCCATCCTTGCGGCCTTGGTGGATGCGGAGGCCCGGATCTTGGGCGCGAGCGAGGTGGCGGTGCAACTGGAGGGGCATGGTCGCGATGGCTGGGGGGCCGCACTCGACGTGAGTCGTACGGTGGGGTGGTTCACCAGCCTCTACCCTTGCATGCTAACGCCCCAACGAGGCGAAGGAGCGCTGGCCGCGGTGGCGAGGGTCCGCGAGACCCTGGCGGCGTTGCCGGACTCGGGTGCGACGTACGCTTTGATCGGGGCTTATGGCCCGGCGAGTGCGACGCCCGAGGTCGGCACTCGCATAGGATTTAATTACTTGGGTGAGTTTATCGCTCCGACGGGGCAGGCCCTGTTCCAAATGGACGATGAGCTGCCGCATGGTTCCATCGCTCCGGATCTTCCCCGGGACCATCCGGTCGATGTGACGGCGTGGATCTTCCACGGCCAGTTGAATGTGCACTGCGCGTTCGTCGGCGATGCAGCCCGCGTGGCCGAGAGGGATCGGTGGCTCGGCCACCTGATGGACTTCTTAAGGGAAATTTCTAACTGACAAACGTTCCCACGCTGGACCTTCAGTGTCCCGACCGTGGCGGGAGGAAAACCGCTCAAACTGGGCGGTTTGAAAGTCGGTCACGGGAAAATTCCGAACTGCCGGTTTCTGGTCGTGTTGCCTCCGCCACTCTCCGTTGTTCGGCCACCGCCGCCACGACGCAATTAACCCGAACGCCGGAGTTGAGCGCGAGGCGGGCTTCGCGCTCAACTTCACCAATCGGTGATCCAGCAAACGTGTTCGGCACGAACGTGCCATAGCTGCATATCATGGTAGGGGTTGCTCCCTGGGCAAAACGTCAGGGGCTGGCGCCGGCCGGGACCGTTGCTGGCAGCACGGAATCTAACTTCGGCGAAGTGAGCGGCGTCCATTGCAAGATGGCGTCCAAAAGCGGCCTATGCTTCGCGAGGCCGCCCCAGGCCTGCGATAATTTGAGGGCGACCTGCTTGCCGGCCAGCCCGAGGATCGCCCCGGCGACGAAGACCTGGCTGCGCAAGGTGGCCGGCTGGCGATACGGGCGCGCGGGGTCGAGCTGGCGTTGGTAGAGGCCGAGCAGGTTGAAGGCGAACAGCACGCTCAAAAACGCCGCCTCGGTGCCGAAAAACTCGCGCACACAAAAGCCCCCCGCCGAGGGGTCGTGCTTGAGTTCCTCGATGCGCTGTTCGACGCAGGCACGCCCGTTGTAGTCGCGCCAGATGACTGCGCCCGCATCGCTCCGGTTGGTGACAAACACGCGGTAAGTGTAGCCGGGCACGTCGAGCAGGAGGCGACCGACCGCGGCCTTGTCGTCCCGCACCTGTTCGCGCACCACGATGAAGCGGCGCGCCTTCGCCCACCCCTGCAACTGTAAGGAGATCTCCCCGACGGAGTAATTTTCGTCGACCTTGGTCCAGGCGCTGTCCGGCAAACCCACGCAGCCGCGTTTGACCGCGCTGGTCAGGCGGGCGACCACGACATAGGACAGCGCGCGCGACTCCAGAAACGCGAGGAAGTCGTCGGCGAAGAACCCGCTATCTGCCCGCACGCACCGCACCTTCAGCGTGGCCGGCGCGAGGGCCAAGGCTTCCTTGAGAAACTCCACGGCGCCCCGGGCCGAGCTGCAGTTGCCGCTGCGCAGCCAGCCGTGCAAAATAAACGGTGCCTCCGCCAGCACCGCCAAGAGCGGATGGTGGCTGTTGCGGCCCTTGCGCCGCGGATTGTAGCCCTTGCGCGCGCCCTCCTGCTGGCCCTCGCGGCAAATGACGGTCGAGTCCAGATCGAGGTGAAAACCCGCCGGCGGCGTGGCGAGCAAAGTGAGCGACCACGTCCACAGCGGCCGCCAAAACGCCTCGACGTGCCCTTGAGTGAAGCGGCGGAAAAACGCCCGCACCGTGTCGTCGCCCGGGAACCGCGCGATCCCCAAGAGCGCGTGCAAAGCGCGATCGCCGCGCAACCAGTCGGTGTGAGCGAAGCGGCTTGCGCCGGTCACCACCGCAAAGAAAAATGCCGAGAAGGTGTGGGCCAGTGGGATCGCGTTGGGCGAAGTCGGCGCGGCGAACGGCAGCGCCTGTGCGACCTTTGCGCCGAAGCCGATTTGCTGGAGAAACGCGATGAAACTGCAGAGCCCACCGAACGGCGTCACCGCCTTCGGTGTCTCGGCCAGCAGGATCTTCGCACCGCCGAACAACGGGGTGAAAGTCGCGGGAGCGGTCGGCGCGTTCGCGGTGGGCGTCGACGTGGAGGTTGCGGCGCCAGCAGCGGCGGTTTTGGAGGCCTCGTCCGAAGGGGTGGTTTCCATGCCAACCTCTTTGCCCTACGGACCTTCACCACGTCGACCTCTGCTTCAACTTCGGCGTTCGGGATTAATACATTATTACAGCCGGTATATTACGAATTTGAGCTGTTTGTTACGAGTTTGAAACGCAGATGTTCGCACTTGCCCTAATTCGATTTAGTGAACGGATTCGCGCAGTAATTTGCCGTTTTCAGAAATCTACATCCCAACTCTGCTTCAGTTTTCGCTATGAACTTATTAAAAATTAGTCGTTTCCGTCGCGCCGTTGAGCTATTTAGCGTCGCGTGTGTCATAATTGGCCTCCAATCTGCGATTGCCGCCGAACCGTCCCGCATCGTCAGCCTGGCAGCTCGTGGTTCAGTCGGCACAGGTCAGGATGTCCTCATTGGCGGCTTCGCTATTGCGGGCACCGCGCCCAAGCAAGTGCTCCTTCGCGTGGCCGGGCCGGCCCTCGGCTCGTTTGGCGTGACGACCAGCCTCAGCAATACGAAAATCACCGTCTTCTCTGGCACGCGGGAAATCGCATCCAATCAAGGCGGCGCCTCGGCGAGTTCGGCCGATATCGCCCAAGCCGTCGCCAAGCTTGGCACGTTCCCATTCCCAGCCGGCAGTCTGGATTCCGCGCTCTTGCTTTCCCTCGAGCCGGGTAACTACACGGCAGTGGTCTCATCGACCGACGGCACCCGCGGGGTCGCCCTGCTCGAGGTCTATGAGCTTCCCGCCTCGTCTGGTGCCATTCTTACGGCTGATAACCAGGCCAAGATTCAGGCCCTCGTCGATAAAGCCATCCGCGACTTCGACATCCCCGGTATTATGTACTCAGTGAAATTTCTCGGCGAACAGCCTTGGACTCAGTCTCGCGGCGTCCGCGATCGTATGAGCGGTCAAGCTCTTCAGGCCGACTCTTATTTCCGCATCGGTAGCGCCTCGAAGACCTTTATCGGCATGGCGATCTTGAAGGCGATCCAAGACAAGCGGCTCACGCTCGATACCACCCTCAATAAGGTTCTGCCGACGGCCATGCTGAATAATTACCCCAAAAATATCATCAACATCCGTATGCTGCTGTCCCACACTTCGGGCATCAACAGCTACACCAACTTTATTGACGACTGGTTTTTCCCCTATATACTCAACCGCACCCGCGTCTGGACCGATGCAGAGCTGATCCAACTTGTTAATGCTAAGTTCAAGGATCCGGAACTCGGCCAGATCGCGACTCCGGGAGTCATGTGGTCCTACTCCAACACCAACACCGTCCTTCTCAGCGTGATTCTCGAAGGCTTGTACAATAAGCCGATCCGACAGATCATCTCGGAGAATCTCCTCGCTCCAGTCGGCCTCACCAAAACAATTTACCCAGCTCCCGGCCAGACCACGATGCCCGAGCCCTACGCCCGCGGTTACATGAACTGGGCCAATTATGTCGGTGAGCCCTCCCTACCCAGCACCGACCTCGATGTGAGTGTTTACGATGCCTCAGGTGTCGGCGGCGCCGGGGCGATGGTCTCGACCACCGGTGATCTTTCGCGCTGGATCGAATCCATGGTGAATTTCAGCACCGGCAGTCCGGACTACCGCCGCGGACAGATGGATTGGAAGCTCTACACCGGCTTTGGCGCCGCCTCCGTCACCGCCGGTTACGCCCAGAACAGTTACGGCCTGCACGTAGCGCATGAACCGGACAGCACTAACAAGGCCGACTACTGGATCGTGGGACACCGCGGACAACTTTCGGGTTACGATACGTCCATGATGTACCTGCCCGAGCAAAGCGTTGCGGTCGTCGTCTGCTGCACGCGGTCCCTCAAAAATGGGGCAGGCTTCCCTACGAACGCCAACGCCACCGCACTCAACGGGATTGTCAATATTCTGTTCCCTAAGTTGGTCGCCGATAACAAGGCCAACCTCTTCTCTGCGGAGGAAGTGTCCACCTTGGCGGAGCCGACCTCTGAAGCGGGTCCTGCGCGGGCGCGGGCTCCTCGCAGCGATTTCAGCCGCGGCCTGCCGCTCTCCGAGTATTGAGGCGCGTCAGCGGACCTCTCGCCACCGCTCATTCTTGAGTCTTGGAGCAGACCATGGCCACCGTCGGATCCTCTCATCATCGCGCCGCCGAAGCGGACACGATCATCGAGGATCACACGACGGTGGCTATGTTGGCTAGTTTGATTCCGATTCCGTTGGCCGAGTTCGCGGCTCTCAGCGCTGTACACATCAAGATGGTCGAGCAGCTGGCCGGTTTGTATAAAGTCGAGTTCAAGGCACACCTCGCTAAAACGTTTATCGCGTCGCTGCTCACCGCTTATGTTTCGACTGTGGCGGGGATATTCGTGGTAGGCCGCATTTCCAAATGGGTTCCGGGGCTGGGCGCGATGGTCGGTGTCGTCGCGCTGGCTCCCCTCGCCGGTGCTCTCACTTACGCTATGGGACGAGTGTTTGTCTGGCATTTTGAATCTGGCGGTACGCTCAGCTTACTGGATGAGCCTAAGGCGCAAGCCACCTTCCGACGGGAAATGGAAATGCGCACGGCCGGCTGAAAACCTAGGCGCGATCCGACTCTGCCAATGTGAAATCAGGGCCCTATCTCCCAAGCAAAAAATCTCCAGTAGATCGTCCGCTGTCGGTTGCGTTTCGTTCGTCATCCTTCGCTCAAATTAACCTGTCAGGAACTCTTGTGCAGTCGGCTCCTTCAATGATCTCTTCTTTCGCAGTCAGTTCGGATCGAGCTTCCCTGCAATCTGAACCACAGAATCAAAACTTCGCCAATAAACAGGCGTGGGACCAACTATATGCGTCGACCGCGGATTTGGTTTGGGGGGCAGAACCAGTCGGGTTTCTCGTAGATTTTCTTCGCCCCGAAATCGCTCACGGGCGATCATTTCGCCGTGGCCTCGATGCGGCTACGGGCGAGGGTCGCAACCTGCCCTTTTTATCCAGTCTGGTGGATGAGCTCTCCGCTTGTGATTCATCAGAGGCCGCGTTGATGAAAATGCCAGCGGATATCAAACGCCGCGTCCGACTCGAGCATTGCGATCTTGCCCGGACGCCTTTCGCTGATGGGTCCTTCGATTTCATTCTGCTCTGCGACACGGTCGAGACCCTTCCCGACGCGGATCCCGTTTTTCGCGAGATGAGGAGAATCCTCGCCCCCGGTGGCGCCTTGGTGTGCAATATTCCTGGGCCTGAAGGTGACGTCGCCGGCATCGAAATGACCGAACTCGGTGAAGAAAAATATCTCTATCAAGGCCGCTACTTCTTTAAGTTTTTTAACGACGATGAGGTCAGCAGGCTGCTCTCAGTCACGGGCTGGCAGGCCACGCGCCGAGAGACCATGACATGGATGGAAGCTCCGCACCCTGGCTTCCGTACTGCAGCCCACCAGCACCGCAGCCGAGTTTACCTCCTTACCGCCGTGCCTGAGCAATCCACTCCCGCGTCTGGAGCGCAAGTTGCTTTGTGACAATCAGATCCCCTTTTATTCTGATAATTTCTGGCTCGCGTAATTACGCCCACCCTTCGTGACAAGTCGCCACCGCCTGCGCCCCATGCTCCTTCGCCCTTACACCTGCGGACCTTTCAGTTACGCCGTCCCCGCGCTGTTGCTGGCTTGCGTCCAGTTGCTGATGCTCCCTCTCGGTAGTCGTTTACGCGCGGCCGATATCGAGGAAATTGTGACTGCTAAAGTGTTACGGGTCGGGGTCCTCGCGGGTGAAACCCCTCCATTCCTGCAAGGTGCTGCCGGCGGGGCGATCGGGGGCCTTGAGGGCGAGTTTATCTCGGAAGTTGCGCGGCGCATGGATGTGAAACTTGAAGTTGTCCGGACGGCCCGCACGGGCGACGAATTGATTGCTCAGGTTGTCAGCTCTCGGATCGACGTAGCGATCGGCCAACTCACGGACTCGCTCGAATGGGCCAAGTCGGTTCGCTTTACCAAACACTACCTAGTATTGCAGGAGGTGCGACTCGTGGACCGTCTCGCGGCGTCCCGGGCAGGCGGCTCTACTCGGCTCTTGGCAAGCAAGACGGCGCGCGTTTCAGCTGTGGCGGGCAGTGTTGTTTTACCGGCGCTTCAGGAGGAATTTAGCGACCGGCTCGTGATCGTACCGACCCTCGCTTCTGCCGTAGATGAAGTCCTTGAGGGGAAATCGCTGGCCGCCGTCGGCGACGATGTTGCCGTCATGCGATGGCTAAAGGCCAACCCTGCCGTCGGCCTCCGCCTTGAGCTGAGTACCCGCGGGGACAGACGTCCCGGACTCGCCATCGCGGTGCCTTGGAAATCAGACGATCTCCAAGCTTGGCTCAACCTATGCATCGATAAATGCAACCTCGATGGAACACTGAAAACGTTGGTCAATAATCATTTAGGAGATCCACTAGCTCGTTAAGACACATGATGCCCCGGTTCCTAGTTCGCTCAGCTAAGCTAGTCTTGTTTTTATTGGGGCTCGCCGCTGTCCTTGGGTTGGCCTGCGCACAATCCGAACGCCCACCCGACATCGAGCGCATCCGGAGTTCTGGCGAGCTCCGCGTGGCAATGACCACAGATTTGTGGCCACCCTTTTTCTTCCTAAACAAGAACAAGGAACTCGTGGGGCTGGACGTCGATGTGGCCAACGATATCGCCCGTCGGCTTGGTGTGCGCGTCCGGTTTGTGCGCGAAGCCAAGACTTTTGATGAGATTGTTTCCATGGTCGTGGATCGTCGCGCCGATATTGCCGTTGCGTACCTGAGCGACACCCTGGAGCGGGCGCGTCTGGTACGGTTCACCCGGACTTATGTTCAGGTTAAGCCCGCGGTGCTTCTCAACCGTTCTTTAGTTGGTCTCTCGAGGCGCGGGCCGGATCTCAGAAATCTCCTGAACCACGCCCAGGCGAGAATCGGCGTTACCAAGGGGTCCTCGGCCGAAAGCTTTGCGGCGGCGGATTATCCCCTCGCAAAGATTATTTCTTACGAAAATTGGATCGATATCACGCGGGACGTCGCTGTAGAGAAACTGCTCGCGGGTGTCTCCGATGAGATCGACGCCAAGAGTTGGCAGACGGCCAACCCTGAAGGGGCCATCGCGATAGAGACCATCATCCGTCCAGGTCCTCCCGACACCATGGGTATAGCTGTCCACCGTGAAGACCGACATTTGCTGTACTGGATTAACCACTTCCTCGCGATCAAGGACCGCGACGGTACCCTCGGTAAACTCCACCAAAAGTATATCGAAAACGATCTATGGAAAAAAGATATTCAGTAACCGAACGCGTGAGTCGCGCGATCCTCAGTCCTTGGGCTACTGGCGCAGCCATCGGCTTGGCGGTCTGTTTTGGCCTTTGGCTGCCGAAGCTTTCCGTAGGCCTCAAGCCGCTCGGGGAAATCTACCTGGCCCTGCTCCAGATGTGCTCTCTGCCACTGGTTATTTGCGGCGTGGTTGCGAGTATCGGCCGAGTTTTGCGCGACGGTCAGTCTAAGCGTTACTTGGGCCGGCTAGTGATTGTGGTGGTGGGAGGACTCTTCATCACGGCGGCGCTCGCAATCGCACTCGGGCTCATCGTCCGCCCCGGCTCCGGTCTATCGACCGAGGCTAGCCAGACGCTGGGGCGCTTGCTGTCCGCTACCGAGATTCAAGGCGGCACCGGCGCCCCCCTCAAGGAGGTGTCATTCGTAGATTTCCTGACTAGCGCCGTGCCAAAAAATATTTTCTTGGCTTTGAGTTTGGGCAGCCAACTCCCCATTCTCTTTTTCTCGATCGTCTTGGGGATTTCTCTCGGCGTCACCGGAGCTTCTCGATCCACCTCCGCGCTGGAGTCCTTTGAGGCCACTTTCGACGCTCTCTTGAAACTCATCGAGTGGTTGTTGTACGCCTTGCCGTTGGGACTTCTTTCCCTGCTATCCGCCCAAATCGCCGAGGCCGGGCTCGGCATATTCGTGGCGATGCTAAAGTTAATCCTGCTGATCAATGCCGCGGTCCTGATCTCCCTCGTTGCAGGGAATTTCATTATCGCGCGGAAGACCGGGCGCCCCTATTTCACCGTGCTGCGTCAATTGCTTGAGAGTCTCTTGATCGCATTCGCCACCAAGAGTAGTTTCGCCAGTATCCCTTCGGCCCTCAGTGCGATGCAAAAATTGGGAATGAATCGTGGTACCACGGATTTGGTCATCCCCCTGAGTGTCAGCCTGAATCCGATCGGCAACGTGCACTACTACACCATCAGCGCCATCTTCATCGCCCAGCTTTACGGCGTCTCCATTCCGCCATCGGCCATGGTGACATTTCTGATCGGCGGAGTCCTAGCCGCCGTGGCCGGAAGCGCGCTGCCCAGTGCGGCCGCCATCGGCGTGATTTCAATTCTCCTCGAGCCGCTGGGCTTGCCCGTCGGTTCCGCCGTAATTTTGATCTTGGCGATCGATCCTTTCCTCGACCCCGCGACAACCGCCCTGAATGTGCACGGCAGCTGCGTAGCGGCTAGTTTAGTCGACGACGGTGCGGGTAACGGCGAGCGCTCCGGCGCAACCCAGTCACCGATTCCCACCACCTGAAATCAGCCACATTCTCCTCATGAAAACCGCATTCCGCCTCAACTTCCTCGCCTTGATATTGGTCCTCGCCAATACCTGTTTCGCAGTCGATATCGCGACCAAGGTCGGCTTCGAATCCGCCTACGTGTCCTATGGAACTAAGTTCGCTGAGGAGACTTGGATTCCGATGCTGGATATCTCGCAGGGAGACTACTATGCGGGAATCTGGGGCTACCTACCCACGCAAAAGAAAAAATCCTTCGAGGGCGAATGGGATTTTTTCGCCGGTCGCACGCTAAAGGTTAACAAGCTCCTTTCGTTCGATTTGGGGGCTACCGTCTACCGCTATCCGCGCACCGACGTCGATAACACGACGCTTGAGGGCTTTCTCTGGGTGACTTTTGACACCACACTGAGCCCCAAACTGAAGTTGTTCTACGATGCGACCGTCAAAAATTGGATCGGCGAGACGATGGTCGCTCACACCTTCGTCCTTAACAAGACTACGGCCCTCGTGCTTGAGGGGCATGGGGGCTTCCGGCGGCCGGAGTCACACCAGGAGTGGTATTATGCCTCCGCCAAGGCAGATGTCGTGTTTACGCTCTCGCCGAAGTCCAAGCTTTCGATCGGCTTACGCTCCACCAATAACACCGACAAGGCCGCCGTCGGCCATGGCTTGGTCAACTGGTACGGAATGAATCTCGGCTACAGCTGGTAGGTCCCGCCGGCGATGTTGTCTGTCCTGCCCATTCACTGTTCTCGTGCGGACTTTTGCCGGTGAAGTCCTCATACGACTGGCCGGCTGCGGCAGAGCCGCCGGCCCTTGAACTCGGGGAGATCCATCTCTGGCGCGTCAAGGTGCCGGATGAGGGTAGTGTGCCGACTGATTGGTTGGGTTTCCTCACCGCCGAGGAACGCGACCGTGTCGCTCGCAAACGCATTCCGGTAGATGCACGGCGTACGCTCACCAGCCGCGCCTGCCTGCGTCTCCTTTTGGGAATGTATGTCGGGCGCTCACCAGACCAAATCGCGCTCGAGGCAACCCCCGAGGGCAAGCCAATCCTGAGGGGACAGGCCGAGCCTGACAGAATCGAATTCAATGTATCGCACTCGGCCGAGTGGGTCATGTTGGGCTTTTCGCGTGGACCGGCATTGGGCCTCGATGTGGAATGCCACCGCGAGCTCGAGTTCGACAATTTGGTGACCGGTTTTTTTTCTCCCATTGAGCGCAAAGCCTGGGCGAGCCTGCCCCTCACCGATCGATGCGAGGCTTTTTTTGCGGCTTGGACCCGAAAGGAAGCCTACCTGAAGGCGCTCGGGGTCGGGTTAGCGAAATCTCTCGACAGCTTTAGTGTCACCCTTGAAGCGGGATCGTCAGGAAAATTGGTGTGGTGTGCCGACCACCCCCGCGCTCCACAAACGTGGCACTTCGTCTCGATCGATCCCGCCCCCGGTTATGCCGGTGCCCTCGCGCTGGATTACTCTTTCAAGACCTTGCGTACGTTTTCATTTCACGCTCCAGAAGGGTGGTCCTTTTGACCCCCTGCCGTCGTCGAAGGCCCCCGTTTCCAATCCCCCGCATGCTCAGCCCTGAAGCAAGTCCGCCTCAAAAAAACTTTGGCTTGTCCGGAGAAAAGAAGCCTCGGTAAGCTCATCATCGCTTTACCTTCCTACACGTGCAAATGCCGATCACCTTCATCCGTCGCCAGTGGCAGAATTTCCGTGCGTGGTGGCATTCGCGTTATCCGCTGTTTCGTAACTATTTTATCGCCCTCGGGCTGTTGGGATCATTCCTCCTCGTATTTTTTTGGCCGTACTTAAACGACCGAGTTTTCATGAGTCTGCAGTCCGGCGAGGCGGGCGTGTTATGGCAACGGTTCTCCGGTGGCACGAATCTAAAGTATACCTATGGGGAGGGCTTTCATCTCGTGATGCCTTGGGACCGTCTATTTGTATATAATGTTCGACTGCAGCAGACACCCCATACGATCGTAGCGCTGTGCAAAAATGGTTTGCCGGTCGAACTCGAGGTCTCGATCCGCCATCGCCCGCAGGACGGCAGGCTGCCCCTGCTGCACACCGTGGTCGGGCCAAATTACCTCGAGGTCGTCGTAAAGCCCGAAATCGAGGCTGCCGTGCGCGGGATCGTATCGCAGTTCGAGCCCAACGAACTCTACACCTCCGAGGGCTACATTCTCAATCTGATCTTGCAGGGAGCCCTGAATGGAATCGGTGAGCGCTACATCTCGCTCGACGACCTCCTGATCAAGCGGGTCGTTCTACCCACCAAGGTGGCCGACTCGATCGAATCCAAACTCATCGAGGAGCAGCGCACCTTGGAATACGAGTTCCGCGTGCAACAGGCGAAGCGGGAGGCGGAACGTCGGGGAATCGAAGCGAAGGGTATTTTAAGCTTCCAGGAAACGGTCGCGGCGGGTGGCTCGTTCAAGGACTACTTACGGTTCGCCGGTATCCAAGCAACCGTAGAACTTGCGAAGTCTGAAAACGCTAAAATTGTGATCATCGGCGGTGCAGACGGAGGGTTGCCGCTCATCCTTAATATGTCCGATGACCTCGACCGGTCTGCCTCTGCCGCGACGCGGAAAACCCCGCTACTATCTCCCAAGTCCCCGGGCATTCTCGCTCCGTCTCCCTCGGCCGACCCTCTGGCCCCTACCACCGCGCTTCCACCCGATTCCCCGGCGTCCGTCCCTCCGCCCGCCGTCACGACTCCGGAGAGCTCGAGGGTTGCTCCGGTCCCGGAAAAAAAGTCCGGCACACCATGAGGAAGACAGGAGTGGATTCCGCTGCCCCCCCCGTGGCTTGGCGGCCGTGGAGCGGGGTTGCCATCGGTATGCTCGCGATTCTTTTCGCCTCCTCCTGTGGCTATCGGGAGCCCACGGGCGAGCGGGTCCCGCCCCCCATTTTGGCGCAGCTGACTGAGTTTCCGGTTCCCAAAGTTCCCTTGTCCGAAAAATTGCGCTTATTGATCTGGCGCGACTATCTAGATCCCAAGATACTCGCATTCTTCGAAGAGCGCTATAACACGAAGCTGGAGATCGTCTATTTTGAAAATAATGCAGAGCTCAAGGAGATCTTCCGCAAGCAGCCCAATGATTTCGATCTCTTGATGCCGAGCGACTATGTCGTCGATGGCTACGTGAAGGACAAAGAGGGCCAATTGCTCGCCCCGATCCGCAGGGAAAACGTCCCCAACCTCGGTCACGTAAAGCAGATCCTCTTTCGTTCCCCGTATGATCCGGAGCTGGTGTACTCTGTGCCCATGTTCCACAGCTGCCTTGGAATCACATTTAATATTAAGCAGTTGCGGCACATACCGCGAAATTTTACTCTGCGGGCAGTCAGCGATGAAGAGAACATGCTACTCTTCGGTTATCGGGCGCTCTTGGATGAGCCTCGCGTTTCGCTTTCCGCCGCGCTGATTGACGATGGGACTGATCCCAATGCGCCGTCGCCCGAGGCCCTCACCGCCACCGCCAATCGTCTCATCAAGGACGTGCGCTCCCTAGGTATAAGCCTTATGGCGAGTACACTCCCGGAGAAAATGATCAGCAATGAAATCATGCTCGCCGTAAACTGGAGCGGCGCCGCGGCGGTCGCTGCGCAGAAAAACGCTAACATCCGCTTCGTGCTTCCACAGGGTCGCAAGTTCGTCCAAGTCGACAGCTTTGTAATCCCCGCGACGTCGAAACGTCGTTATTCGGCTGAATTCTTTCTCAATTTCCTGCTCATCCCGGAGATCTCCGGCGCGCTGACTAACTATAGCCTCTACGCCAATTCCAATAACGATTCGACCCAGTTTGTATCCCGCGAAATTCTCCAGGGCCCCGCCTATATGGAACCGTCGTTAGGCTCCCGGATCTTCTTTGCCGACCTCGGGAAACTCGAGGCAGATTTCGAACGGGAGTGGATCCGAATCAAACAGGCCAGCCCGCCCGCCAAGGCCAAGATTCCCTCCCTCCTCAAGTCTGCAGAAGAAGACCTGCGCAAACGCGACATGGCGCACTAAGTGATTGCGTTTCCCGGGCCTGATTTCTCTCGCTATCCTTCTACTCACTCCGTTGCAACGCCACACCTCCTCTATGAACACTGTATTCACTGTGACCACTATGCCCGCCACCGGTTCGTCCCGCCTCGCCGGCCTGTTTACCGCCCTTGGAGTTTGCGCGATTCCCTTCGCCCTCGCGCTCAGCGCCCGCGGCGATACGGTCAAAACGCCCAACGGTGAAACGCTGAATGGCACCATCATCCAGACGACCGAGGCTTTCATCCTGTTTCGTTCGGCCTCGTTTGGTGAGATCAAGATCCCACGAACCCCAGGTACGGAGTTTACGCGCTCCTCCGCCTCCGCCGCCCTGGAGGGTGCGCCCGCCGGTCCGGCCGGTGCGCCCCCCCCGCCCCCGCCGAGCCTGATTAAAAGCATGTTGAGTCTCTCGGATCGCTGGAGCGCAGAACTCGAGGCCAATCTCCTGATCCAGAACGACACGTCTAGGTTCACCTCCCGCGGCACCGAGTTGACCATCGGTTATAAGGTTCCTAACGCGACCAAGCCTGCCCAGCCCCGCCATGAATTCGGCCTGTTCGGTGCCTATAATTTCCAAAAGGTGATCGACACCGTAGTTGGCGAAAATTCCGAGGTTGCCCTGCGGTATTTCTTCCAGCCACTCACGCCCTGGATGCTCGTATCGCAGGCCGACTGGACCCGTGATCGCATCAACGGCATCGACTTCCGCAGTCATGTCATCGCTGTTCCCGCCTATCGCTTTATCGATTCGAAATCCGCCCGCCTGCTCGTTGGGGTCGGGCCGAGTTTCAATTCGGAATCTCTGATCGTTTCGAGCGGTCCCACCGTCCTGAATAAGGAGAGCGGCTTCCGCGTCGCATTTTACCAACTCTTTCAGCAAACGATTACCCCCGGTCTTACCTTCCGGCAGACCCTGCTGATCCTAGGTCGTGCGAAGGACCCAGGTGACACTTATAACCTTCGCTTCGATGCATCGCTCCGGCGCATGCTGACGCGGCATCTTTCCCTCAGCCTGTCTTATGGCTCCGTCCGCAATGAGAACGACTACGTCCTTCCCGACAAAACACCGGCGCCCTCGCAATCGATCTCCACGCTCAAGCTCATGCTTGGCTACCGGCTCTAGCCCCCAGTCCTGCCCGTGAAAAAATTCATCACGTTTATCAAGACCGAGTCGCAAGAGTTTCGCGGTATACTCGTGCTGATTTCCGTC
>Ga0114971_10000737_pt1 | contig 22105 bp, 21 predicted proteins | sample M_140625_MF_Meta_FD_87320 | JGI IMG/M metagenome (GOLD analysis project Ga0114971, IMG submission 87320) | Freshwater microbial communities from Lake Montjoie, Canada to study carbon cycling - M_140625_MF_MetaG | ecosystem: Environmental > Aquatic > Freshwater > Lake | place: Lake Montjoie...
CGGCAACGTCGGTGGCAATGGATTGCCCGGTCTTCCCGGTGGCATCGGCACAATCGGCATGGCCGGAGACTTCCTGCAACAACAGCAAAATCTTAACATCGTGCCCGAACCATCATCGTTGGCTTTGCTCGGTTTCGCAGCCGCCTCGCTGCTTGCGCTGCGGCGCTGGAAAAAATGATTCCGCTGCCGGTTCGCCACGCCGCTGCCCATGGCGCCCGGGCGAACACTTGATGCCGCGCGGTGGTTGGTCCACGTTTTTACACCTGCGTGAAGAGCGAGATCGACAACGCCGCGATGACGTCAAGGTGGTGGTGGTATTTCCCCGTGATCCTTGCCGTGGTTTTCGCGCTCTGGCAGGTGCGACTCGCACAACGCTACGGCCTCACCCCGTCGAAGGGGGGCGCGTTCGGACTGTTTTCGACCGTCGACAAATTGGAGAACCGCAACCTGCGTGCCTACCTGCTGACCACAACACAGGAGATCCCCTTCGCGATCCCGCAGACCGTTCCCTCGACCGAGGAACTGCGCAAGCCGATCTACCGCGCCGCCTCGCTGCCGATCGAAGCCCACCTCCGAGCCCTGACCGACGAGTTGGTCAAGAAACCCTTCACAGTTCCCTTCACCGGCATACGGGTCGAGACGTGGAAAATGGACTTCGACTCCACGACACTCCGCGCCTCGCGGATCAAGGTGGCGTCGAGGACCGTCGACGCGGAAGGTCATGCACAGCCTTAGGAAAACCGCCGCTCGCTTCGGCGACATGCTGCTCGAGAGCGACCCGCTCGATCTCGTCATCCGCGCCACACTGCTGCTCCTTGTCGGCATGCCGAGCATCCTCGGCGTCGAGTGGCAATACCAGCTGATCATCCGCAGCCTCGCGGTGATCGGCATCCTCGCGCCGGCGGCCGGACGCAGCGCCGCCTTCTGGTGGGCGATGGCGACGATCTTTTTTGTCAAATCGGTGGACCACTGGTGGATCCAGGACAACCATGTATTTTTGCTCAATTGGTGGTGCCTGACGCTCGCCATCGCGCTATCCACCGCGGACCCGCGCCGCATCATCGCGGCCAACGCACGGCTACTCATCGGGCTGAGCTTTATCTTCGCCGTCCTGTGGAAGGGGTTCCTGTCGCCCGACTACCTGCGCGGCGATTACTTCCATTTCACCTTCCTCACCGACTCGCGGGTCTCCGGCATCGGCACATTGCTCTGCGGGATGGACCCGCTGCAATACCGGCACAACTACGACGCGATGGGCCTGCTCGCCAGCTACAAGGCGGAGGTGCAAAGTGTGCAACTGGAAGGCACGCCGGTGCTGCGGATGCTCGCCGTGGTTGTGACGTGGTGGACTGTGCTGATCGAGGGCGCGCTGGCCCTGCTCTTCCTGCTGCCGTCCAAGTTTCGCGTGACGCGGGGCCGGAATGCGGCGCTGCTCCTCTTCGCATGGACGACGTATCTGGCCATGCCGATCGTGACGTTCGGATGGACGCTGATCACGCTGGGCTTGGCCCAGTGCGATGACGGGGCCCGTCGCACGCGCCTTTGCTACATCCTCACCTACCCGCTCCTGCTGGCCTACCTGCTCGCACCCATCTGGCCCATGCTGAACCGCGCGGCATCCGCCCTGCTCGCCGGCAGTTTGGGTGGCGCACATTAGCCCAGAACAATTGAGAGTTTGAAAGCCAACAGCCTTTCGATCCGGGCGTACTCAACCCCAAGCGTTAGTCGAGCCGATGCCGTAAGTCGCTCACGCTCTGTCCCTCCACGATCATCTGCCGTTTTGGGATTAGAGCGTTCTCGATACCAGTCTTTACGCGGTCTCGTTTGTTCCATCGCCTTTCTGACTACGTGGCATTGTTCCCGCGACGCGGGACCGATGATGTCCGGTGATCACGGGCAAGATGCCCGATCCACTTGTTTGCAAAACCGCTGCAGCGCCTATAAAGAGCTTCGCCTAAAGTGCTCCAGGTGCGCGAACACGCACAGAAGCATCGCACCGCACCACTTTTGCGCTAACCGGGATCAGACTCGGGTCGCGGATTTTCCTCAACCTCGGCCCGCGCGCCGGCCAGCCTCAGGAACCCGCGGCCGCTTCGTAAGCCCGCGCGATGCGCAGGAGGCGCGCTTCCTCGAAGGCGGGCGCCATGATCTGGAGACCGACGGGAAGCTGCTTCCCATCCTCCCCGACATCACCGCACGGAATACTGATCGCGCAGATACCGGCGAGATTGGCCGCGATGGTGAAGATATCGGCCAGATACATCTGCAGAGGATCCTTCATCCTCTCGCCAATCTTGAAGGCCGGCACCGGCGAGGTGGGCGAGAGCAATCCGTCGCACTGCTTGAATGCTTCCTCGAAATCGCGGCGGATGAGGGTGCGGACTTTTTGCGCGCGAAGGTAATAGGCGTCGTGGTAGCCGCTGCTCAGCACGTAGGTGCCGAGGATGATGCGGCGTTTGACTTCACGACCGAACCCCTCCCCGCGCGTGCGGCCGTAATGGTCGGCCAGATCCTTGGCCCCCGCCGCGCGGTGCCCATAGCGAACACCGTCAAAGCGCGCCAAGTTGGCCGAGGCCTCGGCAGTGGCGATGATGTAGTAATCGGCCACCGCATACTTGGTGTGCGGCAGGGAAACTTCGACAATCTCCGCCCCGAGGCCGCGATAAACCTCGATGGCCTCGCGCACGCGCCCCGCCACACGGGCATCCATGCCGTCGACAAAATATTCCTTGGGCACACCGAGCTTCATGCCCTTGACCCCGGACTCCAGATCGGCGGAGTAATCGGGCACGGGAACGTCGAGCGAGGTCGAATCGAGCGGGTCGTGTCCGGCGATGGCCTGCAAAACCAGCGCGGCATCGCCGACGGTGTGCGTGAAGGGTCCGATCTGATCGAGCGAGGAGGCAAAGGCGACGAGGCCGTAGCGCGAGACGCGCCCGTAGCTCGGCTTGAGCCCGACACACCCGCAGAGCGCCGCTGGTTGGCGGATGGATCCGCCGGTGTCGGTGCCCAACGAGGCGAGCGCCTCGTCCGCAGCCACCACGGCGGCCGACCCGCCGCTCGATCCGCCGGGAATTCGATCGGGGTCATGGGGATTGCGGGTGATTTGCACGGAAGAATTCTCGGTCGACGAGCCCATGGCGAACTCGTCCATGTTGGTGCGCCCGAAGGGAATCGCGCCGGCGGCGCGCAGCTTCGTGATGACCGTGGCGTCGTAGGGCGCGATGTAGCCCTGCAAGATTTTCGAGGCGCAGCCGCACGGTTCGCCCTGCACATTGATGACGTCTTTGATCGCCACCGGGATGCCGCCGAGCGGAAGGCCTGTATCGACTTTTTCCGCGGCCGCCCGGGCCCGCGCATAATCACGCGAGAGATAACCGCCGATCCGTCCGTCGTTTGTCTCGATGGCGTCCTGCACCGCATCGAGCAGGGTGACGGGCGAGAGCTGTCCGGCTTGGATCATCCGGCGCGCCTCGGTGATGGTGAGTCCGGGGAGTTGCATCAACCCTCCACCACCTTCGGCACGAGGAAGAGCCCGCTGCCGGCATGCGGCGCGTTGGCCGTGGCCTGCTCGCGGGTGAAGGTGTCGTGCGGCACATCGGCGCGGAACACATTGTAGACTGCCGAGGCGTGCGCGGTCGGTTCGATGCCCTCGACATTCACCTCCTTGAGTTGCTCGATGTAGGAAAGGACCTGCTCCAACTGCGGCTGGAACTCCGCAATTTCGGCCTCGGTGAGGCGCAGGCGGACAAGGTCGGCGACATATCGAACATCAAGTTGCGGAGGACTCATGGAAAAGCCGTCTTGGTTAATACGCGGAGGGCCGGATGTCGAAATGTTTCAAGCGCCCAGACGCAGCAGCACCTTGCCGGCGGGTGCCCCCGCGACCGCCAGCGAAACAGCCTCCGCCGCCCCGACCAAGGGAAACTCCGCCCCCACCCTGGGGGGGAAACATCCCTCGGCAGCAAGACGGAAAATCTCGTCGAAAAGCCGGGTGCGCTCGTGCATGGAATGATCGCGCAGCCAGCGCGTGAGCCAAAAACCGCGGAAGGCAATGTCGCGAAAAATGAGGAAGCCGTTGGGGATTTTAAGGGCCTCTTTGCCCATGGCGCCGTAGGTCACGAGGGTTCCGCCGGACGCGAGCAGGCCCGCCACGCGGGTGCCCGATACGCCGCCCACCGCATTGAGGCCGAGCGCGGGCTTGGCACCGCCAAGCAGGCTCTCCGCTTCCGCAGCGGCATCCGGTCCGGCGACCACCACGGCGTCGGCACCCACAGAGAGCAAGTCCGCGACGGCTTCCTCGCGACGCACGAGATTGAGCGTTTTCCATCCGCAGCGGCGGGCGATGCCGATCACGGCGCGTCCGACGCCCGAGGTCGCCGCATTCTGCACCAGCCAGTCGCCGCGCTGCAGTTGCGCAAATTCGTGGAGCAAGAGCCATGCGGTCGGCGGATTGACCCGCAGCATGCAGGCCTGACGCGCCTCGAGACCGGCAGGCACGGGAACAAGCGCCTCGGCCGCCCAATTTCCTTCCTCGCGCCATGCCTCGCGATCCACGAGGACAAGCCGACCGACAATCGAGGCATCGACCCCTTCGCCCACGGAAATCACCTCGCCGGAACCTTCGTTGCCGGGGACATCGGGCAATGGTCGCGCCTCGCCGTATTTTCCCTCCAGCATATTGAGATCCGCAGGGTTGACCGGAGCCCAGAGCATGCGCACGCGCACTTCGCCCGGACCGGGTGCGAAGATCGGCACGGGCTCCACGCCAAGCACATCGGCCGGCGGTCCGGTGCGGTGATAGCGGGCAGCCATTGCGGTTTCCATGGCACAGGAGCATGGCACCGGGGCATTCCGCGATCCAGCTTCGCGCGCTTGCCGCCGGGCGGATCCCTCCGCAAACTGCGCCGATGCTCGTCTCGTATGACCCGCCGTTTATGTTCGTGCACATCGACAAAGCGGCGGGATCCAACATCCAGCACGCCTTGCGGCCGCTCGCTTCCCACAGCGGAGGCGGCAAATGGCGGCGGCGGCTCGCCTGGCTCGGACCGCTCAACCGCTGGGGCGGACTGCACCGGCAGGCGCGCTTCTCCGAGCACGCGCGGGCGGAGGACGCGAAGCGCTGCCTGCCGCCGGAGGCCTACGCCGCACTTTTCAAGTTTGCCTTCGTCCGCAATCCATGGGACCGGCTCGTCTCGCGTCACGCCTTCCTGCTGCGCAAGAAAGATCACTCGCAGCACCGTGCGGTCAGCGCGCTGGGGGGCTTTGACAAATATGTGCGCTGGGAAACCGGAGGCAGCAGGATCCACAACCGCATGCGCCACCAGCATGACTATGTGCTCGGACCGGATGGCCGATCGATCGTGGACTTCGTCGGCTACTTCGAACGCATCGAGGAAAACTTCGCCGAGGTCTGCCGCCGCATCGGTATCCCGGCCGAGCTGCAGCCCGCACAAGCCTCCCATGCGCTCCGTGATTACCGCTCTTGCTACACCCCGGAGACCCGCGAACTGGTCGCCCGGGCCTATGCGCAGGACATCGCCCTCTTTGGCTACACTTTCGAGGGACTGAAATAGGGGGCTAAACGGGGCTTGCCTTCAGGTGGCTTCCGGGAGACGATACACGATCGCTCCGATCGGCCCCAAAAGGGATCGCCGAGACCGGCGCGGAAAACGAAACCGGAACCGAGGTATCCATAGTTAGTCCATTCTCCGCCCTCGCGCGGAAGTCATTATGACGCAAATTCAAGAACTGATCGCCAACGCGACCAAAAGATACAAAGCAGGCAGCATCGTCAAAGGCCGCATCCTGGAAGTCCGCCCCCGCGAATTTCTCGTCGACATCGGCTACAAGTCCGAAGGCACCATCGCCGCCATTGAATTCGAAGATCCGTCCGAGGTCGCCGTGGGCGACGAGGTCGAGGTCATGCTCGTCCATCTGGAAAACGACGAAGGCATGGTCGTGCTCTCCAAGGAGCGCGCCGCCTACCGGCAGAACTGGGACAAGATCAACAAGGTCTTCCAGAGCGAAGGCATCATCAAGGGCCGCGTGAAGGCCGTGGTGAAGGGCGGACTCCTCGTCAACATCGGCGTGGAGGCGTTTCTCCCCTCCTCGCAGATCGACATCATCCCGCCGAAGGACCTCAACCAATTCGTCGGCAACACCTATGACTTCAAGATCGTCAAAATCAACGACGACCGCAAAAACGTGGTACTCAGCCGCCGCGAACTCATCGAGCAGGAGCGCAGCGAGAAGCGTCAGGTTTTCATGGACGGCACGGAAGTGGGCAGCGTGGTCACCGGAACGGTGAAGAACCTGACCGATTTCGGCGCCTTCATCGACCTCGGCGGGATGGACGGCCTCCTGCACATCACGGACATGACCTGGGGGCGTCTGACCCATCCGAGCGAACTGCTCAAGGTCGGACAGGAAGTCAACCTGCAGGTGCTCGAGATCAACAAGGACAAGGAGCGCGTTTCGCTCGGGCTCAAGCAGACGACGAGCAATCCTTGGGACAAGATCGAGGAACGGTTCCCGACCGGGACCAAGATCAAAGGCAAGATCACCAACCTCGTGCCCTACGGCGCGTTCGTGGAAATCGAAGCCGGCGTCGAGGGCCTCATCCACGTTTCCGAGCTTTCCTGGACCAAGCGCATCACCCGCCCGTCCGATGTCCTCACCGCGGGACAGGATGTGGAGGCCGTCGTGCTCGGCGTCAACAAGGAGGAGCAGAAGATCTCCCTCGGCGTGCGCCAACTCGAGCCCAACCCGTGGGACGAGATCGAGCAGCGCTACATCATCGGCAAGCAGGTCAAGGGCCAGGTCCGCAACATGACCGCCTACGGCGCCTTCGTCGAACTGGAGGAAGGCATCGACGGCATGGTGCACGTATCCGACCTGAGCTGGACCCGCAAGATCAACCATCCGAGCGAAATGCTCAAGAAGGGCGACGATATCGAGGCCGTGGTCATCGACATCGACAAGGCCAACCAGCGGATCGCCCTCGGCATCAAGCAGCTCGACGAGGATCCGTGGAAGGAAATCGACCGTCTCTACAAGATCGGCGATCTGGTCAAGGGCAAGGTCACCAAGCTGGCCAATTTCGGTGCGTTCATCGCGCTCGATCACGACATCGACGGCCTCGTCCACATCTCGCAACTCAGCGAGGACCATGTGGCCAAGGTGAAGGACGTGATCAAGGTCGGCGACGACGTGGAAGCCCGCGTCATCAAAGTCGACAAGGTCGAACGCCGTATCGGTCTCAGCATCAAAGCCGCCAATTACAACGAAGAGGCCCTGCGCCGCGAGTCCGAAGCGATGGACAACACCCTGCGCTCCGGCGAGGAAATGGTCGGTCTGGCCAAGGCCTTCGAGGCAGCCGAACTCGAGGAATACCGCCCGGGCGAAGGCAAAAAGAAATAAGGCTCACCGCGCGGGCGGCGTTGACAAAGACGCCCGCCCGCGCGATCTCTACATATATATGGAAATCACCGCCTACCTCAAAACAACCTGCGGCTGGAGCAATGGCGTCCGCGCCATCCTGGCCAAATACGAACTTCCCTACGAAGAGAAGGACATCCTGAAAAGCCCCGAGCACCGCGCCGAGATGGAGCAGCTCAGCGGGCAGAAGCTTTCTCCCTGCATCCTGGTCGACGGGCACATGCTTCCCGACATCAGCGGCGAGGATCTGGAAAACTGGCTGGTGGCCAACGACCGTATCTCGCGCAGCGAGGCTCCGGTCGAGGTGCCGATCAACTCATCCTGCCAAAACAAAAAGCAGCACGTCGCCTGAGCGCGGAAAATTGCCACCAAAACCCGCGGCCCGCGCCGCGGGTTTTTTATTGCCCCAATCCGCGGGCTTCCGCCAGAACCTCCCCCGCCTCGGCGGTGAAAATAATGCGCATCGGAGCGCAGCAGATCTCGCAGTCGTAGTCCCATTCGCACGGTGTCTCGGAGGCGCCGGGCGCGGTCACCTCAAACTCCTCGCAGCATGTCGGGCAGACGACCAAGCAGAAGACGTTCATGGGCGCGGCACGGAACGGAGTTCAAGACGAGGTGAAGAGAGCTGAGGACATGGGCGCCAGCTTGAACTTGGCCCTTCCGTCCTTCACCTCGATGATGCGATCCGAGAGCGCATCACGGTAGGACCCATCGGGCATCTCCGGTCCCACCATCAGATCGAAGTCGCTCTGGCTCCCGCCGCGGTTCCACACGGCAAGGACGGAGTCGCCGAGATGGGCGCGCACGAAGGCGTAGCGGTCGCCCTCGGCGACCAGAGCGCGGCGGCTGCCATAGCGGAGGGCCGGGTGCGCGCGGCGCGCGGCGGCGGCTTTGCTGAAATGCTCCCGCACGGCGGTCTCCCCCGAGGTCAAGTTTTGCCAGCGCATCATGCGGCGGTTGTCGGGGTCGCCCGCACCACTCATGCCGATCTCGTCGCCGTAATAGATCATGGGCAGACCGTCCACCGACAAAATCAAAGTCAGCCCGAGCTTGAGCTTCTCGTACGAGGCCAGATTGTCGACTTCGGGCGGCTTCTTCCAACCGACCTCCTCCTCGTCCGCATTTTTAGGATCGGGCAGATCGCCGTCGGCATAGGCCATGAAGCGCGCCTTGTCGTGGTTGCCGAGCAAGGGCGACATCAGCGTCTCCTTGCCATAGATGCGTTCGGAGGCCGCGAGGGACTTCTCCAACTCCTGCAGTCCCGAGGTTTCTTTGGCGAAAACATCGATGATGGTGTCATAGAGCGGGAAATCGAACTGTCCATCGAGCATGTTGGGACCGACGAAGCTCATGATGCCCGCGCGGTCCATGAATGTTTCGCCCACATTATACATCGGCAGCTTGCGCCCGGCATCGACATCGCCGCGGATCGCAGTCCGGTAACGGGCCCAGAACGGCCGGTCGATGTGTTTGACCGCATCCAAGCGGTAGCCATCGAGGTCGAATCGTTTGGCCGCCGCCACCGCGTTGCCGATGAGAAAATCAACGGCCTCGGAATTGGAAAAATTGAAGCCCGGCAACCACTCCTCAAACCACGTGGTGAACTGGTACTCATCCCAACGCCGCAAATTCTTCGTTCCATCGGGAAGATCGATGGATCCAAAATACTCGGGATGCGCCTTGTGGAGCGGATGATCAACATGCACAAACTTCAGCACGAGGTCGGCGACAATGTGCATCTCTTTTGCGTGGGCGGCAGCGACCATTTCCTTGAGCGCAGCCTCTCCGCCGAAGCGCGGCTCCACCTCGGTGTGCGAGACCGGCCAGTAGCCGTGGTAACCGGTGTAAAAACGGTAGGGCGGCAGATATTCCTGCCAGGCACCGTCCGGGTTGCGGTTGACGGGAGCGAGCCAGAGGAGATTGACCCCGAGTTTTTCGAAGTATCCTTCCTCGATCTTCCCGCGAATCCCCTGGAAGTCACCGCCCTGATAGTTGGCGGCCGGCGGCACGCGGTCGTCCTTCACCGGACGGTCGTTGGCTTTTTCCCCGTCGGCGAAGCGGTCGGTGAAGGCGTAATACATGATGCCATCCTGCCACTGGAATGCCTCGAGCGGCTGCAGCGGGGCGCGGGCGGCGTTGCTGACATTGCCCTGCTGGTCGGCCACTACGACACGGACCCACGAACCCTTCGGAGGGTCCGGAACTTCAACAGATACCGTGTCGCCTTCGAGTTCGTGCGCGACGACGCGACTGTTGCCGCCGGGAAGCTGGAGCACGGCGGACACCGTTTCGACAGCCGACTCACCTTGGACGATCTGAAAGACAACACGACCATCTGCGGCTGACTTGGCGAAGACCACAGGTGCCTTGCCGCGCCCGGCATCTTCGACGCGGACGACCGAATTTTCGCTGCCGGAGCCATCGCTTGTTTTCTCCGCATTGGCCGGATCGAGCGTCCACGCCCGGTCGATGACCAGCTTGTAGGCGTGCGGTCCGGGCGAGAGCGGGACGAAGAGTTCGAAGGAGCCATCGGCGGTCGGTTTGAGTTCGTGCGACTGCGTGTTCCAGCCGTTGAATTGTCCGGCCACGGTGACCTTGCCCGGCTGAGCGCCCTCACGGTGGTAACGGAAGGTGTGTCCGGTGGGATGCTGCACGCCCAGCAGGAGCAGGCCCGCGAGGGCCTGTTGGTCGCCGGAGTTCGATGCATCCTCATTTTCGGGCGCAACACGAAGCGGAATAGCGATCAAGCCCGCTGCTTTTGGATCGATCGAGAGCGCAAGTGACAATTTCGAAGGATCGTAGACCGCCGTGTACTGCCCGGGGGCGCCCTCGGGGACGGAAAGTTTCATCCCCTGCCCTTCGCCGGGAGAATAAAAACGCCGCATATCCAGAACGAACTGCGAGCCGGCGTCGACCGGTTGCATCGGTATCCAGCCAAGAAATGGTCGGGACACCTCGGCGACCCGGGCATCAGCCGTGAGAACGAACGCGGGCATCAGAAACAGAGAGAGCGCAAAAGCGCGGACAAGTATTGAAATAAGCATAGGGATTGTTGGGGGCTCATCGGGTCGCACCGGACATTCCTCCGGTCGACTGCAAGTCGTAATAGGCGGCGGTCATGGGCCGGAGCTGGTTGATGAGCAACCCGGGACTGTCCATCTCGGAAGGCGTGGTCGACAAGGACACCTCCTCCCCTTTCACTTCGCCGAGCCGGTCCTGGGCCAGGACCGGAACAGTCGACGACCCAGCGATGGTATCCCAGCCAAGGAAACGCATCGCGCGTCGCGGGAACTTGATGCGGACATCGTGCAAGGTCTCCTCGGGATGCAGATTCACCACAACCAGCATGCGCTGTCCGCTTTGTTTGTCATGGCGCAGGTAGCAATACAGCCAGCGCCCACCGACCTCGCCGGGAAAGGCACCGTAGCCGGGATTGTCGGCGTTATCCGGATTGAGGGGATAAAAATCACCGTCACGAAACGCGGGTTGGTCCGCCGCAGTCAGGAGCCGCCGGTAAAATTCGCGCAACTCCTGCTGCTCGCCGCTCAGCTTGGCTCCATCGCAGGTCCCGCCGTTGAACCACTTGGCGAATTCCGGCATCGACCAGTAGTCGAAGATCGTCGTCCGTCCATCGTCGCCGCCGAAGCCCTCCGCCCCGAGCGCAGGTTCCCCGACCTCTTGGCCGTGGTAGACCATGACCGGGCCGCGGGAGAGTCCGAAGAGCAAGGCGCAAACCGGGCGCCCCATATTCATGCCATGGCCGCCCCACTCGCCCGGCGCAGCCAGCCGGACTTCATCGTGGTTCTCCGCATAACGCAGCGCGTTGTCGAAGATGAATGCCCGAGGCCTAAGCGTATCGAGGTCGTTAGCCGCAGCCTTGCCCTCGCAGACTTCCTTGAGCTTGTCGTAGGTCGCGTCGTCGTAGACGGCATCGAATCCGGCGTTGAGCAATTCCGCCATCACCTCGCCGCCCGTCACCACCGCGGTCTGCTCGTTACCGGAAGACACCGCGGACTTTTTGTCATTGTAGGCTTCCGCAAGAAAGTACGTGTCTAGCTTGCGGGATCTCGCCCGTGCGATCAGCCAATGCCAGAACTCAGGCGGCACCATATGCGCCATGTCCACGCGGAAGCCGTCCACCCCAAGCTCCTGCCAATAGGCAATGATCTCGTCCATCTTGGTCCACGTGTCGGGCAAAGGGATGCTGCCGTGATCCCCATGGGGGTAAGCCCGCACCGGCTTTTCCGGATGGGCGAAATCGTAGCCGTAATTTAGCTTGGCCGTCTCGTACCAACTGTCCGCGGGCGGCGCCCAGCTGGTAACATTGTTTCCGGTCACCCGGCCGAAATCTTTCTCGCCGTCAAACAGGCCATCCATTCCGGGGCGAGGTGACTCCTGAGCCGCCGGACCTGCGGTCGGCAAGCGGAGAGGAGGCCCCCCGCCCTCCGCTGCTGCTTCCGGGGTGAGATAGAAAAAGTTGTTTTTCGAATCGAAGAATTTGGCGCGATCATCCCGCGCGCCGAAGGACTTGTTTGGTTTGATCGACGAGTGATAGCTCCGCGCCACATGATTCGGCACGAAGTCGATCAGCACCTTCATGCCCCGCGCATGCGCGCGGTCGAGGAGCGCTGTGAATTCCTCTTTGCGCTTGGCAGGGTCGACCGCATAGTCTGGCGAAAGATCGTAATAATCCCGCACGGCATACGGACTGCCGGCCAGCCCTTTGAGCAGATCCGGATCGTCCGCCGGTTCGCCGATCGCGGAATAATCGGTGGCGGTGGCCTGCTGCAGGACCCCGGTGAGCCAGAGATGCGTGAAGCCGGTGGCTTTGAGTCCGGCCAAAACCGAGTCGCTGAGATCCCGAAATTTTCCGCAGCCATTTTCCTCGAGGGTTCCGCCGCGTTTGCGCGTCTCGTTCGTGTTGCCAAAAAGTCGGGGCAGCAACTGGTAGATGCGCGTGCGCGGACGCTCCGGATCGGTTCGACCCGCGCGACGGAACATCGGTCCATCGCCTCCGGCATCCATGACCAGATAATGACGCAAGGCCCGCTCGCCCGGACCGGAGGCGACCGCAGGATCAATCGCACCGTATAAACGACCACGCCCGCCGTCGGCGGCCATATCCTTGAGGTAGGCGGAAATATTGACGGGACCTTTTTGAGCCAACATTTTTTCCGGCAGTCCGAGAACGAGCTGTGCGGGTTCGGCCACGAGAGAAAATCCGTCGCCCAGTTTTTCCGGCGCACCCCATGCGGTTTTGTTCCACCGTCGCAAGAAGGCGGAGTTCCTGCCGTCCGGACCACTACGCACCGTGACGAGAAGATCAGCCGCAAACGGCAACCAAACGACGCTTCCCTCCTTGCCGCCATCCGCCGGAAGAAGCGGAGAACCCGATCCACCGGGCCGGCCGATGGCGACGAAAAAAGTCTGGTCGGGGCCGTCCACACCCGGACCGAGAGCCTTGATGGTCAGTCCTCGATCTTCCCGCTGGATAATGTAGCGGATTCCATCGGAACCAGGGCCATCGTAGCGTGACTCGGCACCATGGGCCGCGGTCAACACCAGAAGCGTCGACCAGAAAGTCAAAAAGCAGCGCATACGTAACACAAATCAGAATCGGCCGACGCACCGGTGTCAAGGTTCCCACTCCTATCGGCTTGCCGCAGGACCGGCGGTGGCTTCTGCTTGCCTCCATGTCGGGGACAGATCGGACAAGAAAGTCAGGGAGGAAGTGGCAACCGCGGAGTACGCGCTCCGTGCGGTGGCAGATTTTTTCCTACGCCGTGTTGCTGGTCGCCGTGCTTCTGGTGCTGGCACCGCTCTGGCACATCGCCGTGCTCTCCCTCGAACCGCTCAGGCCGGCGCGGGAGATGGCCGCATGGCGCCTTCCGAACCAGCCAGGCCTCACCAACTTCAGCTCGCTCTTCACGCGAACCGATTTTCTCCGTTGGACGATGAACTCCCTAATCGTTGCCCTGGCTGTCACCGCGACAGGCGTGCTGCTTTCCGCCACCGCGGGCTACGCGCTTTCGCGCTTCAAATTTTTCGGCCGTATCGCCGTGCTGCAAAGTTTGCTCATCACGCAGATTTTCCCCGCTACCATGCTCCTGCTGCCGATTTTTCTGATCTTGGGACAACTCGAGCTGATCAACACCTTCATCGGTTTGTCCCTTGTCTATTTGGCCACCGTGCTGCCGTTCTGCATCTGGCAGATGAAAAATTTCTACGACGGGTTTCCGGAGAGCGTAGAGGAGGCGGCAGCGATGGATGGCTGCACACCAGCGGAAATTTTCCGGCTTGTGGTCATGCCCGCCTCCGGCCCGGGCCTGGCCGTGACCGCGCTGTTTTCCTTCGCCGCGGTGTGGAACGAATACGTGGTCGCTGCCGTCCTTCTGCCGCACTCCTCGGTCTTCACACTGCCGCTGGGCCTGCGCTCGCTCCATGCGGACAGCGGGGTCCTGCCGCCCGGCCTTTTCGCTGCGGGCGCGGTGCTGGTCTCCGTTCCGGTGCTCGCCCTTTATCTCCTGCTCAGCCGCTTCCTTGTCTCGCGGGTGCAGGACATCCGGCTCCGCAACTAGTCGCCACGGTAGGAGCACCGTGAGGTCGGAGTCTCGTGGATGGTGATCTCGTGCAGCCCCGGCAACGCCGGTTTGATCTCGCGCCACAACCAGACAGCCAACTGTTCGAAGGTGGGATTCTCCAGCCCGGGGATGTCGTTGAGGTAGCGATGGTCTAGGCGGGCAATGAGGGGTTTGACCCGCGCGCTGATCTCGGAGTGATCCATCAGCCAGCCGGTTACTGCATCGACGGGACCGAACACCGACACCTCGACTTTGTAGCTGTGGCCGTGCATCCGCGCGCACTGGTGATCGGGCGGGACATTGGGCAGCGTGTGGGCGGCCTCGAAGTGGAACAGTTTGGTCAGCGTGACATTCATCGGGACTCTTGTAGCCGCGCGGCGGCACCGCGGCAACCGGTCATACACCCCTCGCCCGCGGTTCCCAGATGAATTTGTGCATCTGGAGCTGGAAACGGGCCGGCAATTTGTCTTCCAACATCCAAGCCACGATGTCGGCCGGTGCGATCTTGCCGAACACCGGGCTGAACAGAACAGCCCTCACCTTCGCCGCGAGATCATGCGCGTGCATCTGCCCGCGCGCCCACTCGTAATCCTCGCGCGAACCGAGGACGAACTTCACCTCGTCTCGCTGGGTCAGGTGCGCGATGTTTTCGTAAAGATTGCGTCCGCTCTCGCCGCTCGACGGCGTCTTGAGATCCATGATGCGGTGCACGCGCAGATCGACTTTGGCAATATCGTGAGCTCCGCTGGTCTCCAGCAGGACGGTGAAGCCCTCGTCGCAGAGCATGGCGAGGAGAGGTAGACAGGCGGGCTGCAGGAGCGGTTCCCCGCCGGTGACTTCGACCAGAGGACAGGCGAAGGCGCGGACCCGCTCGACGATTTCCGGCAAGGGTGTCTTTTTTCCTTCATAGAAGGCATATTCCGTGTCGCAGTAAGTGCAGCGCAAGTCGCAGAAGGTGAGACGCACGAAGACGCAAGGCAGGCCCGCCCAGGTGCTCTCGCCCTGCACCGACTGGTAGATTTCGTTGATCGTGAGATTCTGCACGGATCGGAGCCTAGCCGAAGAGACGACAGCCGCAAACCGGACAAATCACTTTTGCCGCAGCCGGAACGGGACTAGATTGTCCGGTCGATGAAGCACCCGGACGACAACCCTGCCCCCGCCCTGCGCGACACCCAGAGCGAATCGGACCACCGGCGTATCGTCATCGACCGCGTCGGGGTAAAAAATCTGCGCTTCCCCATCCAGGTCGCCGTCGGACCGGGGGCGCCGCAGAGCACCATCTCCACGGTGCAGCTGACGGTCGAACTGCCGCAGGAGTTCAAAGGCACCCACATGAGCCGTTTCCTCGAAGTGCTGCAGGCCCACGGGCCCGTGCTGCATCCGGAGGATATCGAGCATCTGCTGCAGTCACTCATCGACCGCCTGCACAGCAAACGTGCCCACCTCGAGTTTGAATTTCCTTTTTTCCTCGAGAAGCGAGCCCCAGTCACCGGCGCGCCGGGTCTCGTCGATTACACCGCGCGCTTCAGCGCGACGCTCGACGGCAAGACGCATGACCTCGTCACCACGGTGGTGGCCAATGTCACCACGCTCTGCCCTTGTTCGAAGGCGATCAGCGAAACGGGCGCGCACAACCAACGAGGCCAGGTGACCTTGCGCCTGCGCTCAGAAAAACCGCTGCCGCTGACCGAAATGGTTTCCGTCATTGAGCAGTCGGCCAGCAGCGAGCTTTACAGCGTGCTCAAGCGACCAGACGAAAAAGCGGTGACCGAGCGCGCCTACGCCAATCCTGTTTTCGTCGAGGATCTCGTCCGCAATGTGGCCGCGCGGGTCATCGCCGATTCGCGAATCACCTGGTGGCAGGTCGAGGCGGAAAATTTCGAAAGCATCCACAACCACAACGCCTACGCCATGGTGGAGAAACACCTGTGAAATATCTGCCGCTTATTCTGATTCCCGCTCTACTCGCCGGCTGTGCGACCGCACCGCCCGCGCAAGTCATGCGGGCCGGACCGGCCGCGGCTCCGGTCGCTGCAGCTCCGAGTCAGGCTCCGGTGTGGCCTGCCAACGCACCGGCCTTGCAGGCACAATCCGCTATCCTCATCGACGCGCAAACCGGTGAGGTCATTTTCCAGAAAAACGCCGACCAGCAGCGGCCGGTGGCCAGCACGCAGAAGCTGCTCACCGCCCTGCTCATCGTGGGCCGCGGCAACCTTGACGCGGTTCTGACCATCAGGCCGGAGGACACGCGGGTCGAACCGACCAAGCTCGGACTTCGCCCCGGTGAGCGCTACACGCGCCGCTCCCTGCTCGAGGTCATCATGGTGAAGAGTTGCAACGACGCCTGCACCGCGCTGGCCCGCGACCATAGCGGGAGCGACGCGACCTTCGCCTCGCTGATGAACCAAGCCGCCTGGTCGCTCGGCGCGCGCCACTCGCATTTTCTCAACAGCCACGGGCTGCCCGCGCCGGAATATTCCACCGCGCGCGATATGGCGCGGATCGCCTTCGCTGCGTACCGCCAGCCGGAATTGCGGCGCATGATGCGGGTGCAGCAACTCGCCTTCCGGCACAACAGCGGGAAGATGACCGTCCTCAAGGCCACCAACAAACTGCTGGCCCGCTCGCCCGCCTTCACCGGCATGAAGACCGGATACACCGAGGCGGCTGGAAGATGCCTCGTCTCAAGCGGCCGCGTCGGCGGGCGCGAAGTCATTCTGGTGCAGCTAGGTAGCAAGACGAAAAATATTTTTGACGACGCCCAGCGCGTTATGGCCTGGTCTCCGCAGTCGAGCTACTACCTCCCGGTGGCGGCTTACGGGGCAGCCGAACGGAGTCTCTAGCCCGCCGTCTTCTCCCCGAGAAAGATGCGCGCGCTACGGAATTTTTGAGGCGACAAACTCGGCGGTCTGGCGCGCCGCGGCGGGATGGCTGACGCGCAAAAGATTTTCCCGCCAACGCTTCCATTCCGCACCACCCTCTTCGAGGAGGCCCCTGCGCACGGCATCGAGGATGGTCTCGGGCGTCGTGGCCATGCCGCCCGCACCGAGATCGGCCAGCAGTTCGACGTTGCCCTCCTCCTGGCCGGCCACCGCATGGCTGATGATCATGGGCCGGGCAATGGCCAGCGTCTCCTGGACGATGGCCCCGCCGGCCTTGCCGAGAAAAAGGTGGTTTTCGGCCAACAGCTCCGGCATGCGGTCCGTCCAGCCGTGCAGCGTGAAGGAGTTCATCGGCACGTCGAGACGCTTGAGCAAATCGTGCAAGTGTCGATGGCGCCCGGTCACCACCGTGAGGTGCACGCCCTCCATGGAGATAATCCCCCGCACGACGCGCGAGACAAAGCGGCGGCTGGCGGAGGGAAGATAAAGGATGCGCCACGGTGGGCCTGGGGGAAGCGGAAGCTTGGACAATTCCTCGAAGCGGGGGCTGACCGGAAAGCCGAGCACTTTGATTTTCTCGCGCGCGACGCCGGCGGAGGCCATGGCTTCGGCTGTCGGCTCATTGGCCACCAGCACCCAGTCAGCCGGGGCACGGTTCCAGACGCGGTTGATCACGATGGAGTCGGTGACCACCATGAAGTGAGGACATTTCGCCACTTCGCCGCGGTCCATAAGCGTGCGGAGCAAATACGAATAGACCGGATAGGTGGTCACGACGGCCGAGGGTCGTTCGGCAACAAGGAGTTTCCGCAGCGCCTCGGTCAGCTTGCCCAGCGTAGGCAGTGTCAGGTCGAAGACCGGCGTCTTGTCAAAAACGTAGAAAAACGCCTTCCATGTCACAGGCACGCGCTGGATCGAGAAATTGTAGGCGAAGCGAAGGGCCTTCGCCACCTGGGGATTGACCTCGTTGTAGGGATCGTGGACCACGGGCGTGAAGCCATCCAGGTGACTGAACGCATCGCGCACGTTGCGGGCTGCCGTGTTGTGGCCGTCGCCGAAACCCGTGGTGAAAATAAGGATCTTTTTCGTCGTTCCGGCCATACTGCTCAAAGTTTCCCGAGCGCCTGCCGCGCGCGCTCCTGTGCCTCGCCGTCATCCCTGGTGCGACGCGGGAGGGCCAGCGATTTTTGCAGGGCGCGTTTGGCGTCTGCGGTCCGGCCGGCCGCGAGCAAGGCGCGGCCGAGTTCCGCCTGGAACAGCGCGTTGTCCTGTTCAAGTTGCGCCGCTTTATCCAAGCAGCGCACCGCCTCCTCGTAGGAGGCCGCGGGCATTTTTCCGTAGATGGCCTCGGCCGTGATCCTGAGCAGCGCATTGAGGTCGGCAATCTCGTAGTTCCACCGCCCGAGCATGTGCCAGCCGAGCGCGTAGCCAGGGCGGAGGCGGATCGCCTCGCTCGCCTCTTCCTTCACCACCTTGGACAGCTCGAGCTTGGTGCGAACGCCGCTATAGAAGGCCAAGCGCGAGGCGGCCACCGCCACGGTAAGTCGCACCTCGGGGTCGCTCGGATCGAGTGATTTTGCCTTCAGCGCGGTGTCGTAACCGAGCTGGGCCAAGCGCAGTTTTTCCTGCTTGGATGGCGCATCCAGCACCATCTCCACGTATTGCTTGGCAATCTTGCGCAAAAGGACAGGATCCCCCGGCTTTTCCGTCAGGGCTTTCTGGTAGGCGGCCAAAGCCTCGGATGACTTGAACTTCGCATCCAGCGCGTCACCCTGCTGGATCCAATCGCCCGCGGCGAGTGCCTGCGAGGCGGAGAGCGCGAGAATGAGGGCGAAGAGCTTCATTTGGCGAAAAGGTAGTGGGAAACGATCCATTCCTCCCCGTAGCGGTATCCCCACAGGCCCGCGCAGGCCATGAAAAAGACACGCCAATAGACCCGCCATTTCGTCTCGTTCTCCGGGCCGTAGGTGCGCGCGAGGATCGGCCCGATCTGCGCCGCATGGCGGTCCATGTTGGCCAGCCAAGCCTCGGAGGTACGGGCATAATGCGTGCCATTCACGCACCAATGCTCCCGGAGCGTGAGGTCGTCCTGGAAATAGCAAAGCAGGTCGTCCGAGGGCATGGTGCCGCCCTCGAAGAAATACCGCGTGATCCAATCGCTCGGGTCTTTGCCCTCGAAATGGTAGGCGAGAGTGCGGTGGGTGAAGATGTGCACGAAAAGCAATGCCCCCGGCTTCATCCAAGAGGCCACCTTGCGGAGGAGAAGTTCGTAGTTCTTCATGTGCTCGAACATTTCGACCGAGACGACGCGGTCGAACTCGGCAGCCGGAAGATCGAGTTCCGCGACATTGGCCGTATGGATTTCCACATTCCCCAGCCCGCGCCGCGCCGCCTCGCCCATGATATATTCCCGCTGCGTCCCGGAATTGGAGACGCCGAGGATGCGGGAGTTCGGGTATTTTTCTGCCATCCACAGCGTGAGCGAACCCCATCCACACCCCAGTTCCAGCACGCGCTGACCGTCCTGCAACCGGGCCCGCTCGCAGCTGAGGGCCAACATGGCATCCTCCGATTCGGCAAAAGTCGTATGCCGCGTCGGCCAGAGTCCGCCGCTGTATTTCATGCGCGGGCCGAGCACCAGTTTGAAAAATTCAGTCGGCACCTCATAATGCTGCTCGTTGGCCTCACGGGTCTTGATTGCGATGGGCAGGGACTTCAGCTCGCGGACAAAATCCATCAGCGCTTTCTGCTGCGCTTCGACGCCGCCGCGATTTTCGTCGCGCAGCTTGCGAGCCAGCAACTGGTTGATGCCGGCCCGGATAACGGGGTCGGGCAGGAGGCCTTTCTCCAGCAATCGGTCGAGAAAACTCATGTCAGGCGCGGCGCGGAAACCACGGAAAAAACGCGCGGGTGGTCCGCTGATACTGGCGGTAGTCCTCACCGCGGCTGAGCAGCGCCTGCTGCTCGGTGGCCTTGATGCCAGTCACGCGGGTGAGGAAGAGATACATGAGGAGCGGAGCATAAAACGCTATCCATCCGCCGGGCGAGCCCAAGGCGAAGACAAAATACGCCACCCACACGAGCCACTCGCAGAAATAATTGGGGTGCCGGGAATAGCGCCAGAGTCCGAGCCGACAGGTCCTCCCCTTGTTCGCCGGGTCGCGGCGGAAGCGGTTGAGCTGTGCGTCGGCCGCCGCCTCGCCGGCGATGGCGACCAGCCAGAGCGCCAAGCCTACCGACTCAAAGGCCCCCATGCCGCCGGACGGATTCATGAACACCAAGACGAAGGGGACACAGAGCAGTGCGATGAGCACGGCTTGCATCTCGAAAAAGCCGAGAAACATAAGCCACGTATAACGAGGAAACTGATGGCGCAGGACCGCGTAGCGGCCGTCTTCCACCGGATGATGGCTGGCCACGCGAATAAAAAGATACGTCCCGAGCCGCGCCGACCAGATGGTGACCATGACGACCAAGACAAAACTGCGCACAGGCGCTCCTCCGCCCAGAACCGCGCAGACCGCAACCACGGGAATAAATCCGTAGGACCAGAAAATATCGACAATGCCCGCATTGTTGAAAACCCGGGCCGCGATCCAAACAAGAACCATCATCACCGCCGGGATCGCCGCGGCGAAAACCATCAGCCGCCCAAACTCGCCTCCGTCCGGCATCACGCGACACCCCTCCCCAGGTCGGCGGAGAAATCCAGCGTCTCGTTGTTCGCCCTTGTATAGATCGCCTGCACGACGCTGATGTGCCGCGTGGCAAAGCCAGCCTCGCAATAGGCCAGATAGTAATCCCATTTGCGGAGGAAACTTTCGTCGAAACCTTGGGCGCGGACCTGATCGAGCTCGGCATGAAAGTTGTCGCGCCAGACATGGAGCGTCTTCGCGTAGTAGGGCCCCATATCCTCAAGGTCGTGCAGAAACAGATCACCGCTGCGATTGAGGGCCTCGTTGACCCTCCCGATGCTGTTGAGAAGAGACCCCGGGAAAACATGTCGCTGGATGAAATCCACCCCGCGCCGTAGCACCTCGTATTGCGCGTCCGGGCAGGTGATGTATTGCAGTCCGAGCAATCCCTTCCGCTTGAGCAAGCGATGGCACTGCGCGAAGTAGGGCTCGAGATATTTGTGACCGACCGCCTCGAGCATTTCGATCGAGGCGATCTTGTCGAAGTGTCCGCGCAGCTCGCGGTAGTCAGTCAAGCGAAGGTCGATTTTGTCGGCCAGCCCGGCGGCGGCAATGCGGGCTTTGGCCTCGTCGAACTGCGCCTGCGATATGGTCACCGTGGTCACGCGGCAACCGAAGTGTCGCGCAGCGTGCATGGAAAACCCTCCCCACCCGCTGCCAATCTCGAGCACATGGTCAGAGGGCTGCAAACGCAGCTTGCGGCAGAGCACGTCATATTTGCGGATTTGCGCTTCCTCCAGAGTCGCATCGGGATGGTCCCAGTAGGCCGAGGAATAAGTCATGGTCGGATCCAGCCAAAGCTTGAAGAACTCGTTGCTCAGATCGTAGTGCTCGGCGATGTTCCGCCGGCTGGTCCTCCGGCTGTTGGGCCGGAGTTTGTGGGCCAGCCGGTGCGCCAGATTCATCAAGCCGATCCGCGCATCCGTCCGGCCGGAACCTTCGAGGACCGTGGATTCGTCGGCATTGCGAATGAACCATGCGATGACCCCGACCAGATCATCCGTCTCCCACATCCCATCCATGTAGGCTTCGCCGAAGCCGACCGGCCCGCGCAGGATACAGGCTCGGAAGAAATCCGGATCTAGCACCCGCAGCGCAGCCTTCGGCTCGGCCCCAAGACCCCCGAAGACCTTCTCCCCGCCGTCGGGAAGAACCACACGCAGTTGCCCGACATGCATGCCGGACAGCGCGGAGAGAAGGACCTGAGCGTAATTCATCGCCTGTAATCCTACGACAGCTGGTTGCCGGGCGAAAGCAGCTTTCAGACTGGCTAGTCCGGCGAGCGCAGCGACTTGTGCGGGCGGAAGACACCGCGCTGATCTTTCGCACGCGTCTCCTTCCAAAAGAACGGCATACGCTTAAGCCAAAGGCGTAGGGCCTGCCAGTGGATGAGCCCGATGACCTTGAGCGTGATGAAGGGAAACTTGGCCGTGAACTTGGCAAGATTGGCCAAGGTCAGCTCGCGGCGCTGTCCAGTCAATGCACTGACCAGCACCTTCCCCTC